>Ga0194127_10003507_pt1 | contig 20045 bp, 19 predicted proteins | sample TA2KigC100mmetaG_FD_148624 | JGI IMG/M metagenome (GOLD analysis project Ga0194127, IMG submission 148624) | Freshwater microbial communities from Lake Tanganyika, Tanzania - TA2015036 Kigoma Deep Cast 100m | ecosystem: Environmental > Aquatic > Freshwater > Lake | place: Tanzania: Lake...
CGCGCCCGCCTGCTGGAACCGCTCCGTCCATTTGCGGGCGGTCTTGGCGCAAACGTGAAAAGCTTTTGCGACGTGCGCAATCGATTGGCCGCCTTCCAGGACCATCCGCGCCAATTCCGCTCGACCGCTCGGCGTCAAACGGGCATTCTTATGGATGTTCATCCGGACCTCCGGGAAAAGGTGAAGCTTCGCAACTCCACTTTCCTCGGCCTCGTCCGGATGGACAACCTATAGAAAGCTCACAGCTAGCGACGGCGGCCGTAAACCTCGTCGGCGCGTTTGGCGAAGGCGTCGGCATATTTGTGAAAGGCCCGATCGAACATCGCGCCCATCACCAGCCCGAGCGCCGCGCTCTTGAATTCGTATGCGATGTAGAATTCGATAATCGAACGGGGCGCGTTTGCGGTCGTCCCCGGCTCGTCGCGAAAGGTCCAACGATTGTCGAGCTTGCGAAACGGTCCCTCGGCGCATTCGACCCTGATGTCCAGCCTGTTGGCGTCGCAGCAGACCCTGCTCACATAGCGCTCGCAGACGGCTTTGAAGCCGACCTGCATCTCGACGAATGACACGTCGATTCCCGGCGCGATCGTCGAGCGGCGGCGGATGCGGATGGCCTCGCAAAGCGGCACGAATTGCGGATAGGATTGTACGTCGGAGACAAGCGCGAACATTTCCTTCGCGCTGTGCGGCACATGGCGGCGGTTGCGGAAGCTCTTCATGAACCAAAGCTTCTAATTGATCGACGCGGCAGCGGCAAAAGGCTGCGTCCGCGGGGCTGGAACAATTCCCGCCGGGACACAGTTCTATCGACGAGCTCTCGCTCGCTCCGATATGCGCAACATTCCTATGGAGGAAACGATGGCGGACAAATCCAATTTTACGGCCGACGAGTGGAAGAAAGTCTTGGAATCGCCGCTGCTTGCGGGCTTTGCGGTCAGCGCCGGCGACCCGAGCGGATTTATCGGCATGTTGCAGGAGGGATTTGCGAGCGCCAAGGCTTTGGCCACGGCGAAATCCGATCCGAACGCCGATGCACTGATCAAGGCGGTCGTCAACGATCTGTTAACGCCGGACGGCCGCGCCGCCGCCCGCGACGGCGTGAAGAATGTGGTCGACGGCGCCAAGCCGGATGAGTTCAAGGATCGTGCGCTGAGCGAATTGCGCCGCACCGCATCGATCCTCGATTCGAAGGCGCCCAGCGAATCGAAAGCCTTCAAGAGCTGGCTCAACGATATCGCCAATCTCGTGGCCGAAGCCGGCGTCGAAGGCGGCTTTCTGGGATTTGGCGGCGTGAAAGTCAGCGACGCCGAGCGCGCGACTCTGGCGGAAATTTCGACCGCGTTAAGCGCGTAGCCCGTCTCCTTTCAGGAGATGCGACGAAGGCGAGCGGGTGGGAAACGGCGCCACATGCGCCATCCTCTCCTCGCCCCCTTGCGGCGCGCGCGCCAGCTGGGCGTCGGCGTCGATTCGCCGGCTGCGGCGCTCCGCAGTTCGCCCCGGCAGGTTCACTTACCAGTCCGCCAGCCGCCGCGCCGCGCGGAGTTTGGCGAAATCGTCGCCGGCATGATGGGACGAGCGGGTGAGCGGCGATGACGCGACATAAAGAAAGCCCTTGGCGTAGGCGATCGTCTTATAGGAGTCGAACTCCTCGGGCGTCACGAAGCGCTCGACGGGATGGTGCTTGCGCGTCGGCTGCAGATATTGGCCGATGGTGATGAAGTCGACGTCGGCCGAACGCATGTCGTCCATTATCTGCATCACTTCGATGCGGCTTTCGCCGAGCCCCGCCATGATTCCCGATTTGGTGAAAAGCGACGGGTTCAACTCCTTGGCGCGCTGCAGCAGCCGCAGCGAGTGGAAATAGCGCGCGCCCGGCCGCACCGTGACATAGAGCGACGGCACGGTTTCGAGATTGTGGTTGAACACGTCTGGTCCCGCCGCGACGACCTGCTCTAGCGCGCCCTCCTTGCGCAAAAAGTCTGGCGTGAGGACTTCGATCGTCGTCTCGGGACAGGTCGACCTTATGGCGGCGATGGTTTCGGCGAAATGGCCGGCGCCGCCATCATCGAGGTCGTCGCGGTCGACGGAGGTGACGACCGCATGGGTAAGGCCGAGCGCCCTGGTCGCTTCGGCCACCCTGCCCGGCTCGCTCCGATCGAGCGGCGCCGGCATTCCGGTCGCGACGTTGCAGAACGCGCAGGCGCGCGTGCAGACCTCGCCCATGATCATGAAGGTGGCGTGCTTCTTCTCCCAGCATTCGCCGATGTTGGGACAGGCCGCTTCCTGGCACACGGTCGAGAGCCCCGCGTCCTTGAGCAGGCCGCTTGTCTCGGCCCAGGCCTTGGAGCCCGGCGCCTTGACCCGGATCCACGGCGGCTTGCGCAGAACCGGCGCATCGGGGCGGCCGGCCTTCTCGGGATGGCGTAAAGGCGACGCCCTCCGCTTCTTGCGGGGATCGTCGTTCAAGAGATCGAGAACGGTCAAGAGCGGTGAGTCTCCTCACCCTCCAAGCTAGGGGCGTCAGCGATGAACCGCAATGTCGGTATCGAAGTGGTGCAGGATGCGCCACGCGAGACAGAAGAGCGCCGCGCCGAAGGCTCCTGAGATCAACACCGAGTCGGCGCCGCGGGGGCCAACGCCGGCGCGGACCGCGCATTCGGCGGCAAGCCACGCTCCGGTGACCCCAGCAAGCAGCAAGGCCCCTGTTCGGCAGTCCACACGTTCGGCAACGCGGGCCAGATGCGTGAATCTGGTGGCGCACCAGCCGATGGCGCCGCCGATCAGCAGCAGGGCGAGGAACTGCGCATTGGGCGCGCCAATAAGGTCGGCTGCGGCGGAGAGCGTCGCGTCCATGGATGTCTCCTGCGAGCAAGGAAGATCGCTACTAACGCTGGCGTCCCAATAACGAACATGTCAGTTCTTTGTTCCGAACAATCCACAGAAAAATCGCATCTCGAAATAAATGGATATTACCATTATCTATCAATATATTGTAACTTACACTTAAAGTATAAGATGAGATTTTGCTAGAGATATTCGACCTCCAGAACGCCCGGTATCGCTCGCAGCGCTCCGGCGACGTCGGGATTGACCGAATAGGTCCCCGGCAGACGAATTTCAATCTCCTCTCTTCCCGCTTCGCGTTTGAGAAGGATTGACACCTCGCCGTCGCCGCGTCCGCTCAGCCGCGTCTTGATCCGATCCAGCGGGCTTTCGTCGCCGACCACGACGCGCAATCCCTTCTGCGCCCGGGCTGCGGCGGCGGCCAAGGGTTCGACCGTAACGATGCGGGCGCGAACGTCCTCGCCTTCGACAGCCGCGGAGAGCGTTACCAGAACCGCCGCGCCCTTTTCCAAAAGATCGCGATATTGCGTCAGCCCTTCCTGGAAGAGGATCGCTTCATATTGGCCGCTGACGTCCGAAAGCTGCACGATGCCCATTTTCGATCCAGACTTGGTGCGCCGCTCGGCGCGATCCAACACCACAGCGGCCAGCCGCCCGGCGGTCGCCCCGCGTTTGACAGAGGCGGCGAATTCGCTCCACCGCGAGACGCGCAGCTTCGGCATGAGACTGGCGTAAGCGTCCAGCGGATGGCCAGAAAGGAAGAAGCCGGCGGCTTCAAATTCGCGGCGCAAGGTTTCGGCCGCCGGCCAAGGCGGCGTTTTGGGGACAGCGAGGTCCGCCGGTTCGGCTTCGCCGAACAGGGCGTTTTGGCCGGCCTTGCGGTCGTCGGCGTGCCGGTTGGCGGCGGCGAGCATTGGCTCGATCGCGGCGAAGGCCCGCGCGCGATTGGGCTCGATCTCGTCGAAGGCGCCGCAGGCCGCAAGACTCTCCAGCGTCTTCTTGTTCACTTCGCGCGGATTCAGCCTTTCCGCAAAATCGGCGAGACTCGCGAAGGGGCGCTCTCCCCGGACGCGCACAAGAGACTCTGCCTGTCCCTCGCCGACCCCCTTGATCGCCGAAAGCGCGTAGCGAATTTCGAGCTTTCCGTCGGCCCCCGCCCCCACGTCGAAATCGATGCCTGAACGGTTGATCGACGGCGGCTCGACGGCGAGGCCCATCCGCCGCGCCTCGTCGCGAAACTCGGCGAGCTTGTCGGTCTGGCTTTTGTCGAAGGTCATCGAAGCGGCGAGAAATTCCGCCGGATAGTGAGCTTTCAGATAGGCCGTCTGATAAGTGATGAAGGCGTAGGGCGCCGAGTGCGATTTGTTGAAACCATATTCGGCGAATTTGGCGCAGGCGTCGAAAATGGCGTGGGCGGTCGACTTCGGGATGCCGTGCTCGGTTGCGCCGGAGACGAAGCGTTCGCGCTGCGCATCCATCTCGGCCTTGATCTTCTTGCCCATGGCGCGGCGCAGAATATCGGCCTGTCCGAGGCTGTAGCCGGCGAGATCCTTGGCGATCTGTTGCACCTGCTCCTGATAGGTGATGACGCCGAAGGTCTCCTTGAGGATCGGCTCCAGTTCGGGATGGTCGTATTCGATCGGCTCGTCGCCGAGCTTGCGGGCGCAATAGGTCGGGATATTGGCCATCGGGCCCGGCCGATAGAGCGCGACAAGGGCGATGAGGTCCTCGAACCGGTCGGGGCGCATGTCGACCAGCGCCTTTTTCATCCCGGCGCTTTCCACCTGGAACAAGCCGACCGTCTCGCCGCGCCGCAGAAGGTCGAAGGTCGGTTCGTCGTCGAGCGGCATGGCGGTCGGATTGAGCGAAATCCCGCGCTTTTCGAGGAGCGAAACGCAGGTCGAGATGACCGTCAGCGTCTTCAGCCCAAGAAAGTCGAATTTAACGAGGCCCGCCGGCTCCACCCATTTCATATTGAATTGGGTCGCCGGCATATCGGACTTGGGGTCGCGGTAAAGCGGCGTCACCTCATGCAGCGGGCGGTCGCCGATCACGACGCCGGCGGCGTGGGTGGAGGCGTTGGAATAGAGCCCTTCGAGCGATCCGGCGATCTTGAACAGGCGCTTGACCCGCTCGTCCTCGTCGACGGCCTCGCGCAATTTCTGCTCGCTCGCCAGCGCCTCGGCGAGGGTGACGGGCTTCGCGGGGTTTTGCGGAACGAGCTTGGCGAGCTTGTCGACCTGCCCCAGCGGCATTTCCAGCACGCGGCCGACGCTGCGCAGAACGCCGCGCGCGAGAAAGGAGCCGAAAGTGATGATCTGCGCGACACGGTCAGCGCCATAACGCTCGCGCACATAGTCGATCACCTCGCCGCGCCGCGATTGGCAGAAATCGACGTCGAAATCCGGCATCGACGTTCGTTCGGGATTGAGAAAGCGCTCGAAGAAGAGCCCGAAGCGGATGGGGTCGAGGTCGGTGATGGTCAGCGCATAGGCGACGAGCGACCCGGCGCCCGAGCCGCGGCCGGGGCCAACCGGAATGCCCTGAGACTTCGCGAATTTGATGAAATCCGCGACGATGAGAAAATAGCCCGGAAAGCGCATCTTCTCGATCACGGATAGCTCGAAATCGAGCCGGGCGGCGTATTCCTCTAATGTCGTGCCCGTCGCCGGTCCGTGGGCCGCGAGTCGCTTTTCGAGCCCTTCGGCCGCCTGCCGGCGCAGCTCCTGCGCTTCGATCTCGTCGAGGGAGTGCGAGTCGTCCGTCTCCCGAACGAAGCGCGGCATGATCGGCTTGCGGGTCTGCGGCCTGAAGCTGACGCGACGCGCGATCTCCAGCGTGTTGGCGGTCGCTTCCTCCAGGTCGGCGAAAAGCGTGTGCATGTCGGCGCGGGTCTTGAAGTAGTGATCCGGCGTCACGCGTCGTCGGGCGTCGGCGCTCGCCACCGCGCCTTCGGCGATGCACAGCAGCGCGTCATGCGCTTCAAAATCGCCGGGCTGAGCGAAATACGGTTCGTTCGTGGCGACGAGCGGCAGCCCGCGACGATAGGCTAGGTCGAGCAATTGCGGCTCGACCTCCCGCTCGGCCGGCAGATTGTGCCGCTGGACTTCGACATAGAGTCTGTCGCCGTAAAGACGTTCGAGCGCGGTGAGGCGCGCCCGCGCCTGCTCCGGACTGCCCTTCGCGAACGCGCGGTCCAGTGCGCCATCGGGGCCGCCTGTGAGCGCGATCAGCTCCTGCGCATCGGCGTCCAGAGCGTCGAGCGTCACATGCGGCTCATCGCCCTGCTCAGTGTCGAGAAAGGCGCGCGAGGCGAGACGCATGAGATTGCGATATCCCGCCTCGGTCTTGGCGAGCAGCACAATATTGCCGAAGCGATCGTCCCGCGCCGCGCCCGCTCCTCCCTTTCCGTCGCCGAAATCGACGCGAAGCTGGACGCCGGCAATCGGCTGAATTCCAGCTTTCGCCGCCTTTTCCGAAAATTCGAGGGCCGAGAATAGATTATTGGTGTCGGTTACGGCGAGCGCGGGTTGCTCGTCGCGCGTCGCAAGGTCGATGAGCTTGCCGAGCGCAAGCGCGCCCTCGCGCAGCGAATATGCGGTGTGGACGTGGAGATGAACAAAGCCGGCTTTGGCGGCTGGCATATTCTGGCGCCTGGGTAGGGCGTGGCGGATTCGAAATGAATTTTACAGTCTCGCGTTTGGCGGCGAAACCCTTAGCCGCCGCCGTCCCCAGATGACGCAAAAAGCCCGGCCTGAGGCTTCAGGTCCGGGCGAAGAATACGCGGTCGCCTAAAAGGTGAAGCGGCGAACGTCCACGCCATATTCGTTGAGGAGCTTGTTCATCGCGGGAGAAAGGCGAACCACGCGAAAAGCCCTTTGATTTGAGCTGCAGTCGTTCTTGAGCCCAACATATTTGGCTTGCAGCGCGTTGGCCTCGCTTTCGCCGACAGAGGTTCGCACCTGTTCGATCACCATGCTCACTTCTGAGCCGCCATATTGATGGACGAGAGAACAGCCGACGCGCAGATCCTGCGCAAAGGCCGGGGAGAGCGGAAGGCTCAAAAGTAACGCGCCAAACAGCGCGCCGGCGAATGCCGGCTTTCTGTGACTCACGTGATACTCCTTGGCTGAAGTCGCGTTCGCGGGTCGCTAGATAAAAGGTCTCAGCGAAAAGCGGCGAAACTGCGTTCTGCCGAAAGCCCGGCGGAGGCTCACGCCTCCCCGGCTGGCTGTCCTGCCTGTGTTTTGGACGAACGTCGTTAGCGCGTATTACTCGGCAGGGTTGTACGCCTTGGCCGCCGATTCGATCGGCTTGAAAACTTCCTTGGCGATCGACGTATAGAGCTCGCCGAGCTTGGTCGCTTCAGCGAGGAAGTCCTCATAGGCGCTCTTGGCGTAGTCGGACTGAAGCTGGATGGCTTCGTCCAACTTTTTGACCGCAATCAGCTTTTCAGCCAGGACGCGGCTCTTTTCGAAGGACTTCTTGGAATAGTCGGTCGTCTCGGCGGCGATGCTCTGCCAGCCCTTGGTCACCGCGGCCGCGGCGGCGGAAACGGCTTCAAATTGCTCTTTGCCGAGCTTCTGAACGCTGTCTAAGGAAGCTACCATGGTTCGTCCTCATGATTTTGGCGCAAAGGCGCCCTATGCGGCTAAATGCGCCTGCTGACGAATTATTTATATGCATTGCACAAATAAGAGTCAATAAAAATGTTGCGATGCAAAAATCATCGGATGCCAGGGTGAGGCTTAACCCGCGGGTAACTGCCGGCCCTTAGTCTATCAAACCGTCACTTTTGGCGCGGCTGGGCGGTTGCGTGAACAATAGTGAAGTGAAGGGACGCGTTTATGGTGAGATCGAGTCTGTCGGGCAATCTGTCGCGGTCCCGCTCCGTGGCGGCAGGCGCCGCCACGATCGTGGCGCTCCTCGCGATGTCCGCGGCCCCTGCGGAAGCGCGTCGGGGCTGGCGTCACCACCATCAGCACATCGAATTCAGTGAGCGCGTCTCGGCCGCACGGACGCGGGCGAACGCGGCCGGCGACGCCATCATCGGCGAACATCGCGGCTTTTCGGCCATTGTCGTCGACGCCAACAGCGGTCACACGCTTTATTCGCGCTCCGAACATGAACTGCGCCATCCTGCGTCGGTCACGAAGGTGATGACGCTCTATCTTTTGTTCGAGCAACTCGAGAGAGGGCGGTTGCGCCTGGATTCGCCGCTCATGATTTCCCAGCACGCGGCCGCGCAGGCGCCGACGAAGCTGGGCCTGCGTCCCGGCCAGACCATCAGCGTGGACAATGCGATCAAGGCGGTCGTCACCAAATCCGCAAACGACATCGCCTGCGCGATCGCAGAAAACGTCGCGGGCGATGAGCATAGTTTCGCGCAATTGATGACGCATAGGGCGTACGCGCTTGGCATGCGCAACACTCATTACGAGAACGCGTCAGGTCTTCCCGATCCGAACCAGGTGACGACGGCCTATGATCTCGCAGTGCTCGGACGCGCGATCCAGGACCGCTTTCCGCGCTACTACCGCTACTTCTCGACGCCGAGCTTCGCCTACAACGGCGAAGTGCATCGAAACCACAATCATCTGCTCGGCCAGGTCGAAGGCATGGACGGCATCAAGACCGGCTATACGCGCGCGTCCGGCTTCAATCTGCTGACCTCCGTGCGCCGCCATGGGCGCCACATCGTCGCGGTGGTGATGGGCGGCAAGACGGCCTATGCGCGCGACCGCACCATGGCGGGGCTCATCCAAGAAAATATTGACGGCGGCTCTTCCGTCAGAACTGCGGCGGCGATAGCCGAGGACCCTCGCGCCGGCGACGTTCAGGAACGGGCGGCTGACGACCGTCGTCCGCAGCGCGCCAAGCTCGCCGCGGAACCCGTTCGGCAGACCGCCGCCCCGGAGCGATTGGCCTATGCCGAGCCCCAGGAAAGCGTCGCCGAAGAGCCTGAGCCTTTCAACCGCCGGCTGTCCACTCCAGTCCCGGCGGCGGAAATTCCTTCGCAGGAAAGCGCCGCGCGACCCGCAGTCCGCCCAGCCTTCGTTTCCGGGGGTCAAAAACAGGCGGCCGGCGCCGCCGACGCCGAGCGCAAGGGCGCATCTCCGGCAGGAAAGGGGCGCGTAGCGGCGACGCCGGTCGCCGCGCGCGACGGTTCGACGGCGGGCGGCGGGCACAAGATCGACGTTACGCCCGTCTCCACGACGCCTTCCGCCATCCGCGCCCCCGCCTTGAGAACGCTCGTCGCCAAGACTGACGCCAATCGCCCGACGCGGCCGGGCTGGATGATTCAAATCGGCGCCACCGAGGACCAGGAAAAGGCCAATCAATTGCTTGCGCGCGCGCGCAGCCAGCTTCAGGGCTTCCCCGCCACCGCAACCGCGTTCACCGAGAAGGTGCAGAAGGGAACCGGAATGCTTTACCGCGCGCGTTTCGCGGGACTTGAGGAGGAGACCGCGCAATCCGCCTGCAAGGTCCTTAAGCGCTCTGGTTTCGCCTGTTTCACGACGAAGAACTGATTTGCGACATGTCCACGACCTGGGACCACGATTACCGCAGCGAACGTCGAGCCTCAGTGCTGGTGACGCCGCATCAGGACTTCCTTGGCTTCATTCACCCGGGCCGCAAGATCCGTCGTCCCGCCAAGATCTGGATGAAGTTTTTTCATCAAATCGCGATGGGCGCGGGCAATGTCCGCTATGGGAGCGCCGCGCTTGAGTCCAAGGATTTCGTACGCCTCATCTTCGGAAATCGCTCCCGGACGACGCGCGCCGCCCTCGCCCGCGCGGAAGCCCCCAGAGTCCGCGTGCGCATCGCTTGCCGAACGCCAGCCGGAAAACCGGCGGTCAAGATAAGCCTCTAGGAGCCTCGCGCCGTCAGGGTCGTCGCGGCGGCAAACGTCGTAAAGTTCGAAGAGCGCCGGACGCGCTAGCGAATCGAGGTGCGCGCCCTCGTGCTGGCCGGCGAGAACGACGCCCCGTATCGCGCCGGTCGAGTGGTCGAGCTCCATTTCGATCATCGCCGACCGCACCCGTGACACGCCTCCGGCGCCGGCGTTTCGGAAGCCGAGCAGTCGGCCGCCTCCCAACCCCATGAGCCAAATCCCAAAACCAAGAAGCGCCATGCCGAGGTCGAGGCGTCCGCGCGCGAGAAGCAAAGCGCCCAGCGCCAACGCAAGAAAGCCTCCGCCGCGCTTGAGAAGGACGGCCAGCAGCGCCGGCGAGGTTTTGGTGTAAGCGTTGAGCGCCATTATCGTCAGGACCAACGCGACAAGTCCGATCAGAATGGCCATGCTCTTTTCCTCAACCGATCTGGGACAGGAGCAGTCGCGCTGCGCCCTCGCCTTCGCCGGCGCGCCGCTCCAACTCCAATCTGCCGCCGACGGCGTAAGCAGCCGCGGCGGCCAGCAATTCCGCTAAGCGGCGCGGCGCGGAGGCGTCGAACGCCGCATAGGCGCCGCCCGTCAAGCGGGCGATTTCGCGATAGGCATGTCTCACATTCGCGTCCTGGCCCTCCTGGAACATGAAGGCCTTGACGCCGAGCAATCCGAGTTCGCCCGCCGTCGCCGCCAATGTGTCGAGCCGCTCCTCCATGGCGTCGCCGATAAAGACGAGCGCGCCGACGCGAGCGCTGCGGGATTCCTTAAGCGCGTGGCCTAAGACCTTGCCGATCTGCGTGCGTCCGCCTTGGCAACTGATCCGCGACATCAAAAAGCCCAGTCCCTCTCCTGCGGAAACGAAGCGCGACGCGCGGCATTCTCCGAAACCGCGAAAATAGACCAGCTGCACGTCGAGCCCGCCCTGGGCGGCGGTTGTGCGAAACATTTCGCCCTGAATCGACTGCGCCATGTCCCAGGTCGACTGCCTGCTCATCGTCGCGTCCAGCGCGAAGATCAGCCGCCCGCGCGAACTGTCCGTCGCGACGCTCCTGGCCTTGTCGAGGAAGGCGTCGATCGGCCCCGATTGAACGGAGCCTCGAGTTGTCGGCGGCTTAGATGAATGATCGCCCACTGTGGTTCACGTCGTTTCTTTGACGTTCTCATTAAAATCGGCCGCGCGCTCTGATAAACAAGAGGCTTGGCGCGCGACCACAAGATAGGCGCTTTCGATGCGCCCTGCGAGGATTCGATGCCGATCCACAGCGAAGAATTTTCTGTTCCGAGCGGGGCCCCGCTGACGGCTACGGTTGGATGGACGCGCATCGCGGCCTTGCCCGCGGAAGACAGCGCCCGAGTCCAGTCCTTGATGCAGGCTTTCGCCGAAGAGCTGATTCAGAGCGGCGTGCGGGTCGGCGGCGTGACGCAGATGCGGGTCGCGGAGCGATCGGGGATCGTGCTGCGCGACGTCGCCACTGGCGACTCTTATGCGATTTCGCAGGATCTTGGCCCCGGCTCTGTCGCCTGTAATCTCGATACGAGCGAATTGGCGCTCGCCTGCGCCGCGATCGAGCGCGCGGCCCGCAGCGGCGCGCAACTGATCGTGATCAGCAAGTTCTCCAAGCAGGAGGCGGGGCGCGGCGGGCTCTGCGACGCCTTCCGGGCGGCGATGGCCGCGCGCGTTCCGGTGATCGCAGCGGTGTCGCCGCACTACCGCGAGGAATGGCGCGCTTTCGCCGGGCCGCTGGCCGAAGACGTCGCGCCCGAGCGCGAGGCGCTTGCCGATTGGTGGCAGAAAACCAAGTTGGCCGGTTCGGAAGGGACGTCTATCTGACGGGCGGCGCGTACATCAGGCCGCCCTTGCTCCACAAAGCGTTCAGCCTTCGCTCCATACCGAAGGGCGCCCCCTGCCCGAGGTTTCGCTCGAATACGTCGGCGTAATTGCCGACATGTTTGATGATGCGATAGGCCCAATCCTCGGAAAGGCCGAGATCGCCGCCATGAGCGCCGTCGACCCCAAGCAGCCGGCGGATCTGCGGTTTCTCCGACGACAGCGCCGCGTCGGCGTTCGCCTTCGAGACTTCCAATTCCTCGGCGTTGACCATAGCGAAAAGCGTCCAGCGGATGATGTTGAGCCACTGATCGTCGCCCTGTCGCACGAGCGGTCCGCGCGGAGATTTTGAAATGAGGTCGGGCAGAACGGCATGATCCGCAGGCGCCGTCAGGCCGATGCGGACGACGTGCAGCGTTGAAATGTCAGCGGTCAACGCGTCGCACTTGCCTTCGTCGTACGCCTTGGCCGCATCCTCAAAGCTCGCAAACAGCTTTGCGTCGTATTTCACCTTGCGCGCGCGAAAAAAGTCGGCGACCTCGAGCTCGTACGGCGTGCCCTGCTCGATGCAGATCGCGACGCTGTCCAGGTCTTGAACTGAATTGAATCCGCGCTGTCGGCGAACGATGAACCCTTGTCCGTCATAGAGGAACACGCCCGCATAGATGAGCTTCTGTCCCGCGTCGCGGGTTTGGGTCCACGGCGACGCGCTGGCGGCCAGATCAATCGCGCCAGACTGCAGTGCGCCGACGCGCGCTTTCGGCGGCAGTTCAACGATTCGCGCCTTGGCTGGATCGTCGAGAACCGCGCTGGCGACCGCGCGGCAGAAGTCGACCTCGAAGCCGCGCCACTCGCCGGCCCCGTCGCGCTGAGCAAAGCCTGGGGCGGCCGTTACGCCACATGCTAAGTAACTGCGCTTGACGATCTGCGCGAGCGTGGGGCCGACATCGGTTTGCGCGCCGACGCGGGAAGCGAAAAGCGCGCCGGCGAAAACCGCGACGAAGGCGAAGAAGAGACGGCGCATCATGGCGGGCTCGGCATCCGGCGGCGGATATACTACGCTTACGCGGCGCGCGCGCAAAGGCGACTCGTCAGAGGCGGCATGTCCGAAGAAAAAAAAGAAACAAAGCACAAAGTAAGACCCGCCACTCTTGTGACGCAAGCCGGTCGCGCGCCTTTCGATCATTTCGGATTCATCAATCCACCGGTTTATCGCGGCTCGACCGTATTGTTTCCGACCGTCGCCGATCTCGAAGGGCTGCGCCAGCCCTACACCTACGGCACCAAGGGCACGCCGACCACGCGCGCGCTCGAACGGGCCTGGAGCGAGATCGCCGGCGCCGCCGACACCGTGCTGACGCCCTCGGGCCTCGCCGCGATCGGTCTGGCGCTGCTCACTGCGACACGCGCCGGCGCGCATGTGCTGGTCGCGGACTCCGCCTATCAGCCGACGCGCATATTCTGCGACGGGTTTCTGGCCCGCTTCGGGGTGAACGTCGAATATTTTTATCCGCTGATCGGCGCCGCGATCGCCGGGCTGATGCGGCCGGAGACCACTGCAGTGCTCGTCGAGTCGCCCGGTTCGCAAAGCATGGAGGTTCAGGACATTCCCGCCATCGCCGCGGCGGCGCATGCCCATGACGCCTGCGTGATCGCCGACAACACCTGGGCGACCCCGCTTCTGTTCCCGCCGCACGAGCGCGGCTGCGACCTCGCGGTCGAAGCCGGCACCAAATATCTCGCGGGCCACGCCGATCTTCTCATCGGCCTCGTTTCCGCCAACGCCAAATGGGCGAAGCGTCTGCGGCATACCTTCAACGCCTTCGGCATGGGGTCCAGTCCCGATGACGCATCGCTCGCCCTGCGCGGTCTGCGCACCATGGCGCTGCGGCTGCGCGAGCAGGAACGCGCCGCGCTCGACATCGCGCAATGGCTGCAGGACCGGCCCGAAGTATCGCGCGTCCTGCATCCCGCGCTACCGACGCATCCAGGCCATGAACTGTGGAAACGAGACTTCAACGGGGCCTCGGGCGTTTTTTCGGTGATCTTCAAAGACGTGTCGAAAAAAGCCGTCGCCGCTTTTGTGGACGGGCTGGAGCTCTTCGGAATCGGCTTTTCCTGGGGCGGCTATGAAAGCCTGGCGTTGCCCTTCGATTGCGCCTCTTACAGGACGGCCACGCGCTGGGCGCCGGAAGGACCGGCGCTGCGCTTGTCGATCGGACTGGAGGATGTCGACGATCTGAAGTCGGACCTGGAGGCGGGGCTTGCCCGGCTCAAGGTCTCCTAAACGCGGCGCGTTTAGAATATATTCCAATCATCCTATTTCATGTGTGGTGAAGGTGTTGTGAAGGGAGAAGAGAGATGGTGGCCGTTTCCCGGTTTGCCGCTTATGCCGGCGTCTGCGGTTGGTTGATTGCGGGCGTTGCGCCGGCCCTCGCCGCCAGCGGACAAGACTTTCCGAACCTCACATGCGCCTGCAAGGGTTGCGGCCAGAACAAGTCCGACGTGATCGGTAAATGCCCCGACGTTTGCAAGGAGAAGACGGTTTACAACAAAGGCGACAAAGTCATTCCGGCCGCGCCCGCCCGCGCCCGCCCGGCGAGAAGGGACAAGACCGCCAAAGTCGCCGACCCGACGGAGTTTTGCAAAGCCGCGCGTATGAAGCTGCCGAAGGGCTGGATGCGCGCCGATCCTCCGTCTGCCCAGACACGCTGAAAAGGTCCCGCCTTCGCGTGAAAAATGCCCGCCCAACAAGTTGGGCGGGCAAGGCTCTCATAACGCGCGCGAGAAGCGGGCAATTACGTCCGGAAGATCAAAGCGTGGCTCCCACCTGGAACTTCGGGATCACCGGGCCGCCGATTTCGACGCGCTGACGTTCGCCCGAGGGACTGAAGAAGAACAGCAGTCCGCCGAACTGGCTGTCGGTGTCGTAAGCGAGATCGGACAGGCGCTCGATATCGAAGCGGGCGTCCTGGACGATCACTTCCATGTCGCGCGCTTCGCCGGGCGCGACCGGGTTCGGATCGCTCACGGAAAGGCCGCGCTCGGCAAGGAGATAGTCCGGGAAATCCGGCCGAGTCGTGAAGACATCCGGATTGAGGAAGCGCAGTCCGGCGGAGGTGAATTCGCCAAGCCGGATCGGCTCCTTGCCATTGTTGGTCACCTTCACCCTGATGCGCAGTTCGCGGCCCGGCACCGTGTAGGAGCCGCCCCTGAACTGAACGGCGACGGTCGACCGCGGCTCGTCGATCGGGGAAATGCCGGTCAGCAAGCCCGCCTGCATCGGCAGCGTGCGCGGGAACTCCCTATTGGCTGCTGCATAGAAGACCAGCACCGCCAGCAGAACGACGGCGAGAGTGATCGCGCCGATTCGCTTTTCGTCTTGACCGATCAGCTCCCTGCCCATGCCGGCCTTGACCTGCCAATAGCGAACAATGATCCCTTTGGTCATGAACCAGTAGAGAATCCAGGCGGTGGCGGCGGCCATCCAGAAGAAGTGATAGATATAGGTCCAAGTGATCCCATAGGTCTCGAGATCGATCGTCGAACCTTGAAGGAGCGTCACCGGATTGGTGAAATCCTTCATATCGCCCTTGATGGTGATCCATTGGCCTGGACCGACGATCGGACCGCCGTCCTTGACGTTGATCTGGACATGGACGTGATAGCGGCCTTGGCGGCGCGCTTTCAGGACGATTTTGTATTCATAGTCCTTGCCCACATCCATCGAGAACGTGCGCGGCACCGGCACTTCGCCGACGAAGGCGCTCTTGCGGATGAGAACCGGTCCCGGCTCGCCGACGTTAAGGAAGGACTCGCCGGGCCTGGCGACGGCTTGCGGCCATCCGGAAAACACATGCACTTTTCCGGTCAGCTCCATCTCGTCGTTCACATTGAGTTCGGTCTTCGACCAATTGACGTCGTACCAATTCAGCGTGCGCATGCGCAGGAACGCTTGCTGCGAACGTTCGCCATGCGCGGCGGCGGGCATGACCGGCAAGGCTGTCAAGGCGCTTGCGACGGCCAATCCGAGGACCCAAAGGCGGACGACGCGAGCCGTCACGGATTTGGCCATCGATTGCATATTCAAGCTTTTCATTTGGAGCTACTCCCTTGGATTCCTGTTCGCCGCCGGAGCCGCGGCCGGCTCCGGCGAAGTTGTTCCTGGCGCTCTAGACCTCTTCGATCTCGAGGTATTTCGTCGTCGAGAACCATTTGCCCATGTTCCACCACAGGAAGTAGACGAGCATTGAAATGAAGCCGGAGAAGAAGGCGGCGACCGGAACGACGTCCTTGCCGAAGGTGCGCAGCGTGCCGCGCTCGACCATGCGGATATATTCCGGCGTGCCGGTGCGGACGTAATTGAAGCCGATCAGGTCGGCGAGTGTGAGCAGTACGCCGTCGATTTCAGCGGCCTGGTGATATTGCGCCAGAACAGGCCAGTTGATCGGGTAGAACAGCAGGCCCCAGCCGAGACCGCCGACGAGCGCCGTAACGAGCCAGCTGCCCGAAATCATCAGCACGATGTCGAGCCAGAAGCCCATCGGAATGAGCGCCGACGGGAACACCAGGTTGATCGGGAAAAAGGTCCAGCCCCAAAAATTGTCGTAGCGGTTGATCCACTCGCCGACGAGCAGAGCCAGCACCACGGTCGTGGCGCCGATCGGCAGTCGAAACCTCGTCCAGAAGAAGGACTGCGAGGCCGCGGCGAAGCACATGGCGACGATCGGGGCCACCGTCGGCCACATGCGGCGGTCCTTGAAGTCGATCCAGAAGTCCCAGTCGCCCGCGAGCAGGGGGTAATGGATGTGGAAGGAGCCGAGCAGAACGGCGAAAAGGATCACCAGCAGGATCCAGTCCGTCAGGATGACGCAGCCGAGAAACTCTTCTTTCGATTTCCAGGTCTTGCCGACCGGCGAGCCTGTTTGAGTCGATGCCGACATGTTTTCCTCTCTCAGATTGGTCTTGTTGAAAGAAGCGGCTGCCCGCCCGGCCTTCGCCTTGCGATCGACGACCGCTTTCCGTCTTCGATTCGTCCGCGCGCGAGTTGACGCGCGTCAGAGCGAAAGAGCGTCCTTCTCGTATTCCTTGCTGAGTTCGATCACGCGATCGAGCACCTGACGTGCGACGCCGAAAACGGCGAGCGCGAACCAGCCGAAGAACACGAAGCCCCAGTGCAACGGCGCCGTGAACAGCTCTTCCATGAACCAGAAGGTGTGGCCCCACTCGTTCAGGCCGATGTTCGGGAAGATCATGAACGGCCCGGCGAAGAACATCAGGAAAGCGAGCGATATCCGCTTGGCGAATTGCGGAATGCGCGTGTGCGCATACATGAAGGCGCCCCATCCACAGATGATGTAGATCGGATAGCTGAGGTAGAACTCAAGGATGTGGCTTGGCGTGAAGTCGGTGTCGCGAATGACCGTCTGGTGCCAGGTGCCGTCCTGCTCGGTGAAGTAGGAGGCGCCCCAGTAGACCGAGAAGGCGTAGACCGCGAGCCAGCCGATGAGCGTCAAGATGCGGCGCATTTCCTCGCGCGGCGCGACCGCGTCGATGTTGCGGTCCCGGGTCTTCCACAGATAGCCGCCGATGGCGCAGAAGGCGACGAACTCGAGCGGCAGCTCGGTCCACATCAGGTTCATCCAATAGGTCTGGAACTCAGGCGCGAAAGAATCGAGACCGGCCTTCCAGCCGAAATATTGCTCATAGATTCGGATGCCGACGTAGAACACCAGCATCACGCCCATGGTGATATAGGCGGGCTTGTAGTTCACGATCGTATCGACTTCGCCGGCTTGTGCGGCGCTCACGGCCTTTTCTGTCGTTAGATTCATCAAAGCCTCTCCTCTTAGGGTTCGAGACGCGCTTCGCGCCCGAATGGGAGTTGGGTCTCCCGACGCTGCGAGATGCGCCGCGCGAGGCGTTTGTCGTCGCGCCGAGCGATCAAGTCCGCGGCGCGAGTCGACCGTTCGTTCCGAACCACGCCGCGGCGGCTTTCACAGCTCGATGGACTGTATCACGGCGAACACTGTCGTTGTCAAGAAGAGTATAGTATTAAACATGCGACAATTTGCATCATATGCTGTTTAAAACTGCATAAAATGCAGCAATTATTGAGACATGTTTTTGTATATAATTGATACTTGAGTTAGCAGGCACATTTAATCGACATTTGATGTATTATAATATGAAACTGCTCCATTTTAGAATGATAAAAATCAGGTTTTTAGTTCAATATTGCGACATGTTGCCGCAAGTTAAACCTATTGTGCGTCGAATTGAATCGTTGAAAATCAAAACAACGCTGATCGACAGCGTTCGCGGCGAATTACGGAGAGGAACTCGGATGAAGACATTGCACTCGTTTAACGAACTCGGCTGGGTCGCCGTTTGGGTCGCCTTCTGCGTGTTCCTCTTTGCGATCTTCATTCCGATCGTAAACAGAGCGCTCAACCTTTAGGCGCAGGTCCCTTCTCTTCCCCCTGGCGCAAGATCGTCCCGACTCGACCTCCCCGAGTTGGGACGATCTCTATCCAAAACGCAAAAGCGACGTCCTCGGCGCGCTGCGCGGCGGCAGAAGGGAATTGGCGACAAGGCGGCGACGGTCTGGTCTGCATGAACAGCAGCCAGAACGAAAATAAAAAGATGGTACGAAGAGTATCCAAAAGAGAAAAAAACGATGAGCTTGAACTCTCAAGAAGACCATCGCCTCGAATACCGCAGACGCCGGGAAGATTCTCTCCGCCAACTTCTCATTGGAATTGTGGATCGACCTTCGAAGGAAATCGTCGAGGAGCTTAGCACTACTTTGGCAGATTTTTTTGAGGCTGCGCTGTTTGGGGATTCCTTTTTGTCGGCATGCGTGATTCATAGGGGGTCGGCTTCTTGGAGGGCCGACCATGACTGGGTCGTGGAAGAGAGATCTCGAGACTTGGCTGGCGCCGTTTCTGGCGCGGCTTGGACATAAGGCTCGCCGGCGCATGTGTCCGCTTTACGTTGAGGGCCTGATCGGTCCTGGCGACCGCAAGAGCGTCGAGCCGATGGCGTCTCGGCTGGCGCCGGGGGATTATGATCAGCTGCATCATTTTATTTCCAGCGGCGTCTGGGATGAGACGCCGCTGGAGGAAGAACTTGCCCTTCAGGCCGACAGGCTGGTCGGCGGCGCAAAAGCGTTTCTGATCATCGACGACACGGCCCTGCCGAAGAAGGGAGCGCATTCAGTCGGCGTCGCGCCGCAATACGCTTCCGTCTTGGGCAAGAACGCCAATTGCCAGACGCTCGTGTCGCTGACTCTGGCGCAAGGCGAGGTTCCTGTCATGATCGGCCTGCGCTTGTTCTTGCCCGAAAGCTGGACAAGCGACGCCGCGCGCATGGCGAAAGCGGCCGTCCCCGACGCTTGTCGGAAGGCGCGCACGAAGCCGGAAATCGCGCTCGCCGAAATCGATCGCGTGATCAGCGCCGGCGTGCGTTTCGGCGTCGTGCTTGCCGACGCCGGCTACGGTCTATCCGCCCCGTTCCGACATGGGCTCGACACGCGCAGCCTCCATTGGGCCGTCGGCGTCCCAAAACATCAGAAGGTCTATCCACAGAACGTCAAGCTGATCTTCCCCGTCGCCGGCCGCGGTCGCCCGCGCAAACGTCATGTCCCCAACCAGCGCTCCGTTCCCGCCGAAGACATGCTGGCATGCGCCAAATGGCGTTCGCTCAGTTGGCGCAAGGGAACGAAGAAACCGCTGCGGGCCGCCTTCGCCGCGCTTCGCGTCCGTATCGCCGACGGGCCGCCGCAACGCATCGGCGACAAAGGCATGCAACATATGCCCGGCGAGGAAGCCTGGCTCATTGGCGAGCGCCGTGTCTCAGGCGAGCATAAGTATTATCTCTCCAATCTGCCCGCCGACGCCGATCTGAAAACCCTTGCAGCAACAATCAAGGCGCGTTGGGTCTGCGAACAGGCGCATCAGCAACTCAAGGAAGAACTCGGCCTCGACCACTTCGAAGGGCGATCCTGGCATGGTCTGCATCGTCATGCGCTGATGACGATGATCGCTTACGCCTTTCTGCAAAGCCGCCGCCTCACCGAGACGAAAGGGGGAAAAAAGAATCGCCGCCGGACCGCCGCAACCGAGTTTGCCCGCGATCCGCCGCGCCGTTCTCGCCCATCTCTCCCGCGCGCCGCCCTATAGATGCCCACACTGCAAAACCATGCTGCGCAAAGCTAATGAATGAAACTGCCAAAGTAGTGTTAGGCTCCGGACTCATAACCAATAGCTGACGGTCGCGGCAAGGCAGACGGCTGCGAGGAAGTTTGCTGCGAGTCGATCATATCTCGTTGCAATGCGTCGGAAATCCTTCAGCCGCCCGAACATCCGCTCGATGGCGTTGCGGTTGCGATAGAGGAAGGGCGAGAAGCAGTTCTTCCATCTGCGGTTCGTCTTTGGCGGGATGTTCGGCATCGCGCCTTTATCCTCGACCTGACGACGGATG
>Ga0194127_10003510_pt1 | contig 20039 bp, 23 predicted proteins | sample TA2KigC100mmetaG_FD_148624 | JGI IMG/M metagenome (GOLD analysis project Ga0194127, IMG submission 148624) | Freshwater microbial communities from Lake Tanganyika, Tanzania - TA2015036 Kigoma Deep Cast 100m | ecosystem: Environmental > Aquatic > Freshwater > Lake | place: Tanzania: Lake...
AAAGAAGTCCAAGCGCTTGGCCTTGGATTAAATGCCAAAATTTTTCCGACTATTCGATCACTAGATTGACTCCAAGCGATCTTCGCTTCTTCGGTGGAGATCTTTGGAGCTAGCGCCACTCTTCCTACATATTCACTTTGCGGGATTGGAGGCTCTCCCTCGCAAATCCTCGACAAAATTACATTAATTTCATTGGCAGCCTCTTTAATGAGAATCTCCCACACCTCTCCAGTTGTCAATCCAGAGATGGGCACTTCCCTGCTCTGAAAAAAGATCGGACCGGTATCCATTCCTTGGTCGAGTTGAAAAACACTGTATCCAATCATTTTTTTGCTCCCGCTTCAATCAACCGTTGTACCGGAGCTGCCCCACGGGCCTGTGGCAAATGTGAGAAGTGAATATTGACCCAACCACGCTTGGGAAGAGTGAGGAGATCTTCAGGGATCAACTGCCCGAAAGCTACGACCAATGCAACATCTGCAGAGGGTAGAAGGTTGCGAATTCCCTCTAAATTGCTCTCTTCATAGACGCAGAGCCCACTCTCCCTTGCCCACACGCTTACTGGTGATGGTGAGAGCGCACCACTTCTCCCCCGAGATTTGGGTGGATTCGTTATGACAGAGAGAATTTCAGCTCCGCTGTGAAACACAGAATCGAAAATTGGTAAAACCAATGACGGAGTGCCAGCGAGTATTACGCGCACTAGAGGCCCAGGCCACCAGTTGCGTGTGGTGAAAACCTTAAAATGGCCAGTAATTCCTCCCCGACTAGCCGCACCGGTTCACCATGCATCGTGAAACCGTCAGCAACTACCGTGAACGCTCTTTTACACGGATAGGTCAAACCCGGGATAGATAAACACCCTTCATCTCCATCTTGCTCCTCCTCGCCAAGAGAGAGCACGGGATTGATCAGATGCCCTACCTCATCATCAATTGACCAGGTGAAGACCCTGAGAGAAACTCCGATTTGTGGTGCAGCTAAACCCGCCCCTGGGGCATCAAGCATTGTGTCGGCGAGATCTTCTACCAATTGCCGAATCTCTTTATCAAAATTATCAACCTCTTGCGCTCTAGTCGCCAATATTGGATCGCCAAAGAGACGGATTGGTTGAATTGCCACCTGGTTATATTACCTTTTTAGAGAGAAACTGGGTCAATTTTAACGCGAGCGACCCGCGCGCCAGATGCCGATTGATGCTTTATGCGGCGGAAGATTTCACTGATTAACGCCTGCGATTCGCGCGCTTTTACTCGGATTAACACCACGCTCTCCCCGGTATGTGAGATTAACGGATGTGAAACCAGAACGCTTTCGGGGAGATTACGCACTACTTCTGTAACAGCATCTAATTCACCAGATACTTCGACAGCCTTTACAGTTGGAGGTAGGAGTAAATCCCTTCTCTCACCTAGTTCTGTGAGAGCTATACCAATCGGATCCCAGCGCACGAGCGCTTGAATATTTCGATTGGCATAATCGCAATCTACATAAATGATGCCCTTCTGCTTCAACATGCACCCTAGGTAAAACCATCGGTTTCGCGTCTCAACCTCAGAATCAAGAGTTGCGCGGTCAAGAAGAAGTTGTGAGTTGAGAACCACAATGGCTCCATACCCATTTTGCGCCACTGGTTCGGCTCCAGGTGTTGTCACTACGATCGTAGGTTCGTCAGGAACGCTTGGAATCCGGTGGTCGCGATTTGAGAAAACCACTCTTTGATTGGGGAAAGCGCGCCCTAGTTCTTCAGCTATTCGTAGGTCACCGATTTGGCTTTGACGCAATCGCTGGCTATGGCAATAAGAACAATTCCACGATCGTTTCAGGTCATGACAGAGAGTGCAGGTTGGAGCTCCCGCATCATGAGTAAGAACCAATTTTCCCCCACAGGAGCAGAGGGCTCTGTTTCGACAAGTTGAGCATGAGAGTGATTGGATATACCCCCGAACAGGAACCTGAATCAAGACCGGCCCGCTCTCTAGCCCTGACTTTATTGTTCGCCAAGCCCTTGAAGAGATTCGTCCACTCTCCACCGGAGAATTCCGATTGTTTATAGCCTCAACCGAGATACTCGATTGTGCGCCATGTCCCGCCTTGAAGGTGAGCGGAATTAGAGCGCGTTTTTCAATATAACTCGCCGAGCGCATGGAGGGTGAAAAGCCAGCAAGAATGAGGTGCGTATTTTCAATGTTAGCTCTCATAATTGCCACCTCGCGCCCATGGAAATAGGGAGAACGTGGCTCGGAGTGACTTTCGTTTGACTCCTCCCAGACCATTATCAAATCGAGATTATTAATCGGCAAGAAGAGTGATCCTCTTACTCCAAGGACCACGATCTCTTCTGATTGAAGAATCTGTAGAAAAGTATTTTCTCGTTCACTTCGGGTCATTTGAGAATGCCAAGTGACGACCTTCTTTCCGGAATGTCTGTTGGTGGATGTGAGCAATTCAAACATTCGTTGAACATCTACATAATCTGGCATCACCAATAGGACACTTCGGACCGTGTTTTCCATTAGTTTCTCAAGAAATAGCAGAGGGTTCTCCGCAGGAGGAGCGGGCCAAAATGCACGAATCTGTTTCTGCGCGCTCGGTCTTTCCTGCAAAGCTCGCCAAAAATACTCCGAATATCGATTATCTACTGATTCAGGTGTTACTGCTCTTGCGGGTTTGTTCGGTATCTCAGTGCTGCTCTCCAATTTTTTTGATTTACTCGAAAAATTTGGAAGTGCATATCGGAGAGTGTCCCACCGGTTTCCCCCATAATGCTGGCTTACTTCAGTAACCAACGTCAGTATGGTGGGAGTCACCAGAGGAAAGGAACGGATTTGTTCCGAGACAAATCGGAGTCGTCCGGCATAAGGAGAGGTGCTTTTCCGTGAGAGAACAATTCCAAGAACTCGTTTTCGATTAAATGGTACTTTGACCAAAGTTCCAGGAGTGAGATGCTCGGAGAGCTCTTGCGGAACCAGAAAATCTAGCTCTTGATCAAGATGTAGGAGTCCAGTATCAACCAAAATGCTGGCAATCGGCAGTTTGCTTGCGAGCGCAGGTGGCGCAGTTACAACTTTTTCACGCTTCAAGCGAAGTGGTGCGACCTGTTCATTCATTCTCTGCTCACTGCTCACTGTTCACCGGCACCCCCACCCACCTTGCTCGGGGTTCGAGAATCGAAACGAATCTAGCTGGTAGCCCTGCGCAATTGCTCCACTCTATCGCTCTGCTCCCACGTGAACTCAGGGAGTTGGCGACCAAAGTGGCCGTAATTGCTCGTCTTTCGATAAATCGGGCGTAACAAGTTGAGATCGCGAATTATTGCAGCCGGGCGAAGGTCGAATACTTGACTCACTGCGTTCTGAATCTTCTCGACGCCAATAGTTTCGGTCCCAAAAGTTTCTACAAATAATCCGACTGGTTGAGCCTTGCCTATCGCATATGCCACTTGCACTTCGCATCGTTTCGCTAATCCGGCAGCGACTATATTCTTGGCAACCCAGCGCATTGCATATGCGGCGGAACGGTCGACCTTTGAAGGATCTTTCCCGCTAAAAGCGCCGCCGCCATGACGAGCCATGCCACCATACGAATCGACGATAATTTTACGGCCAGTCAGTCCAGCATCGCCCATAGGTCCGCCAAGTACAAATCTTCCCGTTGGATTAACCAAAACGCGCATATCTTTGGTATCAAGATCGTATCTACTTAATACAGGGTCGATTACATGGCGGCGAAGGTCGTTGGGCAGCGTAGAGTTCAAATCCACTTCTGGATCATGTTGAGTTGAAATCACCAACGTATCAAGACGAGTCGCAACATTTCCATCATATTCGACTGTCACTTGTGTCTTTGCATCTGGGCGGAGGTATGTCAATTTTCCGCTCTTGCGTACTTGTGCCAGCTCGTGTGAGAGAGCATGGGCAATAGCGATAGGAAGCGGCATCAATTCAGGAGTCTCGTCAGATGCATAACCGAACATCAACCCTTGATCACCAGCGCCCTGACGATCCAATGGATCGCTCGACTCTTCTGTTCGCTCCTCCAACGCTGCATCTACCCCCTGTGCAATATCCGGTGATTGTTTTCCCAATGAAAGGCTGATGCCGCATGAGTTGCCATCGAAACCGCGTTCGCTGCTGTCATATCCGATATCAAGAATCACTGAACGAATCAGAGACATCAAATCGGGGTTAGCAGAGGTGGTTACCTCACCAGCAACGTAAACTTGTCCAGTAGTCAATAACGTTTCAACTGCTACTCGGCTCTTGGGATCAACGCTTAGGAATGCATCCAAAATGGAATCTGATATTTGATCGGCCATCTTATCTGGATGGCCTTCTGTCACCGATTCAGAGGTAAAGAGTCGATTTGGCACTTTTATTTGGCACTGGCCTAACCTAGCGCTTTAGAGAGAATATCTAACAACTTCCCGCTTAGTGTGTCTTTTGATTGATACTCGAAGCTCCAACTATCGCCTCTCTTAGAGAGGAGAGTTCCACCATTGCTTTCAGAATTGAAGACCTTCTGGGAGAGAACATCATTGATAAAAAGGTAATCGGCCCCTTTGCGGATCAATTTTCCCCGTGCGCTCTCTAACTCCATTTCACTTTCAGCTGCGAAAGCAATAATCTTTCCTTGCCCCCCTCGGCCACGATAATCCGCCGTGAAGGTCGCGATGAGATCTGGATTTTCCACTAGCTTTAATGAGAGAGCAGAACCAGCTCGCTTGATTTTTCGTTGACTGACTTCCGCTGGTCGATAGTCAGCAACAGCAGCAGCCATGAATAAGGCATCGAACTCTGTAATAGAAGAGAGCTCTGTGAACAGATCGTTGGCAGATTGAACATTGACTACAGCGATACGACTATCCTGTGGAATGAGGCTTCTTTCGATATTGGCCGCAATTAACGTGACGTGAGCGCCCCTGCTTGCTGCCTCCTTGGCCAACGCGATTCCTTGTTTACCAGAGGAGAGATTTCCGATAAATCGGACCGGATCTATCATTTCGCGTGTACCACCAGCAGTAACTACACACTTCTTTCCAATCAAATCGCTCTTGAGTAGACCCATTTCGTTGAGAAAATCAATTATTTCAAAGGTCTCTGGGAATCGGCCGACTCCGATATCTCCATTATTTAACGGTCCTTCCGCGGGTTCCATCACGATAATTCCACGGGAGCGGAGCGTCTTGATGTTCGCTTGAGTCGCTGGGTTGGTCCACATTTGATGATGCATCGCAGGTACGAGAACTACTGGAGATTGTGAGGTGAGAACTGTCGCAGAGAGCAGGTCATCGCTTCGTCCCTGGGTTAGACGCGAGATGAAATCGGCGGTGGTAGGTGCTATCAGAATGAGTTCTGTATCGCGGGCAAGCTCCACATGAGCGCCGCTGGCTACATCTTGCCAAAGTGAGGTAATGACTCGTTTGCCGGAGAGAGCCTCCCAGGTGGTGGCGCCAACGAAGTGCAATGAATTCTCGGTAGGGAGAACTGTGATATCCAAGCCCCGATCCTGAAGGCGACGGAGCAGTTCGCAGGATTTATATGCAGCGATACCGGCAGTGACACCGAGGATTACTCTGCGGGGAAACATGATGAGCGCAGCCGCGCTTACGCGCTCTCATGCGGTGTAGTGGCGCCGCCCTCGCTACCTTCAAGCGACTCAAGTGTGAGTAGACCGCCGTTGATTTCGCGGAGCGCAATGGAAAGGGGTTTCTCGTGAACGTGGGTCTCTACCAATGGTCCGACATACTCCAAAAGCCCTTCGCTTAACTGCGAGTAATAGGCGTTGATTTGGCGAGCACGTTTAGCGGAGAAGAGGACGAGGCTGTACTTGGAGCCACTCTTTGCCAAGAGATCGTCGATAGGCGGATTGGTGATGCCGTCGCTCTGAATCATATGGTCACTGCCCTTCCGTGAGCGCCTTTAACGCCCGGTAGAGGCCAAGGTTATCAGCCTGGCCGCCACCTCTTCGACCGAGGTATTGACCAGGACCTCGTCGAACCAGTGGCTAGCAGCCATCTCTTCATGTGCCAATTCCAGTCGTTGCGCTGCTCGCTCGGGAGAGTCCGTACCCCTGCCTACTAGGCGTCGCTCCAACTCGGAAATCGTAGGTGGCGCGAGAAAGACTAGGTAGGCTCGAGCCCCATTCGATTGATTCTCGCGAATCTGACGCGCTCCGGATATCTCAATCTCAAGAAGGACCGATCTACCCTCGGCTATCTTCGCGAATACTGGTTCCTTGGGGGTTCCATAATAATTTCCTGCAAAGTGAGCCCATTCGAGGAACTCTTGGTCGGCAATCATCCTTTTAAAACTCTCTTCGCTATGAAAAAAATAGTCGACGCCATCAACTTCACCTGGTCGCGGCGGTCGGGTTGTAGCAGAGACACTGACCCATATTTCATCACTGTTTTGACGGATGAATTCAGAGACGGTGGACTTGCCGACTCCGCCAGGACCTGAGAGAACTATGAGCTCCACGCCCTTAGCGTAGTTGGAACTCCGCCAATAACTCGCGAGTCTGATGAATGCCAAGTCCTCTAATTCTGCGACTACCCGCGATGCCAATCCTCTCCATCACGGCTGCGGCCCGAACCTTGCCCACTCCAGGAAGAGATTCGATGAGCACGCTGACTTTCATCTTCCCTACGACCCCATCGCTCTTACCGATATCGATGACATCTTTCAGCGTTCTTTTTCCAGATTTTAAATCGGCTTTAATCTCAGCACGAATCTTGCGAGCGCGCGCTGCAGCCTCAAGCGCAGCAGCTCGTTCGCTATCACTTAATGGGGGCAGTGGCACACCTCAACGGTAACCAATATTCATCATCAAGGCACCTTCAAATTTACTGAGAAATTGATTGACTAATCCGCTTCGCGTTGAGCGAAATCTCCGCAAGCGATTCTCCAGATGTGATGGGTCGTCCGATGACAACATAGTCAGCTCCCCATTCCACAGCCTCTTTCGGTGTTGCCACGCGAGCTTGATCGCCACTTTGGCTACCTTTTGGGCGAACGCCAGGAGTTATTAACGTGATATCGGCTGGGAGGGCGGAGCGAAGTAATGAAACTTCTTGCGGTGAGGCAACAATCGCCCTCGCGCCAGCCTCTACTGCAAGTTTTGCCCACTTGATAACAATTTCCTGAGAATTTCCTAAGATTCCTAATTCTCCGATCTCGCTCTCCGAGAGTGAGGTGAGGAGTGTTACTGCAGTGATGGCACCACCAGGAAGCCCTTTCGCAGCAGCTGCAATCATCGATGGTCCGCCAGATGCGTGAACGGTGAGGAAGTGCGGTTCCAGAGATGCAACAGCGCGTGCAGCGCCTGAAACGGTGTTTGGAATGTCGTGAAGTTTAAGATCGAGGAAAAGTTTTCGTTCAGGAGCTTTTCTCCGTATCTTCTCAACACCAGAACTTCCATGGGCTAAATAGAATTCAAGACCAAGTTTTATGATAGCAATATGCTCTCTCGTAGCCTCTACCCATTGACCGGCTACCTCTAGATCTGTCGTATCTACAGCGAGAACTATTCGACTCATGATTGCCCCCTATGTGCATAGCCCACCGCATCAGAGAATCTTGTGAATCCTCGGGAAATCAGAAGTTCTTCTAGCTCATCTTTGATTCGAACCGGTGCAGATGGGTCATGGAAAGTTGCCGTCCCGATCGAGATTGCACTTGCACCAGCGAGTACCAACTCAAAAGCATCATTTCCGGTGAGAACTCCACCCATTCCAACAATGGGAACTTTGGGCATCGCTTGATGTACCTGATAGATCGCACGGACCGCTACTGGTCGAATTGCCGGACCTGAGAGTCCGCCCGTTTTGTTTGCTAAATGAGGACGCATCGTTTCAGTATTAATGACCATTCCCAGGAGGGTGTTAATCATCGCCAATCCATCGGCACCCGCGGAAACTACCTCCTCTGCGATAGAGACGATATCCGTGACATCAGGCGAGAGCTTGGCGATTATCGGAAGGGAATTCCCAACGCTTCGTTTCACTGCTTCGATAACTTCGCGCGCTGATGATCTATCGCAGGCGAAGACCAAACCGCGATTCTCAACATTAGGGCAAGAGATATTTACCTCCAGCGCACTCACTCCTGGTGCATTACGAACTTTTCTCGATAGGGCGGCAAACTCTTCGACGCTCTCCCCTGCAATCGACACGATTGTGCGCGCTCCATGCTCAACCAACCATGGCAAATCTTCCCTCAAGAAATTGTCGATACCAGTAGTGACGACAGCGCCGATCTCTTCCAATGGAAAGAATGCGGAGAGCTCCTTCCCATTTGCAGCGCAACCGCTCGCTGTGAGAATGGGATTAGGTAAGTGTGCACTGCCTAATGTGGTTCTGAAATCAAATGATGACTGGGTCATTTTGGCGCCCCATATGTACCCGGCGGAATGGTTCCGATTCCATCCCAGTCGACCGCTGCGCCATCAAAGATCGGGGGACTCTTCAACCGCGCATTGCACAGTCACTCCGGCCGCATCTCCTATTGTCGAGAGCGCCTTAAGCATCCCCATGGGTCCACAGGCATAGACAATGTCGATGTTGGCCAAAGAATTATCAAATAAATCCGTTACTCGACCCTTACTTCCTAGAGTTCCATCCTCAGTCGCAATTGCTAGCGAGTGGACTGAACGTTTCCCTTCTACGGGGGCAAAGACGCGCTCAGCGGTGCTGGCTCCCACTGCCATCTCCACTCTCGAATTCTTTTGACGCAAGAGATCGGCTAATGGAAAGAGTGGTGCTGAACCGTTTTACCACCTCCCACTAATAGCGCTCGTACGGGATCTTTAGGTAGCTTGAAAGCATTTCCGAGTGGCCCCACCACATTCAACCGATCATGAACTGCGCGCTCGGTAATCCAGGTACTGCCATCGCCATGAGGTGCAACAATTATTTCTATTGTGCCGCCAAACGGTCCACGACTGGTCGATTGGTAGATAGCAAATGAACGGCGCAAGAGCATCGATGTTCGGCTATCGCCGACGCTTATCGCGATGAAATTACCCGGCTTGGCCCCCTCTGCAATACCTGGAGCGGCAAGGGTGAGATGGTGATAAGCCCCCACTTTGCGATTGGAGATAATTTCGCACTCTGCCTGCACTGGTCGAGAAGTTTTTTCGTTCATCGCAACCACTCCTGAAGCGAGGTGACGGTGAAATCACCATTATGTTGAGCAGCCATCGCCTCCGCGGCGGCGTTAAGCCCGGAAATCGTAGTAATGATCGGGATACTTCGAGCAACAGCCGAAGTTCGAATACGCCACCCGTCTTCACGTGGACCTGAGCCAAATGGCGTGTTTACCACGAGTGCGACAACCCCACCTTCGATCAAATCTAGGGCAGTCATCTCCCCCTTCGGTCCTTTACCTTCCGAGAACTTTCGTACCTGCTCGACGTTGATTCCCTCTCTGGCTAACGCTTTGGCAGTTCCAGAAGTTGCAAAAAGTTTGTAGCCGGATTCGAAGAGCTTCTTGGTTCCACGGATACCTTCTACCTTGTCCCGATCTGCAAATGAGACAAAAACCGCTCCGGCGCTCGGTAACGCTCCTGATGCTGCACTTTGCGATTTCGAAAATGCCTTACCGAAACTCTCATCTCGCCCCATCACCTCACCGGTGCTACGCATCTCTGGACCAAGGAGCGCATCCACTCCGCTGCCGTCTCGTTTCCTAAAACGATTCCATGGCAAAACGGCTTCTTTCACGCTAATGCCCTGCGCCTTTCCATCTCCAGATTCTGGCAACATGCCCTCAGCGCGAAGTTGTTCGATGCTCTTTCCTAACGAGATTTGTGCTGCAGCTTTAGCAAGTGGCACCCCTATTGCCTTACTGACAAATGGGACAGTTCGAGAAGCGCGTGGATTTGCTTCTAGTACGAAGAGAGTTCCATCTTCTATTGCAAATTGAATGTTCACTAAACCTCGTACACCCACTCCTCGCGCAATCTTCTCGGTAGCGTGGCGAATTTCCCTCAAGGACTCAGCACTCAGGTCCACCGGTGGTAAAACACATGCTGAATCTCCTGAATGTATTCCAGCCTCTTCGATATGTTCCATGACGCCAGCGAGGAAAAGTTCCTGGCCGTCGAATAGAGCATCCACATCGAGTTCTGTTGCATGATCCAAGAAACGATCTACCAGAACTGGATGGTCAGGACTAATCTCGGTAGCGCGCGAAATATAACTTGCTAGCGCTTCATCGTCGTAGACGATTTCCATTCCTCTTCCACCTAAAACATATGAAGGCCGGACGAGTACTGGATATCCAACCCTCTCTGCAATCACGGATGCATCGTCATATGAATAGGCAAGTCCAAATTCTGGCGCACGCAATTGTTCACGATTTAGCAGAGCGCCGAACTCTCCCCGATCTTCGGCTATGTCGATAGCCGAAGGGCTGGTACCAACTATTGGAAGACCCGCATCCTCGAGCGCTTTGGCTAGCCCCAAGGGAGTTTGCCCACCGAGTTGTACAACTACGCCTGCTACCGGTCCAACTGCAAGCTCGGCTCGATAAATCTCCATTACATCTTCAAAGGTAAGTGGCTCGAAATAAAGTCGGTCTGAGGTGTCGTAATCTGTTGACACAGTCTCGGGATTGCAGTTGATCATGATTGTTTCATAATCCATCGACTTTAGGGCGAAGGCCGCATGCACGCAGGAGTAATCGAATTCCACTCCCTGCCCAATTCTATTTGGTCCACTTCCGAGGATAAGAACTGCAGGTTTTGTCCGTGGCTCTACTTCACTCTCTTCGTCATAACTGGAGTAGTGATATGGAGTAAGCGCTTTGAATTCAGCTGCACACGTATCCACCGTCTTGTATACAGGATGGATTCCAAAACCCTCACGCTTACGGCGAATATCGCTCTCTTTCAAGGCGACAATTGAGCCAATCTGGTGATCTGAAAAACCTAATCGCTTCGCACGCTTCAATAAGATGGCGGTCAACTCTCCAGGCTCTGACAATTCTCGAGCCATCTCATTTATTTGCTCGATTTGATCGAGGAACCAGGGATCGATTTTTGAAGCTTCATGAACTCTAGCAACGCCAGCACCGAGATAGAGAGCTCGTTGAACGTGATGGATTCGCATTTCTGTCGGGGTTCTGGATGCCTCTAATTCATATTCGAGATCTCCTTCCGGTGAGAAATCGAATGTGTATCCCTTCTTCTCGAGTGAGCGCATCGCCTTCTGTAGCGCTTCAGGAAAGCTCCTACCGATCGCCATGGCCTCACGCCATGGCCTCACCCACGCTCTTCATTGTGGTGGTTAATCGAGGATCAGCGGCGGGAAATTTTTCAAAATTAAACCGTGGAATTTTTACAACCACATAATCAAGTGTTGGTTCGAACGAAGCTGGAGTCTCTTTCGTAATGTCGTTTTGAATCTCATCTAACGAATACCCAATCGCCAATTTTGCTGCTATTTTCGCGATAGGGAAACCTGTCGCTTTAGATGCCAGCGCGCTCGAACGGGAAACCCGTGGATTCATCTCGATCACCACTATTCGACCATTGCGCGGGTTGACGGCAAATTGGATATTGCATCCGCCGGTATCTACCCCCACAGAGCGGATGATGTTGATAGCAAGGTTTCGTAATTTCTGATACTCAACATCGGTAAGCGTAAGAGCAGGAGCGACTGTTATCGAATCTCCAGTATGCACGCCCATGGGATCGAAATTCTCAATCGAACAAATTACAACGACGTTATCCTTGTAATCTCGCATCATCTCAAGTTCGAATTCTTTCCATCCGAGAATAGATTCTTCGATGAGAACCTCAGTTGTTGGGCTGTAACGGAGCCCAGCGCCAGCAATCTCTCGGAGTTCTGATTCATCTTTAGCAATGCCTGAACCCAGTCCGCCCATCGTAAAGGAAGGTCTAACAACGACCGGATAATTGAATTCATGAGCAGCAGCGATACATTCCTCTAAGGTGTGACATATCTGAGATCGAGCTGATTCGCCGCCAATACTCTCAACTATTCCCTTAAATATCTCGCGATTTTCACCTCGATTGATTGCTTCCACATTGGCACCGATGAGACGAACCCCATACTTTTCTAATACTCCTGCTTCATGGAGTCTTATCGCGGTGTTGAGCGCAGTCTGTCCTCCTAAGGTTGCAAGAAGGGCATCGGGACGTTCTTTCTCAATCACTTTCGTGACAAATTCGGTGGTGATGGGTTCGATATACGTAGCATCAGCGAACTCGGGGTCGGTCATAATCGTTGCAGGATTGGAATTAATGAGGATTACACGTAAACCCTCAGATCTAAGAACTCGACATGCCTGTGTACCTGAATAGTCAAACTCACATGCCTGTCCAATGACGATGGGTCCTGACCCGATGACCAAGACGCTCTTGATATCGCTTCTTTTCGGCATCAGCGTTTACCTTCCATCAAATGCAAGAATCTATCGAAGAGATAGGCCGCATCATGGGGACCGGCCGCTGCTTCAGGGTGGTATTGCACGCTAAATCCTGGGCGGTCGAGAAGTTCAAGGCCCTCGACTACTTGGTCATTGAGATTTATATGCGAAACGCGTCCTCTCCCAAAAACTGTATCGAATACCCCTTCAGTTGGCGCCTGAACGGCAAATCCATGGTTATGTGCGGTGATTTCTACCTTGCCACTAGTTTTATCGAGAACTGGTTGATTAATGCCGCGATGGCCAAAACGCAATTTATACGTTTCGAAACCGAGCGCGCGACCAAATATTTGATGTCCAAAACAGATTCCAAAAACGGGAATCTCGCGCTGGAGGATCTCCCGGACCAATTCAACAGTTGTCTGCATGGTTGATGGATCTCCTGGGCCGTTGGAGAGAAAGATTCCATCCGGGCGCACTGCCAGTAACTCGTCAAGCGTGACATTGAAGGGAAAAATATGTACTTCGATTCCTCGCTCTGACATGAGGCGAGGGGTTGCACCTTTTTAATTCCGAGATCAAGGGCCGCGACTGTTCCTCTTTTTTCACCTATAGCTGGAACTACATACTTCTTCTCAATTGATACTTCGGCCACGAGATTTGCCCCAACCATCTCTGGTGATTTACGAACTCTTCTGATCATCTCTTCTCGGGATATCGTTTCACCTGAAAAGATTCCCACTCGCATCGCACCACAATCGCGTAGATGTCGAGTGAGCGCTCGAGTATCGATACCTGAAATTCCTACAACGCCGCTCTCTGCTAATTCGCTCTCCAAATCCCGCTCAGAGCGCCAATTACTTGAAATGCGCGATGGATCGCGGACCACAAATCCTGAAACCCAGATTCGACGTGATTCCTCATCTACGGTGTTCATGCCGGTATTTCCGATGTGTGGAGCGGTCATGACCACTATCTGACGGAAATAGGAGGGGTCAGTCAGAGTCTCTTGATACCCGGTCATGCCAGTTGCAAAAACTGCTTCCCCAAAAGTCTCCCCTTCTTTTGCCCACGCCTGCCCCTCAAATATTCGACCATCATCAAGGACTAGGTATGCGCTCTTTCGATTCTTCATAACGGATTGACCAAATCTCCCTTTGCAACCACTAAGTTGCCGTGGAGGAAGGTGTACATCACTTGTCCTGGCAGAGTTCGATCAAAATAAGGATTGTTCATACTCTTGCTAGCACTTCTTATCTCACTCACCGTGCGCCGGGCAGCGGTGTCATAAAGGACGATATTTGCCGGAGCGCCTTTTGTGATCCCTAAACCATGATGAGTCAGACGCCCAATTTTTGCCGGTGCTGTAGACATACGCTCTGCAATAGTCTTCCAATTACTGAGTCCACTTTCGATGATGCTCTCCTGTACAACCGAAAGGGCTGTTTCCAAGCCAACCATTCCACAGGCTGCCTCACTCCATTCGCACTCTTTACTCTCTTTCGGATGTGGAGCGTGATCTGTTGCGACGATATCAATCGTGCCATCCACCAACGCTGTACGGAGCGCCTGCACATCACGTTCGGTACGAAGCGGAGGATTAACTTTGAAGACTGGGTTATAACTCTCGGCCGCGCTGTCAGTGAGTAAAAGATGATGTGGCGTAACTTCTGCCGTCACCTTTATCCCGCGCGCTTTAGCCCATCGAATGATTTCAACGCTACCTGCGGTCGAGACATGACATATATGTAAACGGGCTTGAACGTGCTCGGCTAGAAGTACATCTCGGGCGATTATTGCCTCTTCGGCTACCGCTGGCCATCCTGCCAATCCCAATCGCGCAGAGACCACACCTTCGTTCATCTGGGCATTTTCAGTAAGTCTGGGATCCTGGGCATGCTGGGCAATCACTCCGTCAAACTGTTTAACGTATTCGAGAGCTCTTCGCATCACCAATGAATCAAAAACGCATTTTCCATCATCGCTAAAAACTTTGACATTTGCCATTGAGTGGGCCATTGCTCCAAGTTCTGCCAATTGCGCACCATTGAGACCTTGAGTTACCGCGCCCACGGCAAAGACATCGCAATATCCGGCCTTACGCCCGAGTCGAACCACCTGTTCGACCACGCCTGCAGTATCGGCAACTGGTTCTGTATTTGCCATCGCATGAACTGCAGTGAACCCACCTAAGGCCGCAGCAGCGCTACCCGATCGGACCGTCTCTGCATCCTCGCGCCCTGGCTCACGCAAGTGTGTGTGAAGATCAACTAAACCAGGGAGCAGTTGCAATCCTTCTGCATTGATTACATCCACATCGCTAGCTTTGAGCGATCCCGCCTCGCTGATATCAGAAATCACACCAGATTCGATACGTAAATCAACCTTCTTACCCTCTAATGAATAAGCGGACTGGATAACAATTGGTTTATTAGCAATTTTCTCCACATTACTCATGAGAACCCCCTAGTAGCAGATACAGCACAGCCATTCGCACGCTCACTCCATTTGCAACCTGCTCAAGAATGACTGAGTCAACATCGTCAGCGCAGTCAGCAGAGATTTCTAAACCGCGATTTATCGGGCCAGGGTGGAGTATCAGAGGGTTCTTCTTCGATTTCTTCATTCGTTCTCGATCGAGGCCATATAGCCGTGAATATTCCCGAGCGCTAGGAAAGAAGGCGCTCTTCATCCGCTCCATTTGCAAACGGAGCATCATGACGGCATCGCACTCACCAATCGCTTCATCGAAATCGTAGGAAATTTCAACTGGCCAATCATGAACTCCAACAGGTAAGAGAGTCGGCGGTGCGACCAGAGTGATGTGCGCCCCTAGAAGCGAGAGTAAAAGCACATTGCTTCGCGCAACTCGCGAGTGGAGTATGTCCCCGACGATGGCAATTCGTACCCCCGATAAATCCTCTCCTCGAGCCCCTTTCAGGTGTTTGCGGAGCGTGAAGGCATCCAAGAGCGCTTGAGTGGGATGTTCATGAGTTCCATCGCCAGCATTGATCACTACACCATCAGTCCATTGCGCCAAACGATGTGCAGCACCCGATGCGCTATGTCTCAAGATGACTGCATCTGCTCCCATCGATTGCAAGGTGAGAGCAGTGTCTTTCAAACTCTCGCCCTTAGAGACGCTTGAACCTTTTGCAGAGAAGTTGATGACATCAGCAGAGAGCCTCTTAGCTGCCGCTTCGAATGATATTCGAGTCCGAGTGGAATCTTCATAGAAAAGATTGACCACTGTCCTTCCTCGAAGCGTCGGTAATTTCTTTATTGGCGCATCTGAGACTCGCGCAAGCTCATCAGCAGTATCAAGGATATGAATAGCACCCTCGCGCGAAAGGTCAGAGATTGTTAATAAGTGACGGGATAGCTTCGGCGAGAGAACATCGCTTCGATTACTCATACTGATTTGCACCTACGATTGCGACGAAATCTTCCCCATCCACTTCAGCGACACTCACTCGCACTACTTCATCATGAGAGGTAGGTAGATTCTTGCCCACATAATCGGCTCGAATCGGTAATTCGCGATGGCCTCGATCGACCAGGACTGCTAACTGGACCAGCGCCGGTCGGTCTGCCGAGCTCTCCGAGAGCATCGAGAGCCGCGCGTATGGTGCGCCCAGAATAGAGCACATCATCGACCAGAACCACACGCTTACCATCGATACTCTCCCCAGGAATACGAGTGGGAGTGAGAGCGCGGGGCGGTTTTGAACGGAGATCATCTCGATGCAGGGTTATATCTAAAGTGCCAACCGGAATCGGCTCCGAACTACTCTTTCCCATCGCCTTGCCCATCGCGATGCCAATGCGTTCAGCGAGGTATGTTCCGCGAGTGGGAATCCCCAACAATAAAATCTCATCACTTCCACGATTCTTTTCGACAATTTCGTGGGAAATGCGCATTAATGCGCGATCGATATCCGCGCTACTCAAGACAGCCTTAATGGCCATAATTCACGTTCCTTCCTCGCCTCTCAGGACGAGTCTTAAAGGATCGAGGGCGAGTATATAGGAGCAACGGTGGATATCTGAAAACGCCCTGCTCCAAGCGCGCCTACCCTGCCGCCATGGAATTCGACCGCATTGAAGCCCTGCGAATAGGGCAGGAATTGAAGAAGATCCGGAAACAGCGAGGGCTCTCACTCTCGGATGTCGAGAGCTTCTCCGAAGGGCGTTGGAAGGCGGTCGTTGTGGGTTCGTACGAGCGAGCCGATCGCGCTATCACCATAGGGCGGCTAAGCGCGTTGATGGCCCTTTACCAAACCCCCGTAAGTGCCCTCTTTCCTCGAGAAGAGCAGATGCGAAGCGATGCGAGCGTTGCCTTCGATCTTGCCCGCAGGGAACCGCTGAGGCAGCAACACCCTGGACTTGCCCATTTTCTCTCCTTTGTCATCAATGCCAGAGGAGACTGGAATGGACATGTGATCACCATTCGAAAGAGCGATCTGCACATGGCTGCTCATTACGAAGGCATTCCCGCAAAGGAATTGTTGGAAAAGTTGGAAATTAACCGTTTTCTTCTGCGATGGCGCTGAGAATCCCATGTATGTATTTTGGAGATTCGTCTGTTGAGAGCGTTTTAGCAAGTTCTAAGGCCTCGTCAATGGCAACTGAAACTGGTACCTCTCTTGAACTGCCATTGATAATTTCGTAAGTCGCGATTCTTAAGATATTCCTATCAACACTGGCAAGTCGATCTAGATCCCAATTCTTAGCATGCTTATCTCAATAAGGGAATCGATGTGCTGCGCTTGGTTTCCATAACCCTCAACTAAAGAAGCCGCAAAGAGAGCAATCTCATCCCCGGTTGTTGTCCGTTCTTTGACTAACCAAAGCGGATTAACCGACTTGATATCGCTCTCGTAGAGGATATCGAGGGCCCTTTTACGCCCTTTCGAGCGCGCGGACATTAATTAGCTCGCCCGAGATATGAACCATCTCGTGTATCAATACGAACAACCTCATCTTGATTGATGAAAAGTGGCACATTGACCGTTGCGCCAGTCTCAAGCGTGGCGGGCTTTGTTCCGGCGTTCGAGCGATCACCTTGTAGGCCTGGTTCAGTGTAAGTAATTCGCAATTCAACTGAGGCTGGAAGTTCTACATACAAAGGTTCACCCTCATGAACCGCCACGATGGCTGGGACATTCTCCAGCATGTATTGCGCCGCTTCGCCTACCGTAACTTCTGAAATGTACATTTGATCAAAGCTCTCTTTATCCATGAAAACGAAACTATCGCCATCTTTGTAGAGATAAGTCATGTCCCGCTTATCCACGGTTGCGACCTCAACTTTGAGCCCCGCATTAAAAGTTTTTTCGACTACTTTGCCCGAGAGAACATGTTTCATTTTTGTTCGCACGAATGCTGGGCCTTTGCCAGGCTTTACATGCTGGAATTCCACGACTGTCCAGAGTTGACCATCCAAATTGAGGGTCATACCATTTTTGAGGTCATTAGTGGTTGCCACGATCAATCCTTTTCTCGTTATTTTCCAGCGAAGTACTCTCTAATATCCAAATTCTACCTGATGCTTTACTTGCCCTTTCCCGTCATATGAGCAAGCGCCCGCAGCGCCAACTCATATGAGAGCAAACCAAAGCCACCAATTGTTCCGGTTGCTACGCCGGAAACCACCGAGGTGTGACGAAATTCCTCACGCGATAGCGGATTCGATAGATGAACTTCAATCACAGGCGCCTTCAACATCGCCACTGCATCCCTTATCGCGTATGAATAGTGGGTGAATGCTGCGGGATTGAAAGCAATTGGAATCTTCTGATCTGCAGCATCATGTAGCCAGTGGACTATTTCTGTTTCACTATCACTCTGTCGTACTTCGACATCTAGTCCCAAAGTTTTGCCAGTTGAAATGCAGAAATCAGTCAAATCCTTGAAGGTGATATCTCCGTAGATAGCATGGTCACGCAGATCAAGTCTTCCTAGATTCGGTCCATTGAGTACCCAGATTTTCATGAGCAAATCCTCTCATATGCAGCCTGGAGAACCTGGGGCGAAATCCCTTCAAGTCGTACTACTTCATACTTTTGGTCGTGATCACTGACTGCAACAAAACGTAAGCCACCCGCCCGCGATTTTTTATCATTCTGCATTGCCTGAAGTAACTCTGGCCAGGCTTCACGCGTGAAAGTTGTCGGCAACTTGGCCTTTTTTAGAATCATGAGGTGTCGCTGGCACAGCTCTTCGGAAGCAATTCCGCTCAGTACCGCCAAGTTTGCGATGAAAGCCAATCCCACGGCAACAGCATCGCCATGTCGCCAGGAATACTCTTCGAAGCGCTCGATGGCATGAGCCAAGGTATGGCCATAATTAAGGCTCTCCCTCAAATAACTCTCTTTCAAATCTTGAGAAACTACATCGGCCTTTACTAAAACCGCCCGCTCTATGAGTTCCTTCACCGTTGAGCTACTAGGAGTGAGGAAATCATCCCTCTCCTCTATCAATTCCAGAATCCTTTGATCTGCAATAAAACCACATTTGATAACCTCAGCAAGGCCAGCACGAAATTCAGCAACGGGAAGTGTTTCCAAGTAATTGACGTCAATAATGACCAGTGACGGGGAGTAAAAAGAACCAACAAGATTCTTTCCCGCCTCCGTATTGATACCGGTCTTTCCTCCAATTGCAGCATCAACCATGCCAGCCAATGAGGTGGGGATTGCGCCCCATTTGATACCACGAAGCCATGTGGCAGCGATAAAACCTGCGAGATCGGTAGTCGCACCGCCACCAAGACCAATTATCGCATCGCTTCGACGAAAATTCTCTTGCCCCAATATCTTCCAGCACTTCTCGACGCTCTTGATACTCTTCTGTTCTTCTCCTTCAGATACTGGAATGACCACCACTTTTTCAATCGCCGCAACTGAATTGAGAAGTTTCTCTAAAGGCTTTGTGAGAGCAACTAGATCTTCTGGCACAACAATTGCAACTTTAGTTGCATCACTAATGACCGGGTGTAGTGCAGGAGCATTCACCTCTGAAAAGAGCACTTCATAGAGATGCTCCGCGTGAACTTCGATTCTTTTCATAACGTTCCGACAATCTCTTGAGCAACCTCTCGAGCGCTTTTTCCATCGGTATTCACGATGACATCAGCTACGCTCTCGTATATCGCTTGACGTTCTTTTTTCAACGCTACCCACTTCGCACGAGGGTTGTCGACTAGTAAGGGCCGATCCCTATTGAAACCAATTCTTGGCGCTGCATAAGCAATGGATACCTCGAGGAAAAAGATTTTTCCGTCAGATTTCCGCAGTCGCTCCCGGGTTATCTCAGATAACACTGCACCGCCACCAAGGGAGATGATTTTCGAGCGGCTACTGTGGTGAGTAAGTGCGCGATCTACCGCCACTTCCTCTTGCGCTCGAAAGTACTGTTCGCCATCGTCGGTGAAAATTTCTGTTTCTGAAATCTTCTTCCCTGTTGCCTCTTCGATGAGTTGGTCGGTATCGAGAACCTCTCCTCCGATCATTTCCGCAAGGGCACGCGCTGTGCTGCTCTTTCCCGCCCCTGGTGGACCGGTGATGATGACAGTTGATACAGGTTGGAGTTCTGATTTCGAGCGCATATCTTCCGCTATCGAATTTCGAGGGAATCGAGATAAAA
>Ga0194127_10003512_pt1 | contig 20033 bp, 21 predicted proteins | sample TA2KigC100mmetaG_FD_148624 | JGI IMG/M metagenome (GOLD analysis project Ga0194127, IMG submission 148624) | Freshwater microbial communities from Lake Tanganyika, Tanzania - TA2015036 Kigoma Deep Cast 100m | ecosystem: Environmental > Aquatic > Freshwater > Lake | place: Tanzania: Lake...
GGACATAAAGAGCTTGGGTTAGAGCTTTATGAAAAAGGAAAAAATGCGGAAGCTATTGCAGAATTCAAGAAAGCCATAGCGGACAATACAGCAAATGTCGAGGTGTATTCCAAACTCGCATCTGCATGCTATGACGAGGAGATGACAAGTGACGCTATCAATATGTATAAGAAAGTTATCGAGATAGAACCAAACCATATCGAGGCGCGCTATGATCTTGCGCTTGTTTACCTGGATGAAGGATTGTGTGAAGAGGGGATAAGAGAATTAAAAAAAGTATTGGAGATAGACCCAAAATATGAAGATGCTTATTATAGCCTTGGGGATGCGTATTATGATTGCAACAGAAAAGATGACGCGGTAGAAGTATGGAAAACACTGCTTAAAGATAATCCTGAAGACAGTATCCTCCATTACAATCTTGGCGTTGCCTATCGGGATAAGAAACAAACAAAGGATGCGATATCCGAGTTGCAAAAAGCAATTGCAAGCGACCCAAAAGACGATGATGCGCGAAAGCTGTTAAAACAGCTAACCACGAAGAAGCAAGGGGTTAAAAGCACAGGGAATATTAAAAACAAGAAAAAGTCCGAGAAGAAAAAGGGAAAATAATCCTATTATTTTATCTGGTGATGGAGCTATGACAAGGTTAGTGAGTATTATGAATGAGAAAGATGATTCAGAAATGGTTCTTGTGCCGGCGGGGGATTTTATCATGGGTGAAGAACGAAAGGTTGTGCATGTTAATGAATTTTATATTGATAAATTTCCAATAACCAATGCCCAATATAAAAAGTTTGTTGATGCCACAGGAGCCAAAGACCCCTTTTTCTGGAATAATGAGCGGTTTAATAAACCATTACAACCGGTCGTAGGTGTTAGCTGGAATGATGCAATTGCCTATGCAAAATGGGCTGGCAAACGACTTCCCAGGGAGATCGAGTGGGAAAAAGCGGCGCGGGGCGTTGACGGCAGAGAGTATCCGTGGGGAAACATACAGCCTGACAACACAAGGGCTGTTTACAATCTGGATCCAAACACAGGCGCTCCAGCGCCAATTGGCAACCGGAAAGAAGGTATGTGCCCTTTTGGTTGTTATGACATGGCTGGGAATGTTTGGGAATGGTGCGAAGATTGGTATGAGGAAGGAAAATTTCGAGTGGTTAGGGGCGGCTCATGGGTAAACCATCATTATATTCTGCGAAGCGCCTACCGAAGCTGCAGTTATCCTGAGGGCAAAGATAACAATGTCGGTTTTCGCTGTGTAAAGGATGTAGAGTAATTACCTTTTTTTGATTCCTAATGCATTCAAGGAAAGCCGAATGTCGTAACTCCCATCGAATTTGAATTCTTCGTCAAAGACCTTCTTGAGGTCGTAAATATTTTTAAAATCATCCCTGGTATCCGTTTCTGTCTTTCCCATAAGGCCGTTTTCCACTAAATTAAATACAATATTTCCAAAATCTTCGTCCTGGTTTATTCCCCATTCTTCAAATACGGTTAATGCCATAAAGCCGAATTGTTTTGATGCGTATTGTCTGATACCCTCCAAAAGCTGTCTTCCCGTTACGTGGCGGTCCACATCGGTTGTTTTATGGTGATTTTTACCTAACATATTTGTGGTGTAATCAAGGGCTTCAAATACAAATTGATAGGCTTGCAATAAATAGCGGGGGTCTTTTTTAATAATCTCTTTTAACTTATTCCACGTCTTTGTCATATACGTTTCTCCGAATATTAATGTTGTGTATATCCATACATATAGTTAAATTTTAATCATAGCGAAACAGTTTTCAATACTGGGGAATCGATTTTTGGGAATAAAGGTTTTCCCTTACGGACAACAGTATCTTTCTTGAACCCTTGCCGGCATTCCAGGCAGAGAGAGCGGTTGTCTTCTAAGATGCCTAGCTGTCGTTGAATTTCTGCGGCTGTTCCCGGCATAAACGGATAGATAAACACGGAAATATCTTTAATAGCCCCGGCCAATGAGCCGATGACTGCTGCAAGCTGCGTTCTTGTAGTATTTGTTTTGGCAAGCACCCAGGGTTTTTTGTCTTCTATGAATTTGTTGGCATGGCCTATAAATGCCCAGATATTCTCAAGCGCCTTGCTAAATTGGAGTTCTTCCATTTCGGTTTCTACTTTATCACAGGCGCTTTTTGATAGCCTTTTTAGTTCGTCATCGGTATCCGCAATCTCCGGAATGACTCCTTGAAAGTATTTTTCAATCATCGTTAATGTGCGTTGTAATAGATTGCCAAGGTCGTTGCCGAGGTCGGAATTTATTCTGTGAATAAGGGCGCTGTAAGAAAAATTTCCATCTAAACCGAAAGGGACTTCTCTCAGGAGAAAATATCTGTAGGCATCCGTGCCGTACGATTGAATAATAGTCGTTGGGTCGATAGCGTTTCCTAAGGATTTTGATATTTTTTGACCTTCAATAGTCCACCACCCGTGTGCAAAGACTTTACAGGGCAAATCTATTTTCAATGACATAAGTATGGCAGGCCAGATAACGCCGTGAAACCATAAGATTTCTTTTCCGATAATATGGACGTTTGCAGGCCAGTATTTTTGGAATTTTTGCATATCGTCGTTGTATCCCAGGGCGGTAATATAGTTCAGAAGCGCATCAATCCACACATAAATAGTGTGTGTCGGGTCCATGGGGACTTGAATGCCCCATTCTACAGCCGACCGGCTTATGCTGATATCTTCAATCTGAGTTTTAATTCGGTGCAATAATTCATTTTTTCTCGATTCGGGTTGAATAAAATGAGGATGTGTATCGTAATATTCAAGAAGGTTTTTCCGGTATTTCGATAACCTGAAAAAATAATTTTTTTCCTTTACTTTTTCAACAGATCGTTTGCATTCCGGGCATTTCTTTTCTTCAAGTTGTGATTCAATCCAGAAACTTTCACAGGGAATACAATACCATCCCTCGTATTCTCCCAGATAGATGTCTCCATTCTCAAAGATTTGCTGAAAGATTTCTTTTACCCTGCGGCAATGCCGTTCATCGGTCGTCCGTATGAAATCGTCATTGGAGATGCCGAGGTTATTCCATAAGGTCTTGAATTTATCTACCACACCATTGACAAATTCTATCGGTGTTTTATTACCGGCTTGCGCCGCTTTTTGAATTTTTTGGCCGTGTTCATCCGTTCCCGTCAGGAAGAAGACATCCAGGCCTTTTGTTCTTTTATATCGGGCAAGCACGTCGGCGGCAATTGTTGTATAAGAATGTCCGATGTGTGGCGCGTCATTTACATAGTAAATGGGTGTTGTAAGATAAAAGGTGCGCTTATTCAAGGTCGCAATCCTTTTCACAGGGTTGATCACACATCGGTTCTTTTTGCCGCAAGGGTTCTCTTACTTTGTCTGTGATTTCTTTGACTGACACATGAATTTTGTTTTTATTTTCCAGCTCAATGGTAACTTGTTGTTGTAATACATCATAATTAATGACTTCCCCAACTCCTTTCGCTGTTTTCACAATAGAACCCTTTTTTGGAAGAACGTGTTTTAAATCTTCATAGACTTTGTCTTCATAACGCAAACAGCACATGAGCCTGCCGCACCTGCCGGATATTTTAGAGGGGTCCAGCGTTGCCTTCTGATTCTTTGCCATCTTCATAGTAACGGGTTCTAAATTTTTGAGGAAGGATCTGCAGCATAATTCCCGTCCACAATGCTCGTAATCAGCCAGGAGTCTTGCTTCATCCCGGACGCCTATTTGTTTCATTTCTATGCGTGCCTGATATTCTTTTGCCAGGTCTTTTACCAGTTCCCTGAAATCAACGCGGCCGTTGGCCAGAAAATAGAAAATGATTTTCTTGGTGCCAAATAAATGCTCGACGCTGGCCAGTTTCATGAGAAGTTTATGTTCTTTGATCTTTTTTTGGCAGAATTTGAATTCAACGGGAATCATTTCATCGGTTATCTTTTTTTGTTTTTCTTTATCATCAGGGGAAGCCTTACGTAAAACCTCGCCAAAATTTTCAATTGGATCAGTATCGTCTATTTCTTTAACCTTGGTAATGACTTCCCCGAACTCTACACCGCGGCTGGAACGAATTATGACCGGATCCCCTTTTTTTAACGAGTTAAATGCAGCAAAAAAGTCGGATGTATTTTTTAAGACACCATATCGAATAGTTAGTATGTGTCGCATGTAGGTATATTTGTGATGAGATGGATAGTACGGTCTTTATAAAACCAAGAATATTTATAAATAATAACAATTGTACTATATCTTGTCAAGGTTACACGTTTTTTTGAATGTGATTATGTGTAATAGCTTCAATGAATTACACTTGCATTGTGAGTTTCAAATATGATATTATCCCCCTTAAACGATAAAAATGGCGAATGATTTTCAAATTAAGATTGTGAGGTTGGCAATGAAGAAATTTCTTGTTGGCGTAATAGCTGGAAGTGGTTTAGTAGCGCTGATATTTTCAGGAATGCCGGGAAATACGTTATATGCGCAAGATGCGTCGAATAAGTTGAATATGCTTGAGATTGTTATTTCAAATCTTATTGCAAGGGTTGAAGCCCTGGAAAAGCGTGTAAGTGCGTTGGAGAAAAATTCCTCTCCGGGTGTTGCAAAGGCGCCCAAAAAAGAGGCATCTATAAAGGAACCTCCAAAATCTTCTTTTGCCAGTGGGTTTGAGGATATTGGGAGTGGGTTTTTTGTAAGGAATGTGCGTTTCAACCCATTTGGCACCAATGTGCTTTTAACAGGGGAGATGGCTAATAGGTCTGATAAGAATTATCGCTTTGCAAAATTTACACTAGAAATCTACGATGATCGGGATTTATTGGTCAAAAAAGAAGAATTTACAGTCCCAGACCTCCCGAAGGAGAGTGTAAAATCCTTTGAGTCCATGCTTATAGGGGTTGAAACGGGGCTCATTAATAGATATGTGATTAAGCCGGTTGAATAGGTATATGTCGTCTGTTTAAGCCTATTGCACAAATATAGTAAACGGTAAAAGAAAGCTGCCAACGTATTTAATACGTTCACTATAGTTTCACGAGAGGTTTATTGATAAGGAATCGCTTTAAGGATATAATAAAAAAGGAGTTTTTCGTTGTACGAGAAATACTGGGGACTGAATGAGCTGCCATTTGAGAATGTCCCTGACCCCCGATTTATGTATCATTCCACGCAGCACGAAGAGGCATTAATGAGATTACTCTATGCTACCAAAGCTCAGAAAGGCGCAGCCATGTTGTCGGGTGAAGTGGGATGCGGTAAAACTACCGTAAGCCGCGCTTTCGTCCAGGAACTGTCAAATGATGAGTATGAGGTCGGTATTATAGCAAACCCAAGCATGGCAGCGCTGGATTTTTTAAAAGAAATTCTTTATCAGTTAGGCATTGAAAAAACGGCGGATTCGAAGCCGGAACTTTTGCACATATTGAATGATGCCATGCTCCAGAATCTGAATAAGAAGAAAAAAACAGTCCTCATTGTAGACGATGCCCAGGCAATCGAAGACGTCGTGACATTTGAAGAACTGAGGCTTTTATTGAATTTTCAATTAAATAATCAGTTTCTCTTAACCTTGATTTTAATAGGGCAACCGGAACTTCGCGATAAAGTAGTAAAGATACCGCAACTGGATTCCAGGATATCCATACGGTATCATTTAAAACCATTGGACATAAAGGAGACAGCGCAGTATATATTGTTTAGACTTAAAATTGCCGGTATGCAGAGGAATATTTTCACAAAAGAGGCAATTGAGAAAATTCATGAATATACGGGAGGCGTTCCGCGCAAGGTAAACAATACCTGTGATTTGAGCTTGCTGGTAGGTTTCAGTAAAAAAATAGAACTGATTGATTCGAAGATTATACAGCAGTTAATTGACGATGCGAAATAAATAGGGGTTAACGATGGGAAGACTCTCAGACTTAATTAAACAGGGAAAAGTCCCGGAGAAAAATGATAAGTCTATTCAAGACGAAAGGGACAAAATAAGGATCAGAGAACTTGCGGAGTTAAAAACAAAAAAAGAGACTGTTGTTGAAGAAAAAAAAGAACCCGTGAAGGCAGAGGAAGAGGATTTTCCCAGTGAATCCAGCACAAAGAAAGAAGAAAAAACCGCAGTCGGACTGGAAGACTTAGAATTTCCCAGTGAGTCAAAGGCAAAGGTACCCGAAAAGGTCTCTCAGAAAGTAGCTGAAAAGCCGTCATTTCCCGGAGAAGTAGAATCCCTCCCAACAGAAGCAGGAATCATCATCCGTGAGGAAGAACGGAAGGAAAAGGAATTCGTAGATATTTATGATGAATTTTATGAATTTTTGACGGAAGTGTTCGATGCCGCTAAGACAGATCAAAAATTCAGTATTGACAGAGGAGTTGAGTTGGTTGCCAAAGTCATTGATACCCCCAGTGCGATTGAAAGTCTTTATCGCAAGGCCATCTATAGAAAAGAATTTAAATATGATTCCAGGGTGCATGGCATCAATGTGGCGATTTTTGCCATCAAGATTGGCGAGGGTCTCGGATATAAAAGGGATCAGTTAGTTGAATTGGGGATTGCGGCATTAATTCACGATATCGGGATGTGTAAGATTCCTGATGAAGTGGTGAATAAAGAAGGAATTCTTACGAACGAAGAATATGCATTGATTAAGAAACATCCGCAGTTTGGGTATGAAATCGTATTGAATTCCCTGGGAGAAAAATACAAATGGCTTGCAGAGGTCGTTTCTCAAGAACAGGAACGTGAAGGAGGCCAGGGCTATCCTCGCGGTCTGCAGGGAAACGAAATCCATGAATATGCCAAGGTGATTGGTATCGTGGATGTTTACGAGGCGCTGAGCCATCCGCGTCCCCAGAGGAAAAGGTTCCTGCCTTATGAGTCTACAAAGGTGATTGTAAATTCATCAAAGAATATGTTTCCTCAGAAGTTGATAAGGGCATTGCTCACGAAATTGTCATGCTTTCCAATAAGTAGTTACGTGGTTCTCAATTCAAAGGCGATTGGCAGGGTTGTGGAAACGAACGAGGCGTCTCCGTTACGACCGGTTATTGAAATGTTATATGACAGCATGGGGAAAAAATTGACAGAAAAAAAGATTGTCAAACTACAGGACACCCCATTACTGTATATTACCGATTCCATGTTTGAGGAAGATTTACCCAAATAGGAGAATGCGTTTGCAAAGCCTTAAAAAAAGGACGGATCTTCTTGTTGAGGAAATAGAGGATGAAGTAGTCATCTATGACCCCAGAACACATCGTGTACACCATCTGAACCCTATGGCAAGTATTATATGGGAACTCTTTGATGTTTCGGTAAGTCCCCAGGAGATTGTCAAAGAGATAGTGGATGCCCTCAAGACAGACTCTTCAACGGTGGAAAAGGATGTACAGGAGACCTTAAAACACTTACAGGAAAGGGGACTCCTGGAATGAGTTTATCAACCGCCCGTTTTGAAGTACTTTCTTTTCCCTTTGAATTAACTACCGACGATAAAAAATTCTTTGACGAATTCATGGAACTTAATTCAGCGCTGACTTTGCCGGGGAATGGCAAATTACCTCAGGTGCAATACAGCGTGATAAAAAATACCAAATACTTCTGCATCAGGGAAAATGGCAAATTCCGGAACCGCTGGGCTCACCGATGGCCGCTCTACCTTTCCGTTATGATGTGTGTAAGGGATAGTTTATATTTACATCTGAAGGAATACCTTTTTTTACACTCCGGCGCTTTAGCAAAGAACAAGAAGGCCGTGCTTCTTCCCGGACCTTCCGGAAGCGGGAAGTCTACCCTTACCCTGGGATTGTTGAATTATGGTTACCAGTATCTTACGGATGAGGTAGTAGTTATTGACCTTGCCGGTTTAAGGGTAAAACCCTTTCAACGTCCCATATATATCTATGGCTGGCAATCAGTGGTATCTGCCGAAGTTGAGAAATATTTTAAGTTTTATCGTTTTAAGGAGAGATATGGGAATACCATGCAGCCATGGCAATATGCCGTGCCGCAGCGAGAAGCCGTTTTGCCTAAAGATACAAACTTTGAAGTGGGGTGGATTGTTTTCCCGACTTATAACGAGACGCATAAAAATTCGTATCTCAAACCCATGAGCAGGGCAGAAGCATTATTTAATCTTATGCAAAATGGATGGAATATGCAACACTTCAATGACTGTGGGTTTAAGGTGTGTTCAGAACTGGTTAAGAAGGCTGAATGTTACGAGCTGGTAATGGGAGACTTGAAAGAAGCCTGTGAACTGGTAGAGGGTCTAACGGGAAATTCACCTGTTTCGGTAAAATCTGAGGTACTCGAAGGCATCTGGAAGCGCAAGGTGTTATTGTAAAAACCTTTCAGAGAGGGGTGTTTTGTGGCTATGGTGACAGCAGAAATCGTTCCTGTACATACCGGAGAGCAGGCCATCATGGAACGGTATGAGTCTATCCTTGAGGAGGCCGACAGGTTATTTCAAGACTATGTGCTTGACCACTCCTTGAAAATAACGTGTGGACCAGCCTGTTCAGACTGCTGTAGTTACGATGTCCCTTTCTCCTTTATCGATGCCTATTACCTTCAATTGGGTATGCAAACCCTAGAGCTGCATGTGAAAAATGACATAAGACGGAATGCCATGAGAAATGTGTCGAAGATAAAAAGACTTGAAATAATTGCGAAAGCTATAGAGGAAAGATCTGCCGGTGTAGTTCAAGATGCCAAAGCATCTCTTAGCTTTATTATGAGACACAAGATTAGATGCCCTTTTGCTGAAAGCAAGAAAGGATGCATGGTGTATAAATATAGACCGCTTATCGGTAGGTGCTTTGGTATTCCCCTTAAGATATGGGAAGATGAAGACGGGCCCAGCTGGTGCGATCTCAACACCCCCAAGCGTGGTTCTCTACCGATTTTTGATGCGTGTAAGTTACAAAAAGAAATAGAAAAGTTGTCTCTAGAACTGGAGATGCTTTTGACAGGCAAGATACAACCTGCATTTCCCATCTGGTTCTTTGCGATATTTCCGGTAAAAAAATTTATCGAAAAAAATATAGTAATGACAGATAGAAAGTTGTATTCTGGAGAACAAAAGTTTAAAGTACGCCAAAGGCTCATGAAGATGGGTGTATATAGCATGCCTGCTGTCGCAACGGTGCTGGCTGTAGAGGAGGAGACATGAGCCGTAAAAGGGGAGAAAATCAGGTATCAGCGGTTTTTACATCGGGTATTCCGTAAAATCGACATTCCCATAAAAGTTTGCAGAAGGAGGTATCGTCATGGCAGAAAAAAAGCTGAATTCCGAAGAACAGAAGCTTCAGGTACGCCGCAGACTCATGAAAATGGCCATATATAGCATTCCGGCGATTGCCACAGTTCTGGCTACCGAAGAGGAGGCATATTCCGGCGGTGATGATGACGATGATTGGGGTTCTCGCGGAGGAAGAAGAAAAGGAAAAGGACCAAAACCGAAACGTAAAAGGACAAAGCCTCACGGTCCAAAGCGTTACCCAGGAGGCCTTTCATAAATCAAATTTTCATTTAATTGTAGAGGAGTTCATTTTATTTATGCGGGTTTTGGGGTGTCACAAATTATTCCCCTCTTGGGAGGGGTTAGGGGTGGGTTATCTGGTCGTGAAATCTCGAGGCTGATTCAATTTCGCCTTGGCGGGTTCAAGTTTGTAACTTGAACCCTGGGGTTTATTGGGACGACAACGTCCTGCGCGTGTGATGGCAATGTCAACCGTATAAAACGTGGGGTTCGGGTTACAAACCCGAACCCGCAAAAGGAACTGTTTGTTTGAAATTCCTAAGCATTCAAATTAGGCTGCCATAGAGGCATCTACTTTGCTGTCATTCTGAACACATTCACTTCGTTCGGTGTAGACTCCGCGAAGAATCTCGTTTTGGCGAGGGTGAATAACGTGACCACAGGATTTATGAAGCCATCTTCCCTCCTGCGGGTTCAGGTTTGTAACCTGAACCCCTTATTTAAAAAACTGAAGATGCTGCTTCGTGCGTAGTACGCAGATAGGGCGTTTGCGCCTTCTCTAAAATGTGGGTTCAAGTTGCAAACTCGAACCCGCGAAGGGTTTTTCTTTGTGTCTTAGTGGTTAAATTTGTTTTGGTTGCGGCTACGCCGCGCTATGCCTTAAACGGACAGCACTATGCCATCTTCGGTCGAGATTTTCAGTGTCAGGGGTCGAAACGAACTTCTGGGATACATCTTTCAAATATTAAACCCCGTTTTGAAGACAGGAGACCCCGACACTCCCTGGTCTGAGGTGGTAAATACTTCTCAAAATGAAGGGCTTTCCTTTCTGCTTTATAAAAGCGCCACAAAGAAGAATATTAACATCCCTATTTCCATTAAACAAAGCCTTAAACAGGAATATATTTATAACTGGGGCAGAAATATCCGTATCCTTGAAGATCTGGCCGTTTTGCTCCGTGCGTTCGGGAACCCTGTCATAGTTTTAAAAGGCGCAGCCCTTCTTTCTTCTGTATATGAGGATTTTGGCCTAAGAATGCTGGGCGATGTTGATATCCTTGTAAAGCCAGAAGATGTTCCAAAGATTGATAAGGCGCTGTCTCAATCTGGTTATCAATCTGATCATACACTGAGTTTTTATCATGTAACTAACTATCTCAATAGTGTGGTATATGGGAAAAACAGTTCTCCGCTTCTCCTGCACTTACACTGGCACCTGGTTAATAATGCACTTCCTAATTATATGTATGCGGAGAAGATTGATATGGATAAGATATGGAATGAGGCTGTTCCGTTAAAAATACGAGAATCAGAAGTCCTATGTCTTGCGCCCCATCACCAACTACTCCATCTCTCAGAACACGCCATGAAGCATTCTTACAATACGCTCATCCATGTATGGGATATACACCAGGTGATAAGCCATGGGAAAGAAAAATTAGACTGGGAAAGGGTTTGCACAGAATCCGGGGAGTTTCAACTGAGAAGTCCTTTATTTTATAGTTTATGGTTGAGCAAAGAATATTTTGGTACTTGTGTACCTCCGGAAATTTTAGAGTTCCTCCGCCCCAGGCATAAGGGGATGGGAGAAAGGTTTTTCTTTTACTTGCTCAGGAAGGGGAAGCGAAGGGAAAAGCTTTGCTGGTTCTTTTATTTTTCTCATATTTCCACCTGGCAAAAAAAGATAAAATTTGTTTTTTATACCCTATTTCCACCGAGAGATATCCTTTTACACGTGGAAGATATTGAAAATGGAGAAAAAAGTTTTCTGATCTGGAAGGTGGCGCTCAGAAGACTTCGTAAGGCGCTACGACTTTTGGGAAAGGCACCGCAGGAGTACGATGATTAAAATGTACTTATAGAGGTAATAAGAAAGAATTGTTTATCATATGATTCACCCTCCCCTGCCCCTCCCATCTGGTAGGGGAGGATTTATGAGCATGTCCACAGAAAGGCCTGAAGAAATAAAAAAGGCATGTTTAACTAAAAACATGCCTTTTTATTGAATCTCAAAAAATACGAGTGTTATTTTGCTGTCTGTTCGTGTTGATGGTCCTTGGCCACCTCTTTCTCGCAGTCAAAGCAGAAGTAAGTCTTTCCGCATTCATGTCCCTCGCCGCCTTCTGCCTTGCAGGTAAGGCAAAAATGGGTAACACCACAGATATGTTCATCCCCCACCTCTTTCTCACAATCATAACAGAAGTAGGTTACGTCGCAGATGTGACCTGTCCCGACTTCTTCTTCACACTTCGGACAAAAAGTCGTTACACCACAGATGTGACCGTCTCCGACTTCTTTTTTGCAATCGTGGCAAAAGAATGTTAAATCACAAATATGATCGGCGCCAACTTCTTCCTTGCATTGTTGACAATACGTTGTGAGACCGCAGACGTGTCCCTCTCCAACCTCTTTATTACAAGTGGCGCATGGATGTAAACCGCCTGCTGCAGATTCTTCAGCCGGTTTTACCTCTTCTGGCGCTGCGGGTTGAGCCGGTTCAGCAGCAGGAGCTTCGGCAGGTTTGGCCTCTTCTACAACTGGAGGAACGGCGGCAGCCTCAGGAGCCGGTGCTGCTGCGGCTTCTGGAGCAACAGGTTGGGCCGGTTCAGCAGCAGGAGCTTCAGCAGGCTTTGCCTCTTCAACGGCCGGAGCAGCAGCCTCAGATACGGGCGCTTCTGGCGCAGCGGCTTCTGGAGCGGCAGGTTGGACCGGTTCAACAGCAGGAGCTTCAGCAGGTTTTGCCTCTTCAACGGCCGGAGCAGCAGCCTCAGATACTGGGGCTTCTGGAGCGGCAGCTTCTTCAGGAGCAGCGGGTTCGGCAGCCGGAGCTTCCGAGGGCTGTGCCTCTTCTGCAACAGGGGCAGCGGCCTCAGGCGCTGGTTCTGCCGGAGCAGCCGCTTCGGTAGCAGGCGCGACTGCTTCTTCTGCTGGAGCAGTTTCTGGCTTTACCTCTTCTTTAACAGGCTCTGCCTTAACTTCTACTTGTAATTCGGGAGCTTTTGTTTGCTTTACTTGTGTTTGAGTGGCTACACAAGAACTCAAAAAAATTGTAAGACTTACCAAACCTACACCTAAAAATCCTTTTTCCATAAACTTTCTCCTTACCTATAAAATGGTCATTACGATTTAATTCCTGGTACTGTGGTTAATCATTAATTCCAGTTTTTTGGGAACTTCCCACTTTTCAATGTCTACCCCGGCCGCTGAAAAAAACTTTTTTCGTATGGTGTCAAAAATAACTTTTAATAATGCCTGATTGTTGATATTGCCAAAAGTACCCAAATCTATACTACCCGCTGCCATAGTAGCATGACCGCCGGCATTCATAAATCCAAACGCCTTTTGCAATAAAAGCGCGAGGTTGACACTTGAATCTATACTGCGGGCGGATAGTTGAACTTTGTTTTTGTCAATGCCAAAGACAAGTACCGTAGAGATACCCTCTAGTTGTATCATTAATTCTGCCGCCTGTGGTAATGCGTCCCGGTTATTTATGTATTCCACAAAGGAGACCAAATATGAGCCTCTTACTTCCCGGTTTTGAATGGCCTTTCCAAGAATGTCAATGGTCTCTGTGCTCATGGGAAGGTTCTCAATTTGTTTTAACAGTCCTACATCCACTAATGGCGAGAGATAGGCAGCCGCCTCAAGGTCTTCGGTAGTTGTGTTTCTCGTAAACCCGCCGGTATCCACCCTGATTCCGTAACGGAGCGCAGTGGCAAGGGATGAGTCAGGCACAATACCCAGTTGTCTCATGTACCTTGTCATAATAGTAGAAGTGGCGCCGATTTTTGGTAATATTTCAATAAATTCCCCTTTTACGAGATGAAAATCGGTTTGATGGTGATCGATAATAATGCCTGGGATTGTATTTGTAGGTAGTATGTTGTTTTTTGAAGGAACAGACGCCTCTATTAATGCTATCTTATCAAAGGCATTGATTATTTCCTGTGCCTCATTGGCAGTTTTTAATTGAATGAGGTCGGCTTTTAGCAGACTGACCAGTGTTTTATTTTGTTGATAACCGATGTTTCCGCCGTAATAAATATCAGATTTAATCTCGTAGTTTTCAGCAATACGTTTTAATGCAAGCCCGGAAGCGATAGAATCCGGGTCGGGGTTGTCCTGTAAAAAAATAGCCAAACCTCTGCGCGTTGCTGCCTTTATAACACTTACAAGCTGGAAAGCAGAACGTTTTAACCTGGCTGATTCCAATTCACTCAGAATAGTATTCGTGATAATTTTCATGGTTTGAATAACGCGATCAGCGCCATTTTCTAATAATTCAGAAGCCTCATTCTCGCCGGTTGCCTTTGTCAGGATGAATTTATCAGGAAATGATTTTTTGATACGTTTTACTAAAATCAAGTTATCTTTAAAGTTTTTTTGTAAAAGGATGAAAGCAAGTGGATCTTTTATTGGTAATGTACTTAGATCCAAAGTATGGATATCCGCTACGGCAGTGCGAAGATGGGATTCTTTCAATCTGGTCAAAACCATTTCGTCATTGTCAATAACGAATATCTCCTCGCCGGACTTGCTCAAATTTCTGATTAGCGCACTTCCAACGTCATCGCAACCCAGGATTATATACATCGCGATATCCTTTTGGAGACATTTCACTTCCGTGAAAAAAATTAATGGAAGTGCATTATACGATTGAGTGTTTTTGAAGTCAATATTAAAAACAAATGCATCTCAAATTTAACCGTATGTAAACATAGGAGTTATAAACAGAGTTCTGCTGAAGTAATGATATGCAACTCGACTATTTCTCAGTTTTGACTTGAAATCAAAGGATGGGTTTATGTAACATCGCCTTACAAAACTGTATTCGTGTTCAAGGAATTTCATTTTAAGATTGCACTATGGAAATATATAATATCGTTAAGCAGGCAGGAATTTCTGGTTCCATGTGGGACGAATCCATTGAAAGACATGATGTTGTCCCTGAGGAATTCGATGGTGTCTCCTTTTATCGGGTGACGAAAAAAATTGGTGAACTGGGAAAAGGCGCGGTCATTACCCAGGAAGGCATCCTCTTTGATTTTCCGCGTATTGCCCGGATAATGCACCTTGAAAACGGTATCCGTAAGGCCTTTGCGCAGCCATTTTATGTGGAAGAAAAGGTCGACGGTTACAACATTCGGGTTGCACGCATTCAAGGCCGTGTGCTGGCCTTTTCGCGCGGCGCATACGTCTGCCCCTTTTCAACAGACCGGATTGTGGATTTTTTGGATGTAAAAAAGATATTTGATGAGAATCCGGGGATAATAGTTTGCGGTGAATTTGCAGGGCCGGATAATCCTTACAACATTGAACATCCACCCTATGTAAAGGAAGATGTCGGATTTTTCGCATTTGATTTGATGATGCTGAATAAACCCCATAGTATTCCTGTGGAAGAACGATATAAACTCTTTGATACGTATTGTATGCCGACCGCCAGGAGATTTGGGCAATTTTCAGCCCGGACTATTCCGGCCCTGAAAAAAGTTATTAAAGAATTGGATGAGACAGGGTGTGAAGGGATCGTAATGAAACCAACCCATCCTGCTGAAAATATCCTGAAATACGTGACGTTAGGCTCCTGTTTGCGAGATATCCATGTTACTGCCCCGCTGATGGCGGAGATGATGTCTGAGTTTTTTACCCACCGCATCATTCGTGCAGCCATGTTTATTCAGGAACACGCCGGTTCATTGAAATCGGAAGTTTTTGCTCAGTTGGGGGAGGCGTTATTACAACCCGTATATGAAAGCGTTACTAAGGCGGCGCGGGGAGAACTTATCGACGAAAGATTTCTCCTAAAATTTCGGGAAGAGAAAAATATTCAAAGGATGATTGACCACCTGCATAGGTGTAAGGTAAAGTTTGAGGTATTGTCAAAAAACAAAAAAGGTTCCTACTGGCATGTCAGATTTGCAAGAAAGTGTTACGCCTCATATGAAATCCTCCAAAGACACCATGACGGCGCATCCCATGTTGATTAGTTTTCTATACAATCAAATTATTTGTGGGTTTGTTGAATTAACGTGTCCAGAATACCCCGCAGCATGCGGGGATCAATGTATCGGATGCCTAACTTATCAGCCCATTTGACAATACCGGTATCGGCTGTCATCAGGATGCCATCCATTTCCTTGGCCAGGAGGATCAGGTCGACGTCTTCTTTGCTGTCAATGATTCCTTCGCGGAGGGCGGAACGATATTTTTTCCTCAGATTGTTAATGGCCTCCGGTTCGGTTTCGGGTGAAGTTTCTCTCACCGCCTCTTCGGCTACCCGTAAACCCTTGTCAATCCTGTGACGCACGTCCTCGATAAGCTCATACAGCAAAAAAGCCGGGACCGACAATTCATACCTTTTGGGTGGTTTTTGAAATATACGAATTTGCAATTCGGCGGGAATGTCCTTTATTTCGACAAAATTCAGCAGCTCATGATAAATTGTCGGGGGCATATAAAAAGCCGGACCGTCCAATTTACCGATAATCTCCAGGAATGTACGTAAAGCATCGGTGGGATTTTCGCCAAATGTTTGGTATACGTCCGGGTTCGTAAAAATACTCGTATCAATGATAATTCGTTCGTGTTTGATGTCTTTTTCCATAAACACCCCTTGTTTTATGTATTTTTGACGGAGTTTCTTTCTTTTTCCGTAAGTTGAAATACCGTTCTAAAGATCTGTTCTTCTGCCGGGGTCATTTCTTTATCCCGCCTTTTCATTACAATCTTTGCCACCTGAAGAGCTTTTTCTAATATATAGACCTTCGTTCCATTGTCTGAATACCAGGTAAAAGAAGGAAGATATTTTGGGGGGAAAGTGGGAGTAATGATGTTGCAGGCAAAACCAAAAATACTTCCCGTCATGATCGTCGTGTTAATGGCCGTTTTGTTATGGTCTCCCATTGCCATGCCAAGGAACATATGATTTGTATTGATGATGTTCTCCCCCAATTCAACCTTTATGGTTCCATAGGTATTGAGTAAATTGCTGTTGACGGTGTCCGCCCCGATATTCACCCATGAGCCGAGGTAAGAATCCCCTAAAAATCCGTCATGTTGTTTATTACCGTAACTGTGAAAAATAGTATTTACGATTTCTCCGCCCACCTTGCACACCTCTCCGATATTGGCGCCCCCGCGTATTCTCGAATTGGATTGAACTATAGAATGATTGCCAATATAGACAGGTCCTTCAATGGTCGTATTTGGGGCGACGGTGACGTTATTACCTATATAAATAGGCCCATTTTCAGCATCAAGCACACAACCCGGTTTAATCTGAGCGCCTTTACCAATAAATATCAGGTCTTCATTGATAAGGTAAACACCTTCGTACAATTTTCCGGAAATAGACCCTTCTTTGACGAACAGCATGAAATCCTTTTCTATTTGGGATTGGTTGTGTTTTATGATATCCCAGAAATAGTTGACGATGGGTACTTGGGTGTCAACTGCCCGCACCGTGTCTTTTAGCATTTCAAAGACGTCTTGTGTAAGAAATTTTTCGTGAGATATTTTTTTGGCATTATTTCCTTTGAGCCGGGCGTAAACGAGTGTATTGTCCCGAACCCCAATTTCCTCCGGGCCTTCTAAAGAAACAGGGAGGGAAATAATCGCGCGGCCGTTTAAAAAAAGACACGTATCGTCTGAGGCGTGAAGGGTATTAACACGATGGTCAAATCTCTCTTTTAATACCTCGGATAAGTAGTTTCTGCAAAAAAGGGTAATAGTGGCATGAGGATAGTGTTTGATAGTTCTTTCCAACGCAGTAAACAAGCCGCATCGGAGTTCAAACACCGGCCTTGTGTACACGAGTGGGATGAGTTGCGAGTGTCGGCTATCTTCAAATACACAGATATGTTGCACTTGAAAATACCCCCCTATTAAATGGATTGCCTTTTATATCTTATTGAAGCGTGAATGTCTAATAATTACCATATGTTGCATGTCGGTGTAGCATACTGAGACCGGGAATCTTTGTCAAGCTAATAAAAGGCAAGTCAATGGATACCTGTATGTGGTAAAAAGTGAATTACAATGTCTTTGTCATGCAAAATTATGCAACCAATAGATTGTTTTACCATAAACATTTAGGATTTATTTTATTAAAGTTAAAATATTTTTTTATATGCTTGACATAACATAATTCACGTAATAGAATCAGGAACAATGTAAAAAGACAAATTTTTTTATCGGTAAATGCCTATGAGTAGAGCGCAAACCCCTATATTTTCAATACCCATGAGACGGGTCGAAGGTTTTCTGGCCGATAAAATCTGCTTTCGTGACGCAAAGGCACGAACACCGCATCCGGGTTTGATACTGGAAAATGATTCCCATAACGAATGCCGATTGCAGATATGGGACAAATTTTTAATCAAGCATGAATATAAAATCTCCAAACAGCACGGCGAACAGTTTGTTGATGTAACCAATGATAATAATATCATCCACAGAAAAGGCAACATCGTTCCCGGCGCGATGACCGTTTCAAAGATCATCCTTCCCTTAGAAATCCTCTTTTCAGAATTGGAAATATCCTCAGTAAATATAAAATTTACCGGTTCCGCCTTTTATGGCGAAAGGACGTGCAACCTCTTTTTGTGGCAGTTCGTGAGCAGCGATTATATTCAAATTGAGGTAAAAACCTATCAGCAGGACAGGGTAGTTGCTACCACGATCGTCCTGGGAAGACTGAAAACAGCAACTAAGCAGGTCAAGGAAGTAGAGGAGGCGCTGGTAAACAAAAAATGTCTTGCGAGGGTGCAGGCCTATTTTGAGACACTGGGGATTCTGAGTGATTTTTATGTGAACAAGGATGGATACAAAGATTATACCTATCCTTTAGCCTATATTGCCGCACTCCCGTCAGCAGAGATTGTCAACCAATTGTCCGGTCAGGGCGGTATGATTAACATATTACGAATGGATTTCGGCAATTTCGAAAGGATTCCAATTACGGGCGATAAAGGCCCCGAAGTAAAGTTGGCAAGGGCAAAGAAGCGTAACACCTTTAATAAAATTATGACAGAGGTTGCAGAAGGGCTTGTTACCTACTATCGCGGCCTTGCGATCGTGAATCCCATAGCCAAATTCCGCACTTCTACAGAACCAGTGCTGGACGCTGTGGACAAGCTGATGAATTCACCAGAAGACACCATACCGTTGAGCGGGGCAAATAAAGTGTAACTCCACACACGTAGTCAGCACACGCCTTTTAGGGCCACATCAAATCCTGTAAATTTACAAATTTTAATCCTTAATTTTCTAAATACTATATGCAAGTAGTTTTTCATTTAGTGCTACTAAATGCAAAGTATATTTGCATTTAGTAGCAGACATTACTATTTGATTAATCAACCGCTTAGTTTAATTATAATAGCATAACCTAGCAAATGAGTATCAAATGGTTGCATATTTAATAGAATCTGGTACATTCTTCTTTTGAAGAAATGTTTTGAAAGTCTTTTTATGTTTTGTTTGTTTAAAATTATGCCACGTAAGAGAATATTATGGCCAATAAAAGTAGTATAGCATGGACTGATGCAACCTGGAATCCTGTAACAGGATGTACTAAATTAAGCAAGGGATGTGAGCATTGCTATGCAAAGCGATTTTCAGAGCGCTTCCGTGGAGTAAAAGATCATCCTTATCAACAAGGTTTTGATTTAAAGCTGTGGCCAAACCGTTTAGATTTACCGTTTGAATGGAAACGTCCTCGTTATATTTTTGTTAATTCCATGAGCGATCTCTTTCATGAGAATATTCCCCATGATTTTATCTCCCAAGTTTTTGACACAATGGAAAAAGCGCGATGGCATACACTGGATAATTGTAGGTGGAGAAAGCGGTCCGAGGTTTCGTCCTCTTAATACGGAATGGGTTCGTGAGATTCGAGACCAATGCAAAGAAGAAGGAGTTGCTTTCTTTTTCAAACAGTGGGGCGGGATTCGACCGAAGTCTGGGGGAAATCTTCTTGATGGTCGTATTTGGAATCAATACCCTGATTTGTAAAATTTCCGTAAATGGCTATGAAGGTTTCTGTTCCTCCATATTAATAAATCCATTCATAATCTCTGCAATCCTGCGTTCTTTCTTCAGAATAGATTCAGCCAGTTGTTCTGGCGGCAGATGCTCCAGATTCTCCGTAAAGGATTTCTGCGATGCGTTCTTCCTGAAGAAAATGCTTCTTCTGGATGTATTCGATACCTATTGCATGTCAACGCTCTGTAAAATATGTAATAATAAAAGTGGAGAACTGTGTGGTTCTGTGTTATAATATTTCAAATTAAGAAAGGAGTAAAATATGAAGGGTATTATTACTTCGGCAGTAAAAAAAGTCACGCTTGAACTGATATATCAAGTAGTTGATGAACGGACAAAAGAATTGGCGACTAAAATTGAAGAGCTAAAAAAGAAGCAGGAAGAAGATTTCAGATACCTTGTTCAAAAAATTGACTCCAACAATCAAAGAATTGATACGGTAATACAAATGCTTATGGAGTTAAAAAAATAAATTAATTTTTTAAAGAGCGTTT
>Ga0194127_10003515_pt1 | contig 20010 bp, 17 predicted proteins | sample TA2KigC100mmetaG_FD_148624 | JGI IMG/M metagenome (GOLD analysis project Ga0194127, IMG submission 148624) | Freshwater microbial communities from Lake Tanganyika, Tanzania - TA2015036 Kigoma Deep Cast 100m | ecosystem: Environmental > Aquatic > Freshwater > Lake | place: Tanzania: Lake...
TTGAAAGCATAAAAATTTTCGATGTCGCTAAAATGGTTGAACAAGTAGGTGCGAAAGCAATTACCATTCACTGCCGTACGAGATCGCAAGGGCACAAAGGTGATCCAGATTGGAATTGGATTCCGCGTGTTAAAGAAATGGTGAACATTCCAGTAATTTTGAATGGTGGTGTTCTCGGACCTGAAGATGCGGAACGCGCTTTTAACGAAACTGATTGTGATGCTGTTATGATTGCACGTGGAGCGATTGCAAATCCATGGATATTTGCACAAACGAAGCAACTGCTCTTAACAGGTAAATACGACGATGAAGTATCAATTTATCAACGAATTGATTTGATGGTTGAGCATTTGAGACTCTCGTGCGAGAGTAAAGGAGAACGTAGAGGTGTACTTGAATTCAGAAAATATTATTCCGGCTATCTTAAGGGATTTTATAATTCGGCAAAACTTCGATCTGAATTAATGTCATTTCTCACGATAAAAGATGTTGTCGAACACCTTGAAGCGTTCAGATCAATTATTCAACAGAATTATGACCAATTTGATCAAAATAAACAACAAGTACTCAATCCATGAACAAAGCGGCGCGATTAATTTCAACAGTATTTTTACCACCAACGTTTTCGCTTTTTAATTTTGTGTTCCTAAATTTTTATTTTTTACAGAATGATTTTGATTTATTTCTGAATTTGGTTATAACTATCACTGCGACGGTTATTCTCCCAATAATTTATTTTGTTCTTCAAAGAAGAAGGGGAATTATTCTTGATAATGACGCAGTCATAAAGGAACAACGAAACGGTACTTACCTATTTACAATCATAATTTTTTTTATCGCCGCAATACTTTTACTTCTAAACCTTGCTCCTGCGTTTGTCACTGCATTGATGCTTTGTTATGCAGTAAACACAACTTTAGTTTATTTTGTAAATGCAATTTATAAAATCAGTATTCATACTTTTACCGCTGCAGGATCATTCGCTTTGTTTACTCTAATCTCTCCGATTCTATCACTTGTGTTGTTTATTATTTTGATGCTTGTTATGTGGTCAAGAATTCAATTAAAAGTCCATACTGCAGGTCAGGTAGCGCTCGGTTTGGTTTGCGGGATCTCATTGACTTTAATTGGCATGAAATATTTTGTTATCATACTCGAGCTATGGAATTAAAAGAAGCATTAAAACATTTAGAAGAGATCAGTTTTTATTTTGAGTTGAAAGGCGAGAATGTATTTAAAATTAATGCATTTAATTCTGCGATCAGAAACCTATCGCAGTTTAATAAAACTTTGAATGAAGGTTTGAGTGATGGCTCAATCGCAAAGATAAAAGGTGTTGGAAAATCAATCGTCTCTATTCTTAATGAATTAAATTCGAAAGGTGAAGCACAAGTACTGAATGAGTTACGTGAAGAATTTCCCTATACTCTTTATGAACTGACAGCAATTCCGGGACTCGGAGCAAAAAAAATCAAGAAACTTTATGATAGCCTTAAGATCAGCTCGTTTGAGGAACTTGAACAGTCGTGTATTGAAAATCGATTAATAAAAATTTCTGGATTTGGAGAAAAATCTCAAAATTCAATCCTTCAAAGTATTGAGAGAATCCGCACCTATAAGGGACAGATGCTGATGCATAAAGCGTTGGCTTACTCAACTGAATTTGAAGAGAAGTATCTTAAAAAATATGCCGATAAATATTCCATTACTGGGGAATTAAGAAGATCATGTGAGATAATCTCGGCAATAGAGTTTCTGGTTGTCCCTAAAGGTGACCTTATAAAAATTCTTAAAAAGGATTTTGAGTTTGAGTCAGAATCTGCCGAAAAAGTTGAACTGTATAATGGGAAGATAATGATTGCACTACATTTTTCTGACATAGAGAATTTTTATTATAAACTGTTTTTAACAACAGGTTCAGACGTGTTCATAGAGAAGTATACTAGTGAATTATTAAAGGGTGAGAAGTTTAATTCCGAAGAACAAATATTTACAAATGCGGGAGTAAAATTTATTATTCCTCAATTGAGAGATAATATAAATATTGCAATTCGGGATTATGATTTCGCTGAACAATCAGATTTAAAAGGATTATTGCATGTTCATTCCAATTATTCAGATGGAGTGAATTCACTTGAGGAAGTTCAACTTCATTCTGAAAAACTAGGTTATGAATATGTCTTAATTTGCGACCATTCAAAATCTGCTGTGTATGCCAATGGATTAAGTGAAGACCGAGTGAAAATACAGTGGAATGAGATTGACGAGTTAAATAAAAAAAATAAAACAGTTAGACTCTTAAAAGGAATTGAGTGTGATATCCTTGCTGACGGAACTCTTGATTACAGCGATGACTTCCTCAGTAAATTCGATTGTGTGATTGCTTCCGTGCATTCACGATTTAATATTTCTGAAAAAGAAATGACGGATAGAATCTGCAAATCGCTTGAGAATAAACATGTTAAAATTCTTGGGCACTTAACCGGAAGACTTCTCTTAAGCCGAGAAGCATATAAAGTTGACGTAATAAAAGTAATAGAGACTGCAGCTAAATTTCAAAAAGTCATTGAATTAAATTGCGATCCTCATCGGTTGGATCTCGATTGGCGATGGCATCAGTACGCAATTTCAAAGGGAGTCAGAATTGCAATTTGTCCCGATGCTCATAATTTGAAAGGATTTGATAATATTTTGTTCGGTCTGGAAATCGCAAAAAAGGGAGGACTTGAGAAGAAGAACGTAATCAATACTGATAATGCAGAATTGTTTATTAAGAAATATTGTAATTAATATTATTCCGCGGAAACAGGGATTGTTATTAGTGATTATCATAACAAATCAGTTTAATCATAAAAATCTGTGTTCCATTTATTTATAAATTCATAGGAGAAAAAATGAACCTTCAAGATCACATTAGAAATGTACCCGATTTTCCAAAAAAGGGAATCATGTTCAGAGATATCACAACATTGCTGAAAGAAAAAACTGCATTCAAGGAAACTGGTATGAGGTTATTTAGCAGATTTTCTCACCTGCAAGTTGATAAAATTGTTGGGATTGAATCTCGCGGATTTATTTTCGGCGCATTGCTCGCTGAAAAATTAGATGCGGGATTTGTCCCGGTTAGAAAGCCAAAAAAACTACCTGCTGAGACCATCTCTGAAAGTTACTCCCTCGAATATGGAACAGATACACTTGAAATTCACAAAGATGCAATTCTACCAGGCGAGAAAGTACTTATCCACGATGATTTGCTTGCAACCGGTGGTACAGCAGAAGCGGTCGTAAAGATGGTGGAAAAACTTGGCGGCGAAGTTGTCGGAGTTTTATTTTTAGTCGAACTGGCTTTCCTCAAAGGAAGAGAAAAATTAAAAAAATATAAAGTGGAATCACTTGTAGAGTATGATTCTGAATAATAAAGAAATTGGGAGCTTAATGACATGATAAAGACTATTTTGTGTTGTCTTTTGATATGTGTTCCGGTTATTGCACAAATAACTCAAAAACCATCCAACCCTCTCGCTCATACTTTCTCAATCGTTGCTCGAGATCCGAATACAGGTGAAATTGGTATTGCGGTTCAGTCGCATTGGTTCTCGGTTGGCTCGATTGTATCATGGGCCGAAGCTGGTGTTGGTGCTGTTGCAACTCAATCGTTTGTCAACGTTTCCTTTGGAAGACGTGGACTTGAATTACTCAAGCAGGGCAGAGCTCCGCAAGAAGCATTGGATGAACTAATAACAACCGATGAAGGACGAGAGTATCGTCAAGTTGCAATCATTGATAAAGAGGGAAGAGTTTCCGCTTACACTGGAAAACTATGTATTAAAGATGCTTCACATATTGCTGGTGAAAATTTTTCAGTTCAAGCGAATATGATGCTGAATGACAAAGTTGTTCCTGCAATGGCAGAAGCATTTAAAAATACAAAAGGACCGTTAGCTGAAAGAATGGTAGCAACAATGAAAGCTGCTCAAGCTGCCGGTGGAGATATTCGAGGGCAACAGTCAGCCTCAATACTCGTGGTAAAGGGCGAGTCAGCTGGTAAAGAATGGGAAGATAGATTAATCGACTTGAGAGTAGAAGATAATGAAAATGCAGTCGCCGAGATTGAGCGATTACTGAAAGTTTATCGCGCTTATGAATACATGAACGCAGGCGACCTTGCAATCGAGCAGGGTGATGAAGAGAAAGCTCTTCATGAATATAAATCAGCCAATGATATGTTCCCTGAAAATCTAGAAATGAAATATTGGTTTGCGGTTTCCTTGGTGAATATGAATCGAGCTACCGAAGCATTGCCAATGTTCAAAAAAATATTTGAACAAGACGCTAATTGGATCGAGCTCACTAAAAGAATTGTAAAGAATGGGATACTTAAAGCTGATGATAAAACGCTCCAAGTAATTCTAAGTCAAAATTAAAAAGCATTATGAAGATTAAAATATTTCTAGCCGTATTAGTATTTTTATTTTTCAATCAACTTTCATTATCACAAAATCACGAAAACTTAGATGTGATGATCGATTCACTGTTTAGCGAATTCAATAGTGAAAATGCACCCGGTGCGAGTGTGATGGTAATACAAAATGGAAATATAATTTTTGACAAATCTTATGGCTTTGCGAATTTGGAAAAGGAAGAAAGGACAGATCGAAATACGAATTATCGTTTAGCTTCTGTCACAAAGCAATTTACAGCCGCATCTGTTTTGATGTTAATCGATAGAAAAAAATTAACTCTCTCAACAAATCTTAAGGATGCATTTGAAGATTTTCCCGATTACGGCAGGAAAATAACGGTCTATCAATTGCTTACTCACACTTCTGGACTTATTGATTATGAATCTCTCATTCCTGATACAGCCACAGAGCAAGTGCACGATGGTGACGTTTTAAATATGATGATGCGAATCGATTCGCTTTATTTTGAGCCGGGCACGAAGTACAAATATTCAAACACAGCTTATGCACTGCTTGCTTTAATTGTTGAAAAGATGTCTGGAAAATCTTTTGCTGAGTTTTTGAAAGAGAATATATTTGATCCGCTCAGTATGAAGTCGACGGTTGCACATCAAGAAGGAAGATCAACGGTGAAAAAGAGAGCATTTGGGTATTCTAAAAAAGACGATGATTTCTTCTTCGATGATCAAAGTCTGACGAGTGCCGTATTGGGGGACGGGGGAATTTATTCTTCAGCTGGAGACTTATTTGAATGGGATCAGTCATTATACTTTAATAATCTGATAAGCTCAAAATTAAGATCGCAAGCATTCTCTCACGCTCTGCTTTCAAATGGCGAAAAGATAAATTATGGTTTTGGTTGGCATTTAGAAAAAAGATTCGATCGTGACATAATTTATCATACTGGAAGTACACGTGGTTTCAGGAATGTTTTATATCGAATTCCATCTGATGAACTAAGTGTAATTATTTTAACAAACAGAAATGAGGGAGAACCGAAAAAAATCGCGGAAAAAATAATTGAATATTTATTAAATAATTTGGGGGTTAGATAATCTCAAACGACTATACAAGTGGCTTTAGCTTATATAGTTCTTCATTATTAATAGCTCGCTGCCAAAGTTCTAATAACTCTTTTTGATTTATTTGAGCCCACTCAACTATCAATCCAAGTGCTCTGCCAGGTAAGAATCCTTCAAAGAGACAAAGTATTAATATTTATTAAAGCTTTATATTCCCCATATTCAACATGAAAGTGGGGAGGCAAATGATCGCCAAAGTACATCTTAATCACAATTCCATAGAATCGACAAATCTCAGGCGTATTCAAAATTATTCTTCAATGATGGAAATAAATCGTCTGGCTTTTTCCCTGTCAATTTCAAGTAAATTGAATCTGGGCAGATATCGATATTGTGGCCCCATTTAAGTTCACCAGAGTTGCCTATTGAGACTTTTTCAAACTCCGAATAATTGTTCCAAATTTTGAAAACACCCTTTCCAACGAATTCTGAAAGGTCAACTGCACCTTCCATTCCATCTGAGTATTTAACATGGATTGTGTAATTTTTTAATGGTTTGACGTCAATTATTTTTTTCATTGTTTTCTATCGTTTTAGATTTGTTAAAAGCTATGAACTTTTTTGATTAAAATCAAAAATGAGATTCTAATCCTCTATTGATGGTTTATAATGATGGTAAACTCACCCCTCAATTTAATCGAATCAATTTTCTTTTTAATATCTATCACTCTTCCTCTAATTACTTCCTCAAATTTTTTTGTGAGTTCACGGCAAAGGGCAATTTCGCGGTTCGGACACAGTCTATTAAGCTCTTCAAGGAGCTTTTTTATTCTGAATGGAGATTCATAGAAAATTGTCATCTCCTTTCGTGAAACGATTTCTTTTAACTTTGTTTGCCGACCTTTTTTCTGCGGAATGAAACCCTCGAAATAGAAGCTTTTAATTTCAAATCCGCTGACGACCAGTGCCGTCATCAAAGCACTTGGACCAGGTATTGGAGAGATTGTAATTCCTTCATCTATACAAGCTTTAATTAATTTTGAACCGGGATCGGAAATTCCAGGTGTCCCTCCATCTGAAATCAAAGAAATATTCTTTCCATCTTTAAGTTTTTTAATTATGGAAATTATTTTTTCATTTTCGTTGTGTGAATGATAACTCTCGAGAGGTATCCTAATTTGATAATGTGAAAGAAGCACCTTACTTGTCCGAGTATCCTCGCAGAGTGTTAAATCAGTGCTTTTCAGTGTATTAACCGCCCTTGGGGAGAAATCTTCAAGATTTCCAATCGGTGTGCTCACTATAAAGAGTTTTCCAGTCATGTGTACCAAATTAGGTATTTACAAAATAAATAAAAAAGGCTGATCGAAAATTCTCTCAGCCTTTGATAAGATCGAAATTTATTCTTAAATACGGCTCCGTTCCTCGACCATCTTAATATTTTGGTTTTCCAGTTCGGCAAGAACGGGCTCGTAGATATCTTTTGTGTTCGGAATTCTGACACCGATTGGTTTGATTTTCTCTTCGGCTATTAATTTCACTGCAATCGCCATTGGCAAGCTTACTGTTCGTGCCATAGAAGAATCGCCATTAGGAATTCCATAATCTATCAATGTGGAAGTAATCATATCCTTTGATCCGTCTTTATTCTCAACTATGAATTTGTGACGCAGCAGCAGTAAATCAATTTCACCTTTTTTGAATGCAAGTTTAAGCTGCATTCGGTTGCTTAACATATCTAATAGATTATCAGCGTCTGTAACTTTTTCATCACTGAATAGTCCAAGCCATTCCATATTATTGATTGCGATAGAATCCTGAGGAATTCCTAATTTATCAGCAGATAGTTTTTTTAAATTAGCACTTGAATTGGCGTTAAAAAGTGACGCGAAAATATTATTATAAGAATTGTTCATCACATCTTTGCGAGGAGTTTCATCGACCAATCCGAGATTCACGATAGCTCGCATCGTATCGCACCATCCAATATTACGATAAGTACCTCGCTTAACAGTTAATGCGTCATTTAATTCGTATAGATCTTTGTATGGAGTTGAATCTCGATTTGGGTATACTTCAAATTTCCCTAACACATCAATGTTATCAATCTCATAGTTTTTAAAAAGATTTTTTCCTTCAACTTCCACTAGCTTTCCGTTTTCGAGATATTTTGCTGAGTTACGCGAAGCAAGCACGACTCCGCGCGGGCTCCAGGAAAATTTATATCCAAAGGGATTGTCATTATGCTGTGGTGCAGGCAATCCGCCGCAGTATGAATAGAAGTGAAGAACCTTTCCACTTTCAGCCTCAACCTCATGAATTATTTTCATTGCTGACATGTGATCGATACCGGGATCTACTCCAATTTCATTTAAGAAACATAAATTTTTATTTCGAACTTTTTCATCAAGCGCTTTCATTCCTGGACTAACATAGGAAGTCGTAACCATGTGCTTTCCAAGTTTGATACAAAGTTCTGCTACTTTCAAATGATGTATCCAGGGCAGTAAGCTAATTATTATATCATTTTCACCGATGACCTTTGCTAATTCACTGTCATTCTCTACATTAACTTGCTTTGCAATTCCGTTAGAAAATCCTTTAACCAGCTCTTCAGCTTTGCTTACAGTTCGTGATGCTACTGTCACAGTTAAATTATTTTGTTTTAGTAAATAATGAACTCCAGGTCTGCTTACGAGTCCAGCTCCAAGTACTAATATATTTTTCATTTCAACTCCGCGTTTAAAAATTGTTGTAAATATTTGTAATCTTCAGTTAGCTCTCCTTTGTGGAGAATCAATGCTTTTTTAATAGGATATGATAGTTTTAACTCCTCAAAACTTTTATTGAAATCTGCATTTACTATTTCAATAACATAATTTTTTAATACATTAGAAAATTCCATCGACGCTCTGCGAGGCAGTTCACATGGAAGATTATCTACAGCCATAACCGTAATACCATCCTGATGAACATCATCTTTGTAAGATTCACTATAGGGAAAATATGTGAAAGTTGGAACATCCGGTTTTGTAACTTTATGAGTCAATTCAATTGAGCCATCGATATCGCAGCTAATATCTCCAATAACTTGCAAATTATTTTTATTGTTCTGTTCAATTGATTTTTTGAAAAATTCTTTTGTAACTAATCTAGGATATTTTTCTGCCCAATAAATACAGTTGACAAGTATGGTTAAATAAGTCAAATATTTTTCGAATTTCGATTCATACAGTTCTGGATGTTCGTAATATTCTTGCAAATCAAATTTTCCGGTTTTTCTTCTAACGATATCTTCTTCTTTGAAAACTACCTTATACAGATTTCTGTTATCGTTTTTAATTCTCTCGTAGTCTTCGATTAGTTCATCTGGGCTAAGAGATATATGCGGCATCAAGTCGAATAACTCTTGCGCTCCTTGAGATACATGTCCATAACCCGTAAATCCGACTACAATTGGCGCAGCTTCTTTTGGGAATCCGATTATTTTCAAATCCTCCGAGATTCTTCTCAAACCTTCTTGTGCATTTTCCAATACTCCGTATTCATAAGGTTGCTGAATCTTCTCAAAGAGAGTGGAATGTCCTTGGAGCTTAAGTTTAATTCCAAAAGCATGCATCGTTTCGAGTATGCCGGCAAGTCCGGCAAATCTTCCAAAAAATATCAGACGCTGACCTTTCTCATTTACAACTCGTTCATAGTCAATGAGATTGCATTTTAAATCCATCATTCGTTTCAGCATCGGCATATTATGATGCTGTCCCTTAATAACATGAGCAAAAAACATATATGTTTTGCCTTTTAAAAAGAGTTCCTTCGGAATTTCTTTGACTGCAAAAACGGTATCAGCTTGACTTAGATTTTCATTTACTTCAATACCAGCTTCTTGGTAATTCTGATCATTAAAAAATCTAATATTAGATGGCTGGATCACAGCTTCTATTCCGAATTTTTCTTTTAGTTCTTTCAGATCATTTGGAACAAGCGGGACGCGTCTTTCCCATTCGTTTTTATCTTCTCGTCGAATGCCAATAAGCATGAACTCTCCGATCTGTGTTTTAAAATTATGGTTTAATAAATTAGCGTTTCGGGAGCAAGAAAATTAAAAAACGTTTTCCCACGAAGAAATGAAGTAGCTGAGATGTGTAATCTGCCCGTCTGAACAAGTAAGTAGTATGTTATAAAAACATCTCATGTGAATATTAATCAATCTTAATTCGAGTACAATTTAAAAATTGGCTGAATGATTCACAATTTAATTCAATACTAATTTTGTATTTTTGTAAAGATATTTTTAACCAAACAATAATTGAAGGAATAAAATGGACTTCTTAAAGGAACTCGGAATTGAGGACAAAAATTACGGATCTTCCAGTGGATTGAACTGGAACAAAACTACAACTGAAGGCGAGTTGAAAATCCATTCTCCGGCTGATGGAAAATTCATTGCTTCTGTTTTTCAAGCTTCAAGTGAAGATTATGATTCAATTGTTAAAGCAGCGTCTGAAGCATTTAATTATTGGCGAAAAGTGCCTGCTCCAAAACGAGGTGAAATTGTAAGACAGATAGGTGTAAGATTAAGAGATTACAAGAAGTCTCTAGGTACGCTTGTAACTTATGAAATGGGTAAATCTCTACAAGAAGGGCTTGGTGAAGTACAGGAAATGATCGATATCTGTGATTTTGCAGTTGGGCTTTCGCGCCAGCTGTATGGCTTTACAATGCACAGTGAACGGCCCATGCATCGAATGTACGATCAATACCATCCACTTGGAATTGTCACAACAATTTCTGCATTTAATTTCCCGGTTGCAGTATGGTCATGGAATGCGATGATCGCGGCAGTTTGTGGTGATGTAAATCTATGGAAACCCTCTTCGAAAACTCCACTAGTTGCAATTGCGACACAAAAAATTGTTGCACAAGTAATTAAAGAAAATAATTTACCCGAGGGAATTTTTTCGCTCATCATAGGCAGAGGTTCAACAATTGGTGAGAATATGTTGAATGACAAACGGATTCCACTAATCTCAGTTACCGGTTCAACGCCTGTTGGACGTCATGCTGCGGAGATTGTATCAAAAAGATTTGGCAGAACCATTCTCGAGCTTGGTGGAAACAACGGAATTATCATTACACCGGATGCTGATTTGAAACTTGCAATTCCGGCTGTAGTATTTGGAGCGGTTGGAACCGCTGGGCAAAGATGCACAACTACCCGGAGATTAATTATTCATGAATCAATTTTTGAAAAAGTAAAAGAATCGTTAGTGAAAGCATACTCAAGCTTGAAGATTGGTACTCCGATGATTGAATCAAATCATGTCGGTCCGCTAGTTGATAAAGCTGCTGTACAAGTATTTTCGAGTGCGATCGAAAAAATAAAGAAAGAGGGAGGAAAAATAATTTATGGTGGTGAAACTCTGGAAGGAAAAGGATTTGAATCAGGTTGTTATGTAAAACCTGCGCTCGTCGAAGCAGAAAATCATTTTAATATTGTACAAGAAGAAACCTTTGCACCAATTTTATATTTGATTAAATATTCTGGCAAAGTTGATGATGCAATTAAGCTACATAATGACGTACCGCAAGGGCTCTCATCCGCAATCTTCACAAATAATTTGAGGGAAGCTGAAGCATTTCTCTCCGCTTCGGGATCTGATTGCGGAATAGCGAATGTAAACATTGGAACATCCGGTGCAGAAATTGGCGGTGCCTTTGGAGGCGAAAAAGAAACTGGCGGCGGACGAGAGTCAGGCTCAGATGCATGGAAAGCTTACATGCGTCGTCAAACTAACACGATAAATTTTGGTGATCAACTTCCGCTCGCACAAGGAATAAAATTCGATATTTAATCCGTCTTCTCGATACGACCCGACCAGCAGTGGCTGGTCGGGACTACTCGAAGACCACTTCTTGAAATGTCTGTTGGTTTATTGATAATTAAAATATTCATCTGATCAGGAGAAGGTTCTCGAGTAGTCCCGATCAAATAACTTTGTATTATTTGAAATCGGGACGTATCGAGAGAACCGAAAAATATTTCTATGAAAGGCTGGGCATACATATTGGAATGTAATGACGGTAGTTTCTATATCGGATCAACTAACAATGTTGAAAGACGAATTTGGGAACATGAAAATGGAAAAGGGGGAGAATACACCTCTAAAAGATTACCGGTTAGATTATTAAAAACATTTGAATTTGACTCTGTACAAGAAGCATTCGCATTCGAACACAAAATAAAAAAGTGGTCAAGAAAGAAGAAAGAAGCTCTAATCCAAGAAGATTTTGAAGGATTACATAATTTAGCTAAGAAAAATTTTAAGAATAAAAGTTAATCTATCTACTCGATACGACCCGACCAGCAGTGGCTGGTCGGGACTACTCGAAGACCACTTCTTGAAATGTCTGTTGGTTTATTGATAATTAAAATATTCATCTGATCAGGAGAAGGTTCTCGAGTAGTCCCGATCAAATAACTTTGTATTATTTGAAATCGGGACGTATCGAGAGAACCGAAAAATATTTCTATGAAAGGCTGGGCATACATATTGGAATGTAATGACGGTAGTTTCTATATCGGATCAACTAACAATGTTGAAAGACGAATTTGGGAACATGAAAATGGAAAAGGGGGAGAATACACCTCTAAAAGATTACCGGTTAGATTATTAAAAACATTTGAATTTGACTCTGTACAAGAAGCATTCGCATTCGAACACAAAATAAAAAAGTGGTCAAGAAAGAAGAAAGAAGCTCTAATCCAAGAAGATTTTGAAGGATTACATAATTTAGCTAAGAAAAATTTTAAGAATAAAAGTTAATCTATCTACTCGATACGACCCGATCAGCAGTGGCTGGTCGGAACTACTCGAAGACCACTTCTCGAATTGTGAAGTTAAAAGAGAATTTGAAGAAGTTTATTTACTGAGAAAGTTCTCAAAAAAAGAGTATTATCTAATATAATTGAGAGAGGGGATTCGAATAATGCAGATTAAAAGATTGAATTAAGAGAAGGATCTCGAATAAGGCAACTTAAATAATTGAATCGAGAGACGGTTCTCAATTAAAGTTGCTAGAATAATTGAATCGAGAGACGGTTCTCAATTAAAGTTGCTAGAATAATTGAATCGAGAGACGGTTCTCAATTAAAGTTGCTAGAATAATTGAATCGAGAGACGGTTCTCAATTAAAGTTGCTAGAATAATTGAATCGAGAGACGGTTCTCAATTAAAGTTGCTAGAATAATTGAATCGAGAGACGGTTCTCAATTAAAGTTGCTAGAATAATTGAATCGAGAGACGGTTCTCAATTAAAGTTGCTAGAATAATTGAATCGAGAGACGGTTCTCGAGTAAAGGAGCTTTAGCTCCTTGTATCGAGAGAATAAAATTCACTTTAACTTCAAAGCTATATCAAATACATCACTTGCATGCGTGGTGACATTAACTTTATCTATTACTTCTGCAATCACTCCGTTTTTATTTATAATAAATGTGACCCTGCTTGATACTCCAAATTTATTCAAAACACCATAAGCTTTTGAAACAGATTTATCACTGTCAGACAATAAAGGAAAATTCAAGCTATATAGTTCTATAAACTTCCCGATCTCTTCTTTTGAATCGACGCTTATTCCTAAGACTTGAATATTATTTTCCTCAAACTTACTCCATTCATCCCGAATACTGCAAGCTTGTTTAGTACAACCAGGAGTACTCGCTTTAGGATAAAAATAGACGACAACTGGAGTTTTATCTCTATAAGATGAAAGTTGATATTTATTTCCGAAGGCATCTTCGAGAGTAAAATCTGGAGCTTCTTGATTGGCTTTTAAACTATCAGAACCCAAACTGAAAGCATTTAGAATATTACTGAAGAAACCCAGTATTATAATAGAAAAAATAATTTTCATTTTCTCTCCATATTTAATTATTAAAGTTATAAATTTGTTCTGCTGTAGAATAAACGAATAATATTGATAAATAATTCCAACCATAATGAGCAGAATTGAAGCGATTATTTTCGATCTTGGGAACGTCCTCATCAATTTCGACTGGGGTGTTGCAGAAAAGAACCTGGACAAGATAAAACAAAACTTAGGAAATCACAGTCAGAAATATTTCCGAGATCATCCGGAGCTTATTATTGAACTTGAGAAGGGACAAATATCTGACCTTGCATTTCTTGAGAAATGCAGATTGGAATTGGAATTTGATTGCAGTTCAGAAGAATTGGCAAAAATATTTTCACAGATATTTTCGCCAAATCAAAAACTTATAGACAAACTCAAAAGCCTGGCTGAGAGAGTTGACTTATATCTCCTATCGAACACTAATGCAATTCACAAACAGTATGGTTGGGGAGATTTTAATTTCATCAAGTATTTTAAGCAATTATTTTTATCGTACCAAATTGGTTTCGTGAAACCAGAGGTTGAGATATATAAATATGTTGAGGAAAGAATCAATTTAGATAGAGAAAGTTTTATTTACATTGACGATATATTGGATTATGTCTCTAGTGCGGCGAATCTTGGTTGGAATGCGATACATTTCGAGAACAATCAATCACTAATGAATAAATTAAAAGAATACAAAGTACTTCAATAACTTTTGTTTTAAATCGTGAGGAAAATATGAATCTTTTTTGTTTACGGCGGGGGAACTTGCCAATCCAATGGCAAATTGTAACTCTAGTATTTTTATTACTTTTATTTACTTTCAATTTTAGCGAAGGATTATGCGAAACGACACCCAAAAAGCATCCAATGATGACAGTAAAAGGAGTGAAAAGGCCGTCGCAATTGGAAAGCGTTCCAAAGATTAATGAAGCAAGAAGCATTTTAAAATCATATTCTCCTTTGGTCGGCAAACCACAAGCTAATAGCGATTGCGGTCTAAAAATATTCAATGAATATTTTGCCTTTGCAGAAGGAGGTTTAAGTTTACTCGAGTTGGCTTCCGATTTGCCGATTTTGCCGCAGTTTAATGAGTATAGTTCTAACATTTGTTTATTATTCTCACTAAGACAATTTTCAATCGATATCAATGAAGGGCAAAACCGGAATGCAACACTTAATCTTTCAAAGGAGCTGCTGATGTATTCACTTGGCAAGTGGGGAAGTGCAGCACTAAAGATTTCCAATGTCGGAATGTTTTTTATTGATTATTCATTGACAAAATTTGGAGCGAAAGCATTCAAGGTTAGAAAAAATAAATATCAATCTATGTATGATGAATACAATGCTCGCCATAATCGATTCAAAAAGAAACCAGATGAGTGGAAAAATTTTTTAGTTAAGACAATTAATGAATCGCGTGATGTGAAAAGTTCAATTGACCGCGAAGTTAATTCATATGTTAAGGATTATTTTTATGAAGCTGGTTCAGTAATACCTGATGATTTGAGACTTGAATTAATTGAAGCTGAGAAAAATAAGCTGTACAAAATTTTTAACGATTCTATAGAAGATGTAATTAATGAGATCAGAAAGAAGAAAGAGGAAGAAATTCTTCAAAATTTTACCAAAGCAACAGAATTAATGAATAAAGAGTTTACAATTTCAGTAAATGTCATTGCTGATAAATACGATCCAATGCCAATCAGAGTAGTAGTCCCTGAAGATCAAAAACTTTGGGAAGGTGTAACAAGCAGCGCAGGCACTTGGAATATGAGATGCACTTATGCTGGTTACATTGCTTACAAGAAACCAACAACAGTCGAACTGACTTATAAGGGTAAAACATTGACTCAATCGTTTAAGGTTACAGATAAGGGTGTATTTGCAAAATTTGATTTAAGAGATTTAGAGAAAGAAAAAAAAGAAGTTTTAAGGGAGTTGAACAAAGACCTTGCAGGAACATATCGTGGCAAAATATTCTACAATGAGCGGCTATATGGCAGGGGTGAGGGACCAATAGAAATTATTATAAAGAATTCCAAATCTATTTCATTTAAGGCCAGTTATAAATTAGAAAAAAAATATTATGATGATACTGGAAATGAATTTGAAAAACCCACAGGAAAATTGCTGAAAACGCATACTACAATCAATTCATTTGAAGGTAAAGGGGATATAAAGAAAATCAATCCAAATGCATCAGATGATATCATTCAGCTAAATGGAAGATGGATATTAGACTCACAAGAAATTTATACTAATCCTAGTCATAAACCTTATAGTCAAACAGTTGAATCAAAATGCTTGTTCTATTTAATCAAAGATGGAAATAAATTAATCACTTGGCCGCAATCCCTTAAACCATATGGCGATAATTGGATTTGGAAAATTGAAGCTGTAAAAGTAGAAAATTAGACTTCTCTCGTTGGAAATTAACGCTGCGAATTAAATTAACCCGATGCGGTTGTATATATTGTCTATATATTTCAGAACTGAAGTTGTATTAAAGATTGAAGTCAATTCGTGATTCGAAAAATACTTGTTAATGTTTTTATCCTTACACAATTCATCTAGTAGATTCGTATCTGAATCCCAAACTTTCATTGCAATGCTTTGCACGATTTTATATGCTTCGTCACGGCTCAATCCCTTCTCGATCAATTTGAGTAGAACTTTTTGTGAATGAATTAAACCTTTCGAGAGCTCAATATTTTTCTGAATGCTTGCCTCATTTAATTTTACATTTTTCAGGACAAAACACATTTTCTCGATCATGTAATCGAGTAAAATCGTACAATCTGGAAAAATCACTCTCTCAGCAGAAGAGTGAGAAATATCACGTTCATGCCAGAGGGTCACGTTTTCCAAACCGGCCAGAGCATTGCCGCGTAAGATTCTTGCCAATCCCGCAATTCTTTCGCAGATGATCGGATTTTTTTTATGCGGCATAGCAGATGATCCTTTTTGTCCTTCGGTAAATGGTTCTTCCATTTCAAGGACTTCAGTTTTTTGCAGATGCCTGATCTCGGTTGCAATTTTTTCTAGTGTAGTGCCAATCAATGATAGAGTCATTAGATAAAATGCGTGGACATCTCTTTGAACTATCTGTGTGGAAATATTAGCGTTTTTTATTTTAAGCTTTGTACATACAAATTCTTCAATCCGCGGATCCAAATGTTCATAAGTTCCTACAGCTCCGGAAATTTTTCCAACAGCGGCTTCTTCAGCCGCTTGAATTAATCTTTTAACATTTCGTGAGATCTCATCATACCAAAGTGCGAATTTTAATCCATATGTTGTTAGCTCGGCATGTACACCGTGAGTCCTTCCAATGCAAACTAATTCTTTGTGCTTCAGTGCAAGGTCTTTTAAGATTGATTGAAGTTGTTTCAAGCCAATTTCAAGCTGTTGAGATGCCTGTTTTATTTGTACAGCAAGGCATGTGTCAAGTACATCTGAGGAAGTCATGCCGTAATGGATCTCTTTAGACTCTTTTCCCACGCTTTGCGAAACATTGGTTAGAAAAGCGATAACATCATGCTTGGTGCGTTCTTCGATTTGTTTAATTCGTGTAACGTCGAATTTTGCTTTTTGCTTAATTTTATTGAATGTTGCCCGTGGAATTTCTTTTAAGTTAACTCTTGCTTCGATAGCAGCTAATTCAATTTCAAGCCAGATGGAAAATTTATTTTCCTCTGACCAGATATTTCCCATTTCTTTTCGGGTGTATCTTTCAATCATTATCTTTTTTCAAGTTTCATTGTTCGATCTATGATTTTGTCATTGTGCAGTATTTTCAATTTTACTGATTGTCCAGTTCTGAATTCAAAAAAAGCAGATCGTACATCATTTTCATCTGTGACTTGTTCACCATCAATTTCGAGAATTACATCGCCAACTTCAAGTTTTGCATCAGAGGCTGGACTGTTCCTTTCAATTTGGGTTATTACAACTCCCTTAGTGCTCTTCAGTCCATAGTATTTAGCTATTCTCGAGTCAAGTGTCTGAATTGAAAGTCCTGTCCAAAAATCTCGCTCAATCTTTTTGTTATGTTTCAATTCATCCACAATTGACTTAATCTTATTGATTGGGATCGCAAATCCAATTCCAATGTTTCCCGCTGAATAACTATTACCGGTGTAAATTATCGTGTTCATTCCAATTACTTCACTCACACTATTAACGAGCGGACCGCCGCTGTTGCCTCCATTTATCGGTGCATCAGTTTGTATCATTTTTCTATAATAGCGATTATTAATTGGCTGAAGAGTTAAACCTGTTGAGCTCACAACACCAACTGTAACAGTTGGTTTATTATTCACGTTGAACAATCCAAATGGATTTCCCAAGGCAATTACCCATTCACCGATTATAATTTCATCTGAATTCCCAAATTTCACGAAGGGAAAATTCTTTCCTTCAATTTTTAATAGACAAATATCGCTGGTGGGATCAGAACCAATTACTTCAGCGTCATATTTTTCGCCATTAGTTAGAGTCGCAACTACCTTCTTTGCATTACCTGCAACATGGTCATTCGTAACAATGTAGCCATCTTTTGAAATGATAAATCCGCTCCCAAGACTTTGCACTTCTTGTTTATAAGATCTATCTCCAAAAAATCTTCTGAAGAATGGGTCATTCTTGAAAAATGGATCATCAAAGAAAGAAGAAAACGGATCTCTGTACTCTCGTACTTCAGTTACATTTATACCAACCACGGAAGGACTGATGTTTTTTACTGTTGCAGTTATTGCGTTTTCACGCGAACTATTAATATTCTGATTTGTTTGTTGCCTATCCTGAAAATTTGCAGTCGAAATGTAGTTTGCAGGTGTGTCGTTTGAAATTAGAGATTCATTTTTCTCTGTTTGCGATAACAAAATCGTGACTGAAATTGTAGTTATGATTGTTACGATGATCACTAAACCAATAATTATATAATTATTTTTCTTCATTTTTATCCTTTATTTTGTTTCACTCTTTTACGCAGCATATCCATCATGGGTTCGATGTGTCTTAAAAATATTGTTCCTAAAACTAATAGACTAATCAGAAATAATTCCCATCTTTGATTCGGAGGTGGATAGGAATATTCTATTAGAATCTCATTGGATAAAGCTATTATTACAAATGTAAAAATTGTTGCCCAAATATTTCCAATGTGAATATCCTTAAACTTCAAATAGACAATCACCCACAAAACGCCCCAAATTAAACCTGTATATGGTAAAAACAACATTGTACCACCAAAGGCGGTTGCCAGCCCTCTTCCGCCACGGAACTTAATCCAGATAGAGAAACAGTGCCCAAGTACAGCAAAGAAAAGAGCAAGTCCAATTAATAAAAATTTTTCAGCATCAAATTGTTTCGCAATGTAAACTGAAATTAATCCTTTAAGTAAATCGATAACTCCAACCGATGTGCCAATTATTTTTGAATGGCTGACTTCAAAAGCATTATGTCCTCCAACATTTCCTGTTCCCTCAGTGCGTATATCTAATCCTCGGAAATATTTCAACAAAATAAAAGCTGTTGGAAATGATCCTATAAGATAACTGACGATTGCAATAAATAAATAATTCATACAAAAATTTAATGATTTTGAGTATCTCTTTCAAAGTAATTTATATCAAAAGAGTCTGAAAAAAATCTTGAACGGCGAATAAATACATCATATATTTGCACTGCAAAAAAGTTAATGTATGCGGGAATAGCTCAGTTGGTAGAGCGCAACCTTGCCAAGGTTGATGTCGCGGGTTCGAGTCCCGTTTCCCGCTCAAGAATTTAAGGGAATCTAGGAATAATTAGTTGAGTTGAAATTTTGCATATATCGGCGCCGTAGCCAAGTGGTAAGGCAGAGGTCTGCAAAACCTTTATTCATCAGTTCGAATCTGATCGGCGCCTCAAAGCTATAAGAGAGGGCTAAAGTTAAAAATTCAGTAATTGAATCCGCTTTTCTTATACTGACTAATGTGACGAACAAATCTGTGTAAATTTGTAAAAATCCTTGTCCTCCGTGTTTCATTTCTTAGTGCAACTCAGTTTGGGTAGACTATTTTTATACCAAACGAAACAATTTTCATTCTAACTCATCATTAATTAAATTTCGATTAATGAAATGAAATTTCAAATATTCTAGCAACAAAATGTACGAATCCGAAAGAGATAAATTAATTGATGAATTGACTTCACAGGGCATTACTGATGTTTTTGTTATTAAAGCTATACACGATGTCCCACGGGAAAAATTTGTTCCCGAAGCACTTCAACATCAAGCTTATAAAAATATTGCACTTCCAATTGGTCACGGGCAGACGATTTCTCAGCCGTACACTGTCGCGATAATGACACAAGCGCTAAAATTAGAAAAAGGTCTGAAGGTTCTTGAAGTTGGAACTGGCTCCGGTTATCAGGCTGCAATCCTTTATAACATGGGTGTAAAAGTTTTTTCTGTGGAGCGAGATTATGATCTGTATCAAGAAGCAAAAATGAAATTTGATCAGCTTGGAATCAACATCGCTTGTATGTGCGGAGACGGCAGTGTCGGATGGAATGAATTTGCTCCATATGATCGAATCATTGTCACAGCCGCAGCTCCAGAAGTTCCTAGATCACTT
>Ga0194127_10003516_pt1 | contig 20000 bp, 19 predicted proteins | sample TA2KigC100mmetaG_FD_148624 | JGI IMG/M metagenome (GOLD analysis project Ga0194127, IMG submission 148624) | Freshwater microbial communities from Lake Tanganyika, Tanzania - TA2015036 Kigoma Deep Cast 100m | ecosystem: Environmental > Aquatic > Freshwater > Lake | place: Tanzania: Lake...
TGAGAACATAGACGGGGTGATGGAAAGGATATGGGGTTGTATATGATTGATAAAATCTCCCCTCACCCCTCTTTGCCAAAGAGGGGGAAAAAGAGACATTTCCTTAACCTGGGGGAGAAAAATGACTAAAATGACCCACTCACTTACGCGAAGAGCCATATGTTTTATGGGTAACCAACGATTTCACTTGAGGCGGTCTTTGCGATAGGCTTGAAAAGTGAGTGGTAAAACGTTTAAAGGTGCCGCTGTAAAGGTTTTACAGCACGCCCACCTCCCTTTTTATATGATTTTTATCAACTGTAAAGTTAAAACTGGAGGAAAAGATGCTTATAAAAATTCAACTCTTCATCGGGGCGTTAAGTATTATTCTGCTGATCATCACATTTGAGCTGATCCGAAAGGAAAAGCTGCGAGAGGAGTATTCCCTTCTCTGGCTTTTCACCGGGGCTGTGATACTGATTTTTAGCATATGGCCTGAATATTTTCTATCTCGATTCTTCAGTCAGATTACCGGCATTTTTTATTTGTCTGCGGTCGTTCTACTCGCCTTTATGTTTCTCCTCCTTATCGTCTTCCATTTCTCTGTGGTGATTTCGAAATTGGCAGACCGGAACAAAGAACTGGCCCAAAGACATGCTCTTCTGGAGTTGGAGTTTAGGGAGTTAAAGAGTTTCTACAATCATTCTCAAAATCCATGAGGCCAAAATGGCTGAGGTCATATCTACCCTTGTTTAAGCTATGGAAAGAGAGTTGGCCCTGATAAAAGAGATGTGGTTCTAAAGTTTCTGTATGGTAGCTAAGTGGAAGAAAAGATGGCGAAGGCGCTGATGACGGGAGGGGCGGGGTTTCTTCTAAGACAATTCTCAAGTCTAACCCCACCATGCCACCTTCCACCGGTGGGGTTCAGCCGTGTGTTGCGCTGGGCTTGACAATGAATAATTCATAATTAACATATAAGTATACAAATCAGTATACTTATGAGTGGAATATGAACAATTCAGAACGTTTAAAAATACTCATGGAATCCGGGCGGACGGTGTTTACGCCTCTGGACTTGCGCATGTTATGGCGGGTGAATGCGCTGAACGCCAAGATCAGTGTTGTGCGGATGGCAGAGAAAGGTCTTATGGTTCGATTGGCCACTGGCTACTACACCCTGAATGACCGTTACAACCGGTACGAGCTTGCCAACAGGATCCTGTCGCCCTCGTATGTGTCCTTCCAATCAGCGCTCTTTTATGCGGAGATCAATTTTCAGGCCCGTGGCGAAGTTGGATCGGTGGCCTTGCGGGACCACCGGAAGAAGGTCGGAAATACGCTTTATACCTATGTGGCGATGAAACGGGATCTATTTTTCAATACCGAAGGGGTGGTCACGCGGGAAGGTGTGGCGATGGCATTACCCGAGCGCGCGATCCTGGACAGTTTCTACTACGGGTATCTTCCGGATATTGATGATCCGCCCAAACTGAATAAGACGTTTCTTGAGAAGCTAAGCGCACTTTATCCAAAAACGGTAAAAAAAAAGATGCGGGGGCTTCTATGAGCCGTCTTTTTGATCGGAATATTCACAAGCGGTATTTGTCGCTTTTGCTGACGGAGCTGGCCAAGGCTTTCCCCGAGAAAATCGCCTTTAAGGGAGGGACCTGCGCTTATTATTTTTACAACCTTCCGAGGTTTTCGTTCGATCTTGATTTTGACATGCTCCGGGAGTTCAGTGCCGTGGACGTGGACAGGTTCCGTGAGATCCTATCCCGGCATGGGGAAGCGAAGGAATTCCGGGACAAACAGAACACGCTTTTCTGCCTTTTTGATTACGGGAAGGGACATCCCAATATCAAGATCGAGCTGGGCCGGCGCGTATGGAAGAATAACGTTTATCGACCGGTTTGGTTTCTAGGAGTGCCTCTTGCCATTGCCGATGAAACAACAGCGCTGACCAATAAACTTGTCGCCCTGACCGACCGGAAGACCGCAGTCGCGAGGGATCTTTATGACAGCTGGTATTTTTTGAAAGCGGGATTTCCCGTGAGCGATGCTCTTGTCATGGAGCGTACGGGAAAGGGCCTGGCGGCATATCTGAAAGGGGCGATGGGCTTCATCAAAAAGACTTATACCGCGCGCAACGTCCTGCACGGGCTCGGCGACATGCTGGATGAGAAACAAAAGGCGTGGGCCAAAGATCATCTTGTTCCTGAGACGATCCTGGAAATGAAGCAACGGATCCCACGGCAGGGTTGATCTGGATGAGGGTGACGCCGCTCGTGATGCTTACCGTGTATCCTTTTGTTTTCAGCCTGGTTTTCAAGATGCACGGAGGAGCGGGGTTTATCGGGTCGAAGTTGATGGAGGGTTTTTTTTGCAGGGAAGGGTAATTGGGGGAGACCGAAAAAGAGTAAGGGGTTCAACGAATAAGTCGCGGAGTTTCAACACGAAGGGGTTGTTAAAAGATTCCTGACACACTACCATTAGGATTGGTAAGTCTGGCAATAAATTGGGAGGAGGTCAAACAGTGTTAGGAAGCGTTTTTTCGAAGAACGGTAAAAATATTAGGCTTACATCTGAAAGATGGTCTCATATTGTGGAGTCCCATGATTATATGGCCGGAAACCAAGATATAATGCTTGAAACCGTAGAAAACCCAGATTTGATAGTTAGTGGTGGACAGAATGAATTCATTGCAATTAAACACTATGCGGAAACCTCTATCTCTGAGAAACATCTTGTGGTAATATATAAAGAAGAGGAAAATGGTGGATTTGTCATAACGGCTTTTATGACATCGAAACCAGGAAAGATTCGTAAGAAGGAGGTCGTATGGAAAAAGTGATCAACGTAATAGAGTCCATTCCTTATCTCCTAAGGATGCCCTCCAAGCGCGTATGGATCGATTATGACGATGAGGCGGATGTGCTTTATCTAAGCTTCAGAAAGCCACAGCAAGCAAACGACAGCGTTATGGAAGAAGATATTATTCATCATTACCGTGATAAAGAGCTCGTCGGTGTCACGATATTGCACGCAAAAGGTAGAGCCAAGAGTTAAACCGGGTCGGTCTGTGTATTCTGGAGGATTCCGGACGCTTTGTAACTTGTGATCAAAGCGACGAATGGCATGGCTTTGTCAATTTCAATAGGGGCATATTAAAGCCCCTTCAACACCGAAGGGTCCTAAAGAATCTCTATATCCGTTTGACGAGCCAATCATTCTTCAATCTCGCGATGCAGGGCTTTAATTTCACCGGGGCATCTCTGACCGGCAAGCGCTCCATCCCGCCAATGGCGGGATAGGCGGGGTCAAGGGGCACAATATAAATGATATCACCTTTCCGGAAAGCCCCGCCATGTGCCTGCCGGTAGCCAGAGGTGGGAAGCTTCAATCTTTTCAATATCGATCTTCACCCCAGCGAAGCCTCTGCCAGTTGACCAAAAAGGAAATGAAAGATGAAAATAAAAATAGTTGAAAAAAATATTGATATAAAAGAGTTGATCAGGATAGGGGAAGAGGGCTTTGGGGAGATGGTCAAGGCGGTGGTGGATGTCGAAAAGGAAATTATGGCGATCGGGGGAGAGTTGCATGCGGATGAAGAAGCCATTCTTTTAGGTTCAGGCTCGAAGCAGGAACATCTCTGGGGGATTAATCTCTATCCGCAAAAGAAAGATGAGGAGTTTATTCAGTTTGATTCTGTCATTAATTTAAAGCCCTCACAAGGTAATCGTTCGAGGGGGATAGAGAATCCTGAGATTCAAAAGAGGGTTAAAGAGATTGTAGAAAGGTTCATCAAGACCTGAGATGAAATTCCAACACAAAGAGTTATCCGAAGGGGGATGGCAGAAGCTTTCCCTGGCGGAGCAATTTGCAAACATCGGAAGCGAGGTCGGCAGGGCCATTCGATGGCAGGGAAGAGATGAGAAGCTCTTCTGGTCTGCCGTGGAAAGGGCATTGGAACTCTTCTATTTGACGATGTCTGATGCAAGGTGGCATCATCGGCTAAAAGAGATTACCCGGTTACATGAGGTTTTTTGTGACGCGGTTCTGGGCGGGGAGGAATATAACTCCCGATTACAGGAGATTGAGCGTTATTTCTTCTATTTTGCCCTTTACAGCCGAAAAGGTAGATAATAGCCGATAATAGTTACCTAAATTGAGCGATTCTTTTGAGAATATCCTGTGGCCGCAGGCTTCAGCCTGCGTTTCAAAATCGCCCAAAGGGTGATTTGTAGGGCAAGGCTTTAGCCTTGCCTTGGAAGCAACCCTAAAGGGTTGCCCTACGATGAAATTCAAGAAAATCGCTCAATTTGGGAGTTACTATTCATCTGAAAGAGTGAGGGTAATGCGTCACTGAAGCATCGGGGAGCTCCGAGATCCGGCAGGAATTCCTCCGAAAATCTTATCAAGCGGATGGTTCATATTTTTAAGGGTAAGGGTAACATTGTCCATTTGCAGAATAACCCTTGATATACGGGATCATCCTTTTAGTTTGCCAACAAGTTGAGGTATCCGCTATAAGATTTTTTCCAGAATCCCCACCGGATCTCGGAGAAAATCCATGGAAGAGTGAGGCATTAAGAGAGTTTCTTTTTAGGCTTGATTCGTTGAAGAGGATTTGAATAAGATGTTGTAAAATAAAATGATTCAAGAAAGAATAAACCAGAGAGGAACAAGGGATGGCGAAGGTATTGGTGACAGGAGGAGCGGGGTTTATTGGGTCGAATCTGACGGAGGCATTGCTCAAGGCGGGGCATCAGGTTCGGGCGCTCGATAATTTATCTACCGGGAAGAGGGAGAATTTAGTCTTTGAGGGAGCTTATCCCTTCCTTGAGATGATCGAAGGGGACCTCTGTGACCTGATCACCTGCCAGAAGGCCGTGGAGGGGATCGAATATGTTTTTCATCAGGCAGCCCTTCCATCGGTCCAGCGGTCGGTTGAGGATCCGATGTCTTCAAATCAAGTGAATGTAGGGGGGACCTTAAATATCCTAATGGCGGCGAGAGACGCAGGGGTGAGGCGGGTGATCTATGCGGCCTCGTCCTCAGCCTATGGGGATACTCCGACCCTTCCCAAAGAAGAGGAGATGGTCCCCAATCCTCTTTCGCCCTATGCCTTGCAAAAGTTTATCGGAGAGCAGTATTGCCGGCTCTTTTTTCAACTTTACGGGTTGGAGACGATCTCGCTGAGATATTTCAATATCTTTGGTCCGAAACAGGATCCCGATTCCATTTATTCGGCTGTCATCCCGAGGTTTATCGATGCCCTTATCTCGGGCCGTGCTCCGGTCATCTTCGGAGATGGGGAACAGTCCCGGGACTTCACATATATCGACAATGTGGTCCACGCCAATCTTCTTGCGATGAATGCGGAGAGAATTCAGGGAGAAGCGGTCAATGTCGCCTGCGGGAGGAGGGTATCTTTAAACCAGCTGCTTAAGATCCTTCAGGATATTATCGGCTCGCACATCCCTCCTCTTTACGAGGAGCCCAGAAAAGGAGAGCCCAGACACTCGCTGGCAGACATCAAAAAGGGGAAAGCGATATTGAATTATGATCCAAGGGTTGGAATTGAGGAAGGGCTTAGAAGAACGGTGGAGTTTTTTAAAAACATGAAATGATCAATAGTCAATTACCAATACTCAATTAGGCTGTGAATTCATCTCTAACATCTTAAACCCTATTGTTGTCATGCTGACCTTGGTTCAGCATCTCGATTTAACCGGTGGATCAGATCCTGAAACGACCCATGAAACGAGTTCAGGGCATGGTTCAGGATGACAAGACTGAGAAATTTCAAATATTTTTGGTTAGCTATTATCATTGACAATTTAAAAGGGAGAAGTCGATGTTCGAGAGGATTATCAAAAGGTTTTCAGGGGTCAGGATTCTGGTCATTGGGGATATCATGTTAGACCGGTTCATCTGGGGAGGGGTCTCCCGGATCTCGCCTGAGGCTCCTGTGCCGGTGGTGGTGGTGGAGAGAGAGACCTTTCTCCTCGGAGGGGCGGCCAATGTGGTGAATAATATCCACTCCCTCGGAGGGAAAGCTTCCCTGTGCGGCCTTTTAGGCGATGATGAAATGGGCCAGAAGGTTACTCAAAGACTGGATGAGATGGGAGTGGACCGAAGTGGGGTATTGATTGAGCAGGAAAGACAGACGACGGTCAAGACACGAATCATCGCCCACCATCAGCAATTAGTTCGGATCGACCGGGAAATGACCCGGCCCCCCAAAGCCTACACGCTTCGAAGCCTCTCGGGCTATTTAAAACAGAATATCAAGAGGTTTGATGGAGTCATCCTTTCCGATTACGGAAAGGGACTGCTCACCAAAGGGATGATACGCGATACGATCCGTGCGGCCAGAGAGTCAAAGAAATTTGTGATGGTCGATCCGAAGATAAAGAATTTCTTCTTTTACAAAGGAGCGACCATCGTGACGCCCAATACAGGGGAAGCCAGTTCTGCGTCGAGAATTTCCATCACGGATGAGATCTCTTTAGGCAGGGCGGGCAGGACTCTTTTGAAAAGGTTGAAGTGTGATGCGCTGGTGATCACACGGGGAGAGGACGGGATGGCCGTCTTTGAGCCCCATCAGAGACCGCTTCTTGTGCCGACCGAGGCAAGGGAGGTTTATGATGTGACCGGCGCCGGAGATACGGTCATCGGGACGATGGCCCTTGCATTGGGGGCAGGAGCCAGCATCCGAAGGGCGGCGGAACTGGCCAACCATGCGGCTGGAATTGTGGTCGGAAAGGTTGGAACCGCAACGGTTAGTCAGAAGGAATTAATAAAAGTGATGAAGGAGAAGATCCGGCTGAAATAGGCCAAAGCTCGCAAAAAAATAGCCCTATCTCTCACAAGTCGGTTTGACTTGAAAAAGGATAGGGCTATTTTTTAACAAATGGGTCCTAACGGTATAGACACCCACACACCGTGAAATTATTCCGGGTGCTTGGGTTGCGGTTACGAAGCCCCTGCCTACCGGCAGGCAGGCATTTCGGTTACTGGTTGCGGTTACAGAAAAGGGTTTACGGTAACGATGCTCGTATCGAAGCAGGAATCTCGAAACTTGAAGCTCGAGTATCCAGCATCCATATACGAGCCTCCCTGCCTGCCGGCAGGCAGGGATACGAGCTTCCCCGCCTGCCAAGGTATCTTTACGGCGGGCAGGGACAACGACAAACGTCATTTTGAATTTTACGATACGCCTGCCTGCCGGTAGGCAGGGGCCTCGTTACCCTTGCCGTTAGACTTTCAAATTATGTTTCGAGGACGAAGATTACCTCCATTCTAACACGGTATTCAGTAATTTTTGAGTTCTCAACAGCCACTCGAAAATCAACAACACGCAGTCCTGTGATGCCCCTCAAGGTCTTTGTCGCTCTCGCAAACCCGATCTTAACGGCATCTTCAAACCCCTTAGGAGAACCTGAAATAATCTCTGTTACTCTTGCAACTCTTGGATCTGCCATCCCTATCACCTCCCTCTCTTAAAATAAAGTTTGTATTAGAAAGTTTATACAAAAATAGTTTAAAATGTCAATAAGAAAATAAGCAAAAGAATATTAATTCCTATTAACATTAAAAGTTCAGAAAAATTGATGGGTTGCAATAAAATCCTATTGATAAATTGGAAATTTGTGTTATAAAATCCTGTTTTAGTAACATTTTCAAAATCTGCATCATTTCAGGCGGATGAAATGGAGGCTCTTTCAAAAGGGCAGGATGATTTCATCGGGCAATTTATTCAATACCTTTCGGCAGAGAAGAATGCCTCACCCCACACCTGCCGATGTTACCAGAGAGACTTAGAGGGGTTTGAGATATTTTTAAAGAGTCACGAGGAGGACCTTTTTGTATCGGGAAAGCCGGAATGGGAAAAGGTGGACCGAATCATTATACGGAAATATCTGAGCGTTCTTCATCGAAAGAATAAGAAGAGCTCGATAGCGAGAAAGATTTCAACGCTCCGGTCGTTTTTCAGATATCTGACAAAGGAAAAGTTGGTGTCTTTCAATCCGGCCAAAGCCGTCTCAACGCCCAAAGCGGAGAAAACGCTGCCTACCACGCTGACAGTCGATGAGGCTTTCCGGCTCATGGAATCATCTGATACGCGGTTGAGGAAAGTCTCTGAGGCAGAGGCAAAGAAGAGCGCCTTGAGGGACCGAGCCATTCTGGAACTTCTCTATTCGAGCGGGTTGAGGGTGGGAGAACTGGTAGCGCTTAATTTAAAACATCTGGATTTTAATTTGGGGATTGTAAGGGTGATGGGAAAGGGGAGAAAAGAACGGATCGTCCCCATCGGAGAGAAGGCCATCGAGGCGATAAAAAAATATTTGGATCAAAGAGGTAACCCTGAAGGCGGGGAACCTCTCTTTATCAACCTGAGGGGAGGAAGACTGACCAGCCGAAGCGTTGGAAGGCTGATCAAGAAATATACGAGGGTTTCTAACATTGTCCGGAAGGTGAGCCCCCATAGCTTGCGCCATAGCTTTGCCACCCATCTTCTGGATGCGGGGGCGGATATCCGGGAGATTCAGGAGATGTTGGGACATGCCAGTCTCTCAACCACTCAAAAGTATATCCACCTCAGCCCGGGCAAGCTGATGGAGGTTTACGATAAGGCGCATCCGAGGAGTTTCCGCAGTAAGGTGAAAGGTAAAAGGTGAAAGGGAGAAATTTATGTTAAGAATCAAAGGAACAACGATTCTGTGTGTTCGTCATAAAGGGAAGGTGGTCATGGCAGGGGACGGTCAGGTCACCCTTGAGCATACTGTGATGAAACACACGGCGAGAAAAGTTCGAAGGATCTACCAGGACAGGGTCCTTGCCGGATTTGCAGGCGCCACAGCGGATGCCTTCACCCTATTTGCCAAGTTTGAGGAGAAGTTGGAGCAGTATAATGGGAACCTGCTCAGGGCGGCCGTGGAGCTGGCCAAGGATTGGAGGACGGACCGGATACTGAGGAGGCTCGAAGCCCTGCTCATCATTGCGGACAGAGAGCATTCCCTGGTCATCTCCGGCAACGGAGATGTGATCGAACCGGACGACGGGGTGACCGCCATCGGGAGCGGCGGTCCTTATGCCCATGCCGCAGCCAAAGCCCTGATCGAGTTCTCAGACTTAGATGCGAGAGCCATTGCAGAGGAGGCGATGAAGATTGCGGCCTCGATCTGCATCTACACCAATGACCGTATCATCCTTGAGGAGCTATGAATAAAACCTTTACGCCACGGGAGATCGTTTCGGAGCTGGATAAGTATATCATCGGCCAGAAGGACGCCAAACGCTCGGTCGCCATTGCGCTGAGGAATCGATGGAGACGGCAGCAGATTCCAGAACCCCTCCGGGACGAGATTGCGCCCAAAAACATCATCATGATCGGCCCCACAGGAGTCGGAAAGACTGAGATCGCCCGGAGGCTGGCCCGGCTGGCCCAGGCTCCTTTTCTGAAGATCGAAGCCTCGAAATTTACAGAGGTGGGTTATGTGGGCAGAGATGTGGAGTCCATGGTCAGGGACCTGACCGATCAGGCGGTCAATATGGTCAAGGCTGAAGAGACCCGAAAAGTCCAGCAGAAGGCTGAGGAGATTGGAGAAGAGAGGCTCCTGGACCTGCTCCTTCCGGCCTCAAGGAAGGGGCCTCCGAAAGAGGGCGAGGATTCGAAAGAGACGCGGGAGAAACTCCGAAAATTGCTGAGAACGGGAAAGCTGAATGAGAAGTATGTGGAAGTGGAGGTGATGGACCGGAATCTGCCCATGGTGGAGATCTTCACCGCTTCGGGAATGGAGGAGATGGATATCAACATCAAAGAAATGTTCGGAAGCCTCTTCCCGAAGAAGAAGAAACAGAGAAAGGTAAAGGTCCCGGAGGCTCTCCATGTTCTTTCTCAGGAGGAGGCCCAGAGGTTGATCGACATGGATGCAGTGATCAAACAGGCCATTGACCGGGTGGAGCAGTCAGGCATCATCTTTCTTGACGAAATAGACAAGATTGCAGGGAGAGAATCCACTTATGGGCCGGATGTCTCGAGAGAGGGGGTTCAGAGAGATCTTCTGCCCATTGTGGAGGGGACGACCGTTTCGACAAAATATGGAGTGGTCAAGACCGACCATATCCTCTTCATCGCGGCAGGCGCCTTTCATGTTTCAAAACCGTCGGACCTCATCCCCGAGCTTCAGGGAAGGTTTCCGATCCGGGTGGAACTTGATTCTTTGAAGAAGGAGGATTTGATCCGGATTCTCACAGAGCCGGAGAATGCCCTGATCAAGCAGTATACCGCCCTGATGGAGACAGAATCGGTGGAGCTGAAGTACGAAAGGGATGCCATCGAGGAGATTTCTGAGATGGCGGCCCTCATCAATGAAAGAACGGAGAACATCGGCGCCAGACGCCTTTATACCATCATGGAGAGATTGCTGGATGAGATCTCTTTCGACGCACCCGAGATGAGCGGGAAGACGATGGTGATCGATGCCGGATATGTGAGAGAGAAGCTGAAAGGATTTGTTGAAGATGAGGATTTGAGTCGGTTTATTCTATGACGATTTCGGATTTCGGAATGCGGATTTCGGATTTTACTTTTTCCCTCCGCAATCCGCAATCGACATTCCGCAATTAATTCTCAACATTTTAAATAAAGAGGGTACAAATAATGGAAACCCCAATCGATAAAGCTAAGGTGCTCGTGGAAGCCCTTCCTTATATCCGGCGGTTTTATAACAAGACCCTTGTGATCAAGTACGGAGGAAGCACCATGGAGGAAGAGAGGCTCAAGAGAAGTTTTGCCCTTGATGTCGTCCTCCTCAAGTATATCGGCCTCAACCCGGTCATTGTCCATGGAGGCGGTCCCCAGATCGGTGAGATGCTGGCCCGATTGGGAAAGAAGTCAGAGTTTGTGGAAGGGATGAGGGTGACGGACGGCGAGACCATGGATGTGGTGGAGATGGTTCTTGTGGGAAAGGTGAACAAGGAGATCGTCGCCATGATCAATCAGCAGGGGGGGAAAGCGGTCGGATTGAGCGGAAAGGACGGGAGGCTGATTGTTGCCCAAAAGTTGAAGTTAACGAGAAGCGCCGGCAAGGATAAGACCCCTGAGATCGTTGATATCGGGATGGTGGGCGAGGTGAAGGCGATCCATCCCGGAGTGATTGAATCGCTGGAGAAAGAGAATTTTATTCCGGTGATCGCACCGGTTGGGGTAGGGGAAGAGGGTGAAACTTATAATATCAATGCCGATCTGGTGGCAGGCAAGATCGCCTCGGCGCTGAAAGCCGAGAAGCTGATCCTGTTGACGGATGTGGGAGGGGTGATGGATGAGAAGAAACAATTGATTCCCACCCTTGATGTCAAGCAGGCGAAGGAGTTGATTTCACAGAAGGTCATCTCCTCAGGGATGATCCCAAAGGTGAACTGCTGCCTCGATGCGCTCAAGGATGGGGTGAATAAAACCCATATCATCGATGGGACAGTCGAGCATGCCATCCTGTTGGAGATTTTTACGGATGTGGGAATTGGAACACAGATCACCCGAGAATAGAAAAAAGTTCGGAGTTCGGAGTTGGGAGTTCGGAGATGAATCAATCTCTCTTAAATGTTAGGACATCCCATCATAAATCCCTCCTAACCTCCCCTATAAAAGGGAGGAATTACCCCTCTTTGGAAAAGAGGGGAAAGGGGAGATTTTACCGATGACGTTAATTCAATTTTAAAACTGTTAATAAGAAGTAAACACTCCGAACTCCGAACTAATAACTCCGAACTTTTTTAAGAGGTAAAGATGGATTCTCAAAGTTTGATGATGTTATCGGAAAAGTATATCGCTCATACCTATAATCGTTTTCCCATTCTTCCGGTGCGAGGGAAGGGGACCCGGATCTGGGATATCGAGGGGAAAGAGTATATTGATTTTTTTTCGGGGCTTGCGGTCTGCAATCTGGGCCATTGTCATCCGAAGGTCGTTCGGGCGATTCAGGCGCAGGCTGAAAAGCTGATCCATGTCTCAAATCTCTACTACATCGAACCCCAGATCGAATTGGCGTCCCTCCTCTGTAAACACTCTTTTGCGGACAAAGTCTTTTTCTGCAACAGCGGCGCAGAGGCCAACGAGGGAGCGCTGAAGCTCGCAAGAAAATATGCCAAAGAGAAAACCGGCGAGGATCGATACGAAATCATCACCATGGAGCGCTCTTTTCATGGAAGGACGCTTGCCACTCTGACCGCCACCGGCCAGACAAAGTATCACAAGGGCTATGCTCCTCTCATGCCGGGGTTTAAATATGTCCCGTTCAATAACCTCAAGGCGGTAAGTGAGGCGATTGGTTCGAAGACCTGCGCTGTGCTTCTGGAGCCGATTCAGGGCGAGGGAGGAGTGAACATCCCTTCGGAGGGTTATCTTAAAGGACTCCGGGAAACCTGCGATGAGAAGGGAATTCTTCTCATTCTGGATGAGGTTCAGGTTGGGATGGGAAGGACCGGAAAGCTCTTCGCCTATGAACATGAGGATATACAGCCGGATATGCTCACGGTGGCAAAATCATTGGCCGGAGGGGTTCCCATCGGGGCCCTGTTGATCAAAGAAGAGATTGCCAGAAGTTTTGAGCCAGGAGATCATGCCTCCACTTTTGGAGGAAATTTTTTAGCCACGTCAGCAGGGGTGGCCGCCCTGAATGCGATCTTAGAGGAAGGGATGTTGGAGAATTGCCGTAGGGTCGGGGAGCATTTCCTTTCGAGGCTGCAGGAGGTCAAGGAAAGATTTCCCTTTGTGCGGGATGTCCGGGGAAGAGGGTTGATCCTCGGCATGGAGTTGGAGATGGACGGAGCAGAGATCGTCAAAGAGATGATGAAGAGAGGGTTTCTCATTAACTGCACAATGAACAAGGTGCTTCGTTTCTTGCCTCCATTGATTGTGACCGAAGAAGAAGTGGACCGGATGATTAAAGCGCTGGAGGAAACATTTGAAAAATTCCAAACACCAAACACCAATAATCAAATAAGCTCCAATTCCCAATAACCAAAATTGTATCACTTTAGCATTTTGAAAAAAAGAGTTTTACGAGTCAATTGACCAAAAGATTCATCATAAAATCCCCCTTAATCCCCCTTTGCCCCTACTTTCTACGGGGATAAAAAGGCCAAAGGGGGAAACCCTTATTTCCTCCCTTTGGTCTCCGACCCAGCCTCCGGCTCAGAAGAGCCTCTGGCTCGGAGAGAGCGGTCTCTGACCCGGAGGGCAAAGGGAGGTCGGGAGGGATTTTACAAAGATTTTCAAACCGCTAAAGTGTTACCCAAAATTAAATTTAGCATTTGTGTCATTGGTTATTGATGATTATTTGGAGCTTGAAATTTGGTTATTGGGATTTAAACAGGGATATTGAGATCTATTAAGAGGGGGACCAAATGAAGGATGAAGTTAAGAAGGTGGTTTTGGCGTATTCTGGCGGCCTGGATACGTCGATCATTGTGAAATGGCTGAAGAATGAGTTCGGATGCGAGGTGATTGCCTTTACTGCGGATGTCGGGCAGGCAGAAGAGCTGGACCATCTGGAGGAGAAGGCGATCTCAACAGGCGCAAGCAAGGTCTATATCGAAGACCTCCGGGAGGAGTTTGTAAGGGATTATGTCTTTCCAGCCTTAAAAGCCAATGCCGTCTATGAGGGAACTTACCTGATGGGGACTTCCATTGCAAGACCCCTGATCGCAAAGAGGCAGGTCGAGATTGCACAGATCGAGGGAGCCGATGCCGTGGCGCACGGCTCAACCGGGAAAGGGAATGACCAGGTGCGATTTGAACTGACCTATTACGCCCTCAACCCCTATATCAAGGTCATTTCACCCTGGAGGCAATGGGAATTCAAATCGCGCGAGGAGTTGATGGCTTATGCGCGGGACAATGGCATCCCCATTCCGGTGAGCAAGGAGAAGCCTTACTCAACAGACCGAAACCTTCTGCACATCAGTTTCGAGGGCGGGATTCTCGAGGATCCGTGGTCTGAGCCGCCGGAAGATATGTTCGTGCTTTCCGTCTCTCCTGAAAAGGCGCCAGACCGTCCCACCCTATTTGAAATCGACTTCGAGGACGGGATTCCGGTCCGTGTGGATGGCAAATCCCTCTCGCCCGCAAACCTCTTGGCTCGGCTGAATGAGCTTGGAGGCAAAAACGGGGTTGGCCGGGTGGATATGGTCGAAAATCGCTATGTCGGGATGAAAGCCAGAGGGGTTTATGAAACGCCGGGAGGGACGATTCTCCATGTTGCTCACCGGGCAATCGAATCGATCACGATGGATAGAGAGGTGATGCACCTCAAAGACAGCCTGATTCCGAAGATATCGGAACTCATCTACTATGGATACTGGTTTTCGCCGGAGATGGAAGTCCTGAAGAACGCTGTTGATGAGATGCAGAAAGATGTGACAGGCACTGTTCGCCTCAAGCTTTACAAAGGGAATTGCACCGTGATCGGACGCAAGTCAGAAAAGTCCCTCTATCATGGGGCTTTTGCAACCTTCGAGAAGGATGTTGTTTACAATCAGAAAGATGCGGAGGGATTTATCAAGCTGAACGCTTTAAGGCTGAGAATCCGGAGAATGATGAGAGGGTAAATAAGTTCGGAGTTGGGAGCAAAAGAAAAAAAGATTAAGTATTTGCTTCCGAACTACGAACTCCGAACTAATACAAACGCAGAATATAATTTGCCATGTAGGGCAAGGCTTTAGCCTTGCCTAAAGCAACCCTGAAGGGTTGCCCTACAAAATATTTAATGCGTTTGTATTAATAACTGTAATTCGAGGGACGGCATGAATCAGAAATATAACCCGAAAGAGATCGAAGAGAAGTGGCAGAGGGTCTGGGAGGACCAGAAGCTCTTTAAGGTGACGGAAGATGAGAGCAAGAAGAAGTATTACCTTCTTGAGATGTTTCCTTATCCGTCGGGCAAGATCCATATGGGCCATGTCCGAAATTACTCCATCGGCGACGTGGTTGCCCGCTACAAGAAGATGAAGGGATTTAATGTCCTTCATCCCATGGCCTGGGATGCGTTTGGCATGCCTGCGGAGAATGCGGCGATTGAACATGGCGTCCATCCCGCCAAATGGACCTATGAGAATATCGAGTATATGAAGAGGCAGTTGAAGCGAATGGGCTTCAGCTATGACTGGGACAGGGAGTTTGCCACCTGTGACGCCTCTTATTACAAGTGGGAACAGCTCTTCTTCCTGAAGATGTATGAGAAGGGGCTGGCCTATAAGAGACGGTCCACGGTCAACTGGTGTGAGATCTGCAAAACCGTTCTTGCCAATGAACAGGTGATGGGTGACGGGACCTGCTGGCGTGGCCATGCCGATGACCCGGGGGTCACACAGAAGGAATTAGAGCAGTGGTTCTTCAAGATTACGGATTATGCGGAGGATCTGCTGGAATGGTGCGAGAAACTTCCGGGATGGCCGGAGCGTGTCCTCACCATGCAGAGAAACTGGATCGGGAAGTCCATCGGAGCCGAGATTCTTTTCCTGCTGGAAAATTCGAAGGGACCGATCAGGGTCTTTACCACCCGGCAGGACACGGTCTTCGGCGCTACCTTTATGAGCCTTGCTCCGGAACACCCGCTGGCACTCACCCTTTCAAAGGGAACCTCTCAGGAGAAAGCGGTGAGGGATTTTGTCGAGAAGATGAAGCGACAGGACCGGACGAAAAGGACGGCTCCCACGACGGAGAAAGAGGGTGTTTTCACGGGTGGTTATTGCCTCAACCCAATGACAGGGGCGAGGATGCCCATCTTCGTTGCCAATTTTGTCCTGATGGAATACGGGACAGGGGCAGTCATGGCTGTTCCAACTCATGACCAGAGGGACTTCGAATTCGCCAAGGAGTATCAGCTTCCCCTCATCGTTGTGGTTCAACCGGAAGACCAGACCCTGAATGCCGATACCATGACCGAAGCCTATGAAGGAGAAGGTTTCTTAGTCAATTCAGGGCCGTTTAATGGAATGGGCAGCCTGAAGGCCAGGGAGGCTATTGCAAAGCATCTTGAAGAGAAGGGATTGGGTGGGGCGAAGATCAGCTATCGACTTAGAGATTGGGGCATATCAAGACAACGCTACTGGGGAGCGCCCATTCCCATCATCTACTGTGAGAAATGCGGGACGATTCCTGTTCCGGAAAGAGACCTTCCTGTTGTCCTTCCGGCCAATGTGGAAGTGACCGGCATGGGGGAATCGCCTCTGATAGGCGCAAAGGAGTTTGTGGAAGCAAGGTGTCCTAAATGTGGCAAAGCAGGCCGCAGGGAGACGGATACCATGGACACCTTTGTCGAATCCTCATGGTATTTTGATCGATTTGCCTGCCCCGATTATAACGAGGGGCCACTTGATCGGAAGAGGGTCGATTACTGGATGCCTGTGGATCAATATATCGGCGGAATCGAACATGCGATTCTTCATCTCCTCTATTCGCGGTTCTTCACACGCGTCCTGAAGGAGATGGGCTGGCTGAGCGTCGAAGAGCCCTTTACCCATCTCCTCACTCAGGGAATGGTCTGCAAAGAGGTTCTGGAGTGTCCCAGGGACGGGTATCTCTTCCCCGATGAGGTGGAAAAGGAGGGAGAAGTTTTTCGCTGTCGCAAGTGCGGCGTTCAGATTACAGTGGGAAGGCTCGAGAAGATGTCGAAGTCGAAGAGGAATGTGGTTGACCCGGAGTATCTGGTTGAAAAGTACGGCGCGGATACGGCAAGGATCTTCTGCCTCTTTGCCTCCCCGCCAGAAAAGGACCTGGATTGGAGCGATCAGGGAGTGGATGGCTCCTTCCGTTTTCTTAACCGCGTCTGGAGACTCTTTTTTGAACAGGCTCCCCGGCTACAGAATGTGGCCCCCCTTCCTTTCGGAGCTCCGGTGGAGGGTGATGCAAAACCTCTCCGCCAGAAAATTCATAAGACGGTCAAGAAGGTGACGGAGGATATCGAGCGATTCCATTTCAACACAGGAATCAGCGCCATCATGGAACTGGTTAACGAAATCTATGCCTCGGAGATGAAGGACCGGGATGATGAAATTTCGAGAAGGATGATGAAGGAGGCGATTGAGACGACCGTCATCCTGCTTTCGCCATTCGTTCCTCACTTTGCCGATGAGCTCTGGGAGGCTTTGGGGAATAAGGAGTCCGTCATTAAGAGGGCGTGGCCTGATTATGATCCGGAGGCGGTCCTGGAGGATGAGGTTTTGATCGTTGTCCAGGTCAATGGAAAAGTGAGAGACCGCATCACCGTGCCCGCCTCTTATGGAGAGGAAGAGATCAAAGCCTGGGCATTGAAGAGCGAGAGGATTCAAAAACTGGTTGAGGGCAAAGCGATCAAACGGGTGATCCTCGTCCCCCAGAAGCTGGTCAATATTGTATGCTGATCATTTGGGAATAACCAATTCCGAATGTTTTTTGGTCATTCCTGCGCAAGCAGGAATCCAGTGGTTTCAGGGAGTTCAAATTCTCTGGATTCCCGTTTTCACGGGAATGACAACCCTCATGTCATGAATTCATCCCAATTGGGATTTATAGGGGAGTCCAAACTTATATGGCATTTTGGAAAAAGTTATTCCTTACCTTTTTTGCCGTTTTGATGGCCGGTTGTGGTTACCAGATGGTCGGCAAAGAGACCCATCTTCCTCCTGGCGTGAACTCTCTCGCCATTCCCACCTTTGTGAACCAGACCTTTGAGCCTGGCATTGAGGTTCCATTAACACAGGGGTTTTTAAGGGAGTTTATTCAGGACCGGAGGGTGAAGGTGGTGGGACGGAATGAGGCGGATTCGGTTCTGGAAGGAGTGATCAAATCTTTTCAGATCTATTCGGTCTCCTATGACCGATCCGGAATCGCCCTGGAATACCAGACCACGGTCGTCATCGATTTGACCTTAAGGAAGAAGAGCGGAGAGATCCTCTGGACGGAGAAGGATCTTTCCGACAGCAGGGTGTATCGGACCTCCACCAATATTCTCGTCAGCGAATCGAATAAGGCCGCGGCCATCCAGTCACTGGCAAGGTTTATGGCTGAGCGGATACGCAACCGGTTCTTTTATAATTTTTGAACCACTCGTTCGGTATCATTCGTTCCATTTGTGAATTTTAAAAAGGAAGGGTTAATTATGTATTCTGCTTCGGATTTGAGAAAGGGTTTGAAAGTCGCAATCGATAATGACCCCTACATCGTCACGGCCTTTGAATTCTCAAAACCGGGCAAGGGCCAGGCCCTTTACCGGACCAAACTGAAAAATATGATCACCGGATTTACGATCGACCGGACCTATCGAGAGGGAGATACATTTGAGCCCGCTTCATTGGAAGAGAGACCCATGCAGTATCTCTACAGAGAGGGGGATCATTACTATTTCATGGACAATCAGACCTATGAGCAGATCATCATCAATGAAGATGCGCTGGGAGATTCAAAAAATTATCTCATTGACAACTTGAATGTGAAAGTATTGATGTTCAGGGAGAAGGCGATCGGCGTGGATCTCCCTAATTTTGTCAATCTCAGGGTGATCAAGACGGAGATGTGGGTCAAAGGCGATACCTCCAAGGCGGATTACAAACCCGCTACCGTTGAGACAGGATATGAACTGCGTATTCCTCCCTTCGTTCAGGAGGGCGAGTTGATCACGATTGATACCCGTAACGGCGAATATTCAACCCGGGTGAAGGAATAAATTCCTAAAGAACAAAAGTCTAACGGTAAGGGTTACGAGGCCCGTATCGTCAATAAAAGGCTACGTTCATCGTCTCTTAATTTTTTACACGTAACCGTAACCAATAACCGAAACGGGCTTCGTTACCGTAACCTATATATAATGTCACTTGCTCACACCTATTTGCGGAAATTCTGACCTGAAAGATTAGGCGGTGATCATCAATTCAACAATAAAGAACTGGCCATTGGCCAGGCGAAAGAACGCCCTCCACCAGAGGGCAAGAATCATACAGAAGATCAGGCAATTCTTCAACGAGAGGGGGTACATCGAAGTGGAGACCCCCCATCGCATTCCCGCTCCTGCCCCTGAATCGCATATCAACGCAGTCCCCTCAGGCCAATGGTTCCTTCACGCCTCTCCGGAACTCTGCATGAAACGGATGCTTGCCGCAGGATATGAGAAGATCTTTCAGATCTGCCGTTGCTGGAGGGAAGGGGAGAGGGGAAGCCAACACATCCCTGAGTTTACCCTTCTCGAATGGTATCGGGTGAGGAGCGACTATCTGGTTCTCATGGATGAGTGTGAAGAATTGATTCAAAGCCTGGCGATTGAAATCGGACTCGGGGAAAGGGTGACTTATCGCGGTCAGAGGATTCATCTCGCATCACCCTGGGAAAGAATGACTGTGGAAGAGGCGTTTCGTCGATTTACAAAGATATCAGCGAAAGAGGCGCTAAACCAGGATCTTTTCGATGAGGTCATGGTTCGGGATATCGAACCCGGACTCGGAATCGAAAAACCTGTCATTCTTTATGATTATCCTTACGAGCGCAGGTCCCTGGCGCGCTTGAAAAGGGAAGACCCCACCGTAGCAGAACGCTTTGAGCTCTATCTGGGAGGACTGGAGATAGCCAATGCCTTTTCCGAATTGACCGATGCGGGAGAACAACGGAAGGTCTTTTTGTCAGAGATGGAGACCCGCCAATCGCTGGGGAGAGAGATTTATCCGATGCCTGAAAAGTTTTTAACTGAACTTGAAGAGATGCCACCCTCTGCAGGAATCGCCCTGGGAGTGGACCGGCTGGTAATGGTATTATTGAATGCCACAAAGATCGATGAAGTCGTTGCCTTTACCCCTGAAGAACTTTAAAGAAGTGATCAATGCAAAATGTTAAATTAGCATTTAACTGATAGCAATATAATGACAAATGCGTAAAAAGTCGAAAAACACTACAGATCGTCATTCCGGCGAAAGCCGGAATCCAGTAATTTCAGATAATTAGGAAGACACTGGACACCGGTTTTCACCGGTGAGACGACTTTTTACGA
>Ga0194127_10003517_pt1 | contig 20000 bp, 13 predicted proteins | sample TA2KigC100mmetaG_FD_148624 | JGI IMG/M metagenome (GOLD analysis project Ga0194127, IMG submission 148624) | Freshwater microbial communities from Lake Tanganyika, Tanzania - TA2015036 Kigoma Deep Cast 100m | ecosystem: Environmental > Aquatic > Freshwater > Lake | place: Tanzania: Lake...
CCTCAGGCCCTGCAGCGGCCGCTCGGCCGCTGGCTCGCCGAGCACCTCGCGCCGGAGCCGGACCGGGGTGGATAGGGTGGAGCCGCGCGATCCGTTCGGCTCCTACCTGCGTCGCATGACGGCCGCGGGCTTCCGGCCGAGCAGCGTGCTCGGCCAGAACTTCCTGCTCGACCCGAGCCTGCACCGCTGGATCGCGGAGCAGGCGGCGCTCGGACCGCAGGACGATGTCGTCGAGGTCGGGGCCGGACTCGGTTTCCTGACGCGGGAACTCGCCGCGCGCGCGCGGTGCGTGGTCGCCGTGGAGATCGACCGCCGGCTCTGCGCGCTGGCCCGCGACGACCTCGCTGCCTGCCCGAACGTGCGGTGGGTGGTCGGCGACGCACTCGGCGGCCCCGACGGCTCGCTGCTGCCCGAGATCGCCGGGGCCGTGGTCGAGGCGCACGCGCGAACGGCCCGTTGCCTCGTCGTCGCGAACCTGCCCTACGCGGTTTCGGGGCCGCTGCTCGCCGGACTCGGGGCGCTGCCCGAATTGCCGGACGGGGCCGTGGTGCTGGTACAGAAGGAACTCGCCGGCCGGCTCGCGGCGGCGCCGCACACGCCGGACTACGGTGGGCTGTCGGCGCTGCTGCAGGCGCTGTTCACGGTGCGCGTGCTGCGCGACGTGCCACCGCAGGTCTTCCGCCCGCGGCCGAAGGTGATGTCGTCGATCGTGCGGCTCGAGCGCCGCAGTGATGGGCCCATGGAACTCGGGCCAGCGGCTGCGCGGCGCTCGTTCGGAAGGTTCGTGCGGAAGTTGTTCCAGCAGCGGCGCAAGGCTCTGCGCAACACGTTGCCGGCAGCAGCCCGGTCGATCGGGCGCCTGCCGCCGGCCTGCGGCGAGGATCTTCTGCGGGCGCGCGCCGAACATCTCGCTCCCGACGAGATCGTGACCATCTGGCGCGATTGCGTCGCAACGGACGCAGGCGGGTCCTGACGGCCGCGCCAGGGAACGGCGATCCTGCCACGCGGCAGGGAGACCCTGCCTGCCGTGCGGCGAAGCAGCCGTGCTACCGCGACCTCGGCATGGGGCCGCAGGCAAGGCATTGACAAGGACCGAGGGGATGCTACAAAAAGGGGTTCCACAACTCGCAGCGTCCCCGGGACCATCCAGAACAACCCGGCTACGGCTTGGGCCTCCAGCAGGCACCAACCGGAGGGCGGTGAGCAAGTTGGGGAACGGTGTCTGGTGGCCGGCGCGGCGCTGCAGGGCTCCGCGTCGCTCCACAGGGCAGAGACGGGCCGACCGACCGGTCAGCCCGGGGCGGTTCTGTCGCGGGCCGGTTCGAGGTGCGCGCCTCGGCCCGGTCGGCGGGATACCCTTCTCCGCCCGCTGGCGTCGGCGTTTTCGCCTCGCCGCATCGTTCCCGCATCCAGGATACCGAACGCTCACCCGACGATGGACCGCTTCGAGGAAGCCAAGCTCAGGATCAAGGAGGCGACCGACCTGGTCGCCCTGATCGAGAGCTACCTGCCGCTCAAGCAGCGGGGGCGCAACCTCGTGGCGCTCTGCCCGTTCCACGCCGAGAACTCGCCGTCCTTCTCGGTGAACCGCGAAGGCCAGTTCTTCCATTGTTTCGGCTGCGGCAAGAGCGGCGACGCGTTCACGTGGCTCATGGAGCGCGACGGCCTCACGTTCCGCGAGGCGATGGAGGTGCTCGCCGATCGCGCCGGCGTGCCGCTCGAAGGTGTCTGGAAGGGGCGGGGTGAGGAGGCACGCAAGGGGCCGGATCCGTACGCAGCACTCGCGGAGGTCGCGCGGTTCTGCCAGGTTGCGCTCGCCGGCCAGGACGGCGAGCCCGCGCGGCGCTACCTCGAGGGCCGTGGGCTGCTGGCGGCGGTCGAGCCGTGGCGCCTCGGCTACCACCCGCTCCAGGGCGCGCTGGTGCGGTTCGCGCGCGAACGCCAGCTGCCGCGCGCCGTGCTCGAGGAGGCCGGGCTCCTGCGGAACGGGCGCGAGTCCTTCGCCGGCCGCCTGATGTTCCCCATCGAAGACGAGCGCGGCCGCACGGTCGGCTTCGGCGGCCGCATCGTGCCGGGTGTGCCCGGCAGCGAAGGCGACGGCGACTACAAGCCGCCGAAGTACCTGAACTCGCCCGAGTCGCCGATCTTCAACAAGCGGCGCGTGCTGTTCGGCCTGCACCGGGCCAAGCAGGCGGGCCAGCGGCGACTCGTGGTCATGGAGGGCTACACCGACGTGATCGCCTGCCACCTCGCGGGGTTCACCGGGGCGGTCGCGTCGCTCGGCACGGCGTTCACGCAGGACCACGCGCGCATGGTCGAGCGCTACGCGACCGACGGGCTCGTGCTGATGTTCGACGGCGACCGCGCGGGCCAGCAGGCGGCGGAACGAGCCCTGCGCGAACTGGTCAACAGCCGCCTGCCGGTGCGCATCGCGCTGGTCGGCGACGCGCAGGACGGGGCGGCGAAGGATCCCGCGGACGTCGTCACGCAGCGCGCCGGCGAGGATCCGGAACTGGTGCTGGAGCGGCGCGCGCGCTTCGCCGACCTGCTCGACGGCGCCGAGGACGCGCTGGCGGTCTGGTTCCGGCTGCTGCGGCGGCGGCTCGACCTGTCGCAGGCGGTGCACCTCGAGACCGCGGCGCGCGAGTGCGCCGCCGTGCTCGCGCTGGTCGCGGAACCCGTCCGTCGGGCCGGCTACCTGCAGGACATGGCGCGGCACCTCGCGGTGCCGGCCCCGACCCTCGAGCGCCTGCTGCAGAAGATCCCGAGACCTCGCGCGGACGCGAAGGCCGCCGTCGCAGCCCCGGCCGAGCCGCCCCGCGCGCCGTCCGCGCTGGAACGCGCGGAGCTCGATCTGCTGGCGTGCGTGCTGGCGCGGCCGCTCTTGCTCGTGGACCTCGACACGTCGGCGGACGCGCCGCTCGGCTCGGCCGCGGTGGCCGCGCTGTTCGCGATGGCCACCGACGGCGTCGCGATCGGCCGCACGGTCACCGCCGACCTGCTGAAATACCTGTTCGTGCGCGTTGCGGACGTCCCCGAACTGCGCACCGTGCTCGGCCTCGCGGCCGAGCGGGCGGCCGCGATCGGCGATCCGCAGCAGACCCTCGCGGGACTGCGGCAGGGCCTGCTCCGGCGCCGCGACGAGCCCCGCCGGCGCGCGCTGCGGGAGCAGTTGCAGCAGGCGCTCGCCGCGGGCGACCGCGCGCGCGCCGAGGAGCTGCAGCGGCAGTTGCTCGCCGTGCACCGTGCGGACCGACCCTTCGCATCGGCCAGCCGGCCCGCGGCGGCGGCGCCTGCGCCGGCTGGTTCCGCCGGTCCCGACGGACCGGGCGCCGCCCCGCCCGCCGGCGCCGCGCCGCAGGCGGCGCCGGACGAGGTTCCCCCGGACTGAGCCCGAAGCACCCCACCGCACCAGATCCCCCAGACCTTCCCAACGTATCCGGCGCGGGCGGCTGCCGCCCGCGCGCGCCCCCAACGACCACACGCCATGTCCGCTCCGACCGAGTTCGACAAGAAGATCAAGGCCCTCGTCAAGAACCATCGCAAGACCGGTTCGGTCACGCTGGCGCAGCTCAACGCCGTGCTGCCCGACGACATGTCCTCGCCGGACAAGATCGAGGCGGCGATCGCCATGATCGAGGAGGCGGGCCTCGACGTCGTCGAGGACGAGAAGCAGCAGAAGGGCAAGAAGGCACCGGGCCGCAAGGACGAGGAGGGCGGCGAGGAGGGCGGGGACGAGGCCGAGCTGTCGCCGGAACTCGACATCGCCGAACCGACCGAGGCCGAGCTGTCGGCGCCGATCGTCGACATCACCGAGAAGATCGACGACCCGGTGCGGATGTACCTGACGCAGATGGGCGAGATCCCGCTGCTGACGCGCGAGGAGGAGATCTCGCTCGCGCGGAAGATCGAGCTCACGCGCAAGCAGTTCCGCAAGGAGGTGCTGTCGTCGGGCTTCGGCATGCGCAACGCGATCGAGATCCTCGAGGACGTGCTGAAGGGCGAACTCGCCTTCGACCGCACGCTGAAGGTCAACCAGCAGGATCCCGAGGTCGGCAAGGCGGACCTGTCCGACCGCCTGCCCGGCAACATCGCGACGCTGCGGCTGATCTACGAGGCGGCGCGCGGGGACTTCCAGCACCTGGTCGGCGCCGAGGCGACGCCCGAGCAGGCGGTGCCGCTGAAGAAGCGCATCTTCTCGCGGCGTCGCAAGGCCGTGGCGCTGATCGAGGAGCTCAACCTGCAGGGCAAGAAGGTGCGGCCGATGATCGACCTGCTCGAGAGCCGCATCGCCGAGATGAACCGGCTGCAGCAGCGCCTGCTGCGCTACCGCGGCGCGCAGCTGCAGAACCCGGACGCGATCGAGACCAAGCGCCGGCTGCTCGACCTGCAGGTCGACGGCCTCGAGACGGTCGAGCGGCTGCAGCGGCGGCTCCTGTTCCTGCGCCAGGCCTACGCCAACTACGAGGACGCCAAGCGCAAGCTGTCGTCCGGCAACCTGCGGCTCGTGGTCTCGATCGCGAAGAAGTACCGGAACCGCGGGCTGTCGTTCCTCGACCTGATCCAGGAGGGCAACACCGGGCTGATGAAGGCGGTCGAGAAGTACGAGTACCGGCGCGGCTACAAGTTCTCGACCTACGCGACGTGGTGGATCCGCCAGGCGATCACGCGCTCGATCGCCGACCAGGCGCGCACGATCCGCATCCCGGTGCACATGATCGAGACGATGTCGAAGCTGCGCAACGTCAGCAAGAAGCTGACGCAGCTGAAGGGCCGCGAGCCGTCGATCGAGGAGGTCGCCGAGGCGGCGCAGGTCTCCGTCGAGGAGGCCAAGCGCGTGATGAAGATCAGCAAGCACCCGATCTCGCTCGACCGGCCGATCGGGGACTCCGACGACTCCTACTTCGGCGACTTCATCGAGGACGAGTCGGTCGAGTCGCCGGTGCACAGTGCGAGCCGCGAGATGCTGAAGGAGCGCATCGAGAGCGTGTTGAGCACGCTGACCTTCCGCGAGCGTGAGATCATCAAGCTGCGCTACGGCATCGGCGACGGCTACACCTACACGCTCGAGGAAGTGGGCCGCATCTTCCGCGTGACGCGCGAGCGCGTGCGCCAGATCGAGGCCAAGGCCGTGCGCAAGCTGCAGCACCCGGTGCGGGCGCGCCGGCTCGGCGGGTTCTTCGACAGCCCGATGGGCGACCCGAGCTGAGCCGGCGCGGCGGCTGCGGCGCCGGCGGGAACCGAAGGTGCGCTTGAGCGGGGCCCGGCCGGGGCTAGACTCAGCGCCCCAACCGCGCATGCGGTCGTTCTCGCGCAAGGATCCGGTGCACCCCCACGTCAAGAAGCTGCTGGAGCTCCAGAAGGTCGACCAGGAGATCGCCTCCCTGACCAAGGACGTCGAAACGCTGCCGGCCGAGGAGGGCAAGCGCCGCCGCAAGCTCGACGAACTCGAGCGGATCGCCGGCGAGCGCAAGAACCGCCAGATCAAGACCGAACTCGACGCGCGCGCGCTCGAGAAGGCGGTGCGCGGCAGCGACGACGAGATCAAGCGGCTCAACGAGCGGCTCAACGCGGTCCGCAACAACGCGGAGTACCAGGCGATCCTGTTCCAGATCGAGTCGGTGCGGCGCGACCGCGACCAGACGCAGGAGGAGTGCCTGAGACTGCTCGATTCGCTCGACGCGCAGAAGCCGGACCTCGCGTCGGCGACGGCCGCCGCGGACGCCGAGCGCAAGGTGTTCGAAGGCTTCCTGGCGGAAGCCACGAAGCTGCGCGACGAACGCCGCAGCGCCGTGGCGGCGGTCCTGGAGCGGCGCAAGGCCGTGGCCGAGGGGCTGCCGGGCGACCTGCTGCGCGAATACGAGGGCCTGTTCAAGACGCGCGACCGGATCGCCGTCTGCGCGGTCGAGGGTGGCTACTGCCAGGGCTGCTACAACAAGGTCACGATGAACGACACCGCGCGGCTGATGGGCAAGGCGACGGTCGTGCGCTGCGGATCCTGCCAGCGCATCCTGCACCTGCAGCACTGACGCCGCCGCGAACGCGCATGACCCGGTCGATCCACCCCGTCGTCGTCGGCACCGCCGGGCACATCGACCACGGCAAGTCGAGCCTCGTCAAGGCGCTGACCGGCATCGACCCCGACCGGCTCAAGGAGGAGAAGGAGCGCGGGCTCACGATCGACCTCGGCTTCGCGCGGCTCAAGCTCGCCGACGGCCGCTGGCTCGGGCTCGTCGACGTGCCCGGCCACGAGCGCTTCGTGCGCAACATGGTCGCGGGCTGCACGGGACTCGACCTCGTGATGCTGGTCGTCGCCGCCGACGACGGCGTGATGCCGCAGACGGTCGAACACGTCGACATCGTCGATCTGCTCGGCGTGCGCGCCGGCCTGATCGTGCTGACCAAGATCGACATGGTCGACCCGGCCCTGGCCGACATCGCCGCGGAGGAGGTGCAGAAGCTCGTGCGCGGCACCGTGCTCGACGGCGCCGAGGTCGTGCGCGTGAGTTCGGTCACCGGCGAGGGCGTCCCGGAACTGCGCCAGAAGCTCGAGGCGCTGGCCCTGCGCGTCGAACCGCGCACGAGCCACGGCCCGTTCCGCATGCCGATCCAGCGCGTGTTCTCGCTGCCCGGCATCGGCACGGTGGTCACCGGCATCCCCGTCAGCGGCAGCGTCGAGCCCGGCGCGGAGGTCGAGATCCTGCCGCTCGGCGAGCGCGTCAAGGTGCGCGGCATCCACGCCTACGGGGGCAGGGTCGACGGGGCGGTCGCCGGCCACGGCACGGCGCTGGCCGTGCCCGACGCGCGCGAGTCCGGCGTGCACCGCGGCATGGTCTGCGGCGCGCCCGGCGTGTTCACCGCCGGCGACGCGGTCGACGTCGACCTGCGGCTGCTGCGGCGCGCGGGCCGGCTGTTGCACCGCGAGCCGATCCGCTTCCATACCGGCACGGTCGAAGTGCGCGGCGCCCTGCTGCTGCTCGACCGCGAGGCGGTGGGGCCCGGCGACAGCGTCGCCGTGCGGCTCGAACTCGACGAGGAGGTCTGCTGCGCGCACAACGACCGCTTCCTGTTGCGCCTGCAGAACCCGGCCACGACGGTCGGGGGCGGCCGCGTGCTGCGGCTGTCGCAGTCCGGCCGCTACCGGCGCAGGGACCTCGGGCGCGAACTGCGGGGCATGATCGCGGCCGGCGACCGGCCGGAGGCACGGTTGCTGCACGAACTCGGCCAGGCCGGGCCGGAGGGGCGCGCCGTCGACGACCTCGCGCGCGCGCTGGAGCTGCCGGAAACCGCGGTGCTCGGACTCGTCGCGGCGGCGCCGGACGTCGTGCTGCACCGCCGCGCGATGCGTGTTTTCCTGGCCGATGCCGTCGCGCAGGGCGAGGCGGAGCTGTTGCAGTCCGTCGAGCGTTTGCTGGCGCGGCGGCCGGATGCCGCCTCGATCCAGCGGTCGGCGGTGCGCACCACGAGGTCCCTGCCAGCGCCGCTCGTCGACTGCCTGTTCGACGCGCTGCTGGCGGCCGGGCGGGTGCGCGCCGGGCGCCGCGGGCAGGTGCTGTTCGTCGACCGGCTGCGGCCGCTGCCGCCCGCGCAGCAAGAGCGTCTGGGCCAGCTGGTCGCGCAGTGCGAGCAGCGCGGGTTCCGGCCGCCCGACCTCGCCGAACTCGCCGCCGCGGTGGGTCTCGCCGGCGACCCGCTGCACTCGCTGCTCGACCGCGCCCAGGACGAGGGGCGCATCGACAAGGTCGGCGACCACTTCTACGCCGCCACGGTGATCCGCACGGTGCTCCGCGAGATCCGCGCCAACTGCCTCGCCCACGGCGAGGTGCTCGACATCCCGACCCTGCGGGACCGCCTCGACACGAGCCGCAAGTACCTGATCCCGCTGCTCGAGTTCGTCGATTCGCTCGGTCTCACGGTGCTTCGCGGCGGCGTGCGCCGGCTGCTGCCGTCCTCCGAGATCAACCGGGAACTGGCCGCCGACGAGTCTCCCCCCGGGCGCCGGTGACAACGTCGCGACCGGGCCGTGCGGCGCCGGTGCGCGAAGCGCCAACAGTCGTGGGCGGGGTGCGGTCGATAACGACGCGGATTCCCCCGATAGGAACGGAGAGACCATGACCGCCGAGCCGCAGCGCGACGACCAGCCCGAGTTCCTCGACGACTTCGTCCTCGAAGAGGACGCGGTGGCCGGCGACGACGACCTGGACGCGCTGTTCGCCAGCCCCGTGGCGCCGGCGCCCGCGGCAGTTCCTGCCGCGACGGCCGAACCGGCCGGCCCCGCTGCGCCCGTCGAGGACGACATCCTGTTCCAGGACCACACCGCCGGCTTGCAGCCGACCGAGCAGTTCGGCGAAGAGGTGCCGTTCGCCGAGCAGGGCAAGTCGGCCTGGAGCGGCGAAGGACTCGAACTGGAGTCCGCGGGCGGAGCGCCGGCGCCGGCGGGCGAGCCGGCGGGGGAGTTCGCGGAACTGCTGGCGAGCGAGGACGAACTCGCGCTCGACAGCGAGAAGGAGCTGGAGATCGTCGGCGGCGCCGCCGAAGCCGCTGCCGAGCCGGCCGCAGAGGTCCCGACCGCCGCCGCGGCGGAGTCCGACGAGGTGTTCGTGATCGACGACGGCACCCTGCAGGAGGCAGTCGCCGGCGCGGCGGGCGCCGGCGCGGAACTCGCCGCCGGGGCCGAACCGGTCGAACTCGAGGCGGATGCCGCGCCGCTCGAAGCCGCCGATGGCGTCGAACTGGTGGAGGCGTCCGAAGGGGCCGAGGCCGTCGCGGACGCCCTGGAGCCGGGGGCCGTGGCGGCCGAGTTGGCGGTGACGGACGCCGGCGAACCGGCCGAGGACCCGGGCTGGGAGCCGCTGCCGGGCACCAGCATGGACGAACTCGCGGAGGTGCAGGACGTCGCCCGCACCGACGGCGAGGAGTCCGCGGCCGAAGCCGAGCCGGCGGCGCTGGCCGCGGTCGGCGCGGCCACCGAGCAGGCGGAGATCTACGCGACGAACGAAGCCGACCCCGTGCCGGCCGTGGTGGGTGGGCGGCGGGGTCGCCGGCGCGGGCTGCGCCTGCTGGGATCCCTGGTGGCTTCGGCGGCGGTGCTGGCGGCGGCCGCCATCGTCGTGCTGCAGCCCGCGTGGTTCGGACTGCGGTTCGAACCCGAGGCGGTCACGAGCGCGCAGGTGCAACGGCCGCGGATCGAGGTCGCGTTGCCGATTCCGCCAGCACCGGTGGCCGCGCCCGGCGAACCCGTCGTCGAGCCGAAGCCCCCGGAGCCGCAGGCGGAACCGAAGCCGCCTGCGCCGGGATCGGAGCAGCCGGACGTGCCCGCGCCAGCGCCCGACAAGGTCCCGCAGGTCGTCACGACCGAGCCGGCCGGGGGGACCGGGCCGGGTCCGACCGTGCCTGGGCCGGTGGTCCCGCCGCAAGACCCGCCGGCGGCTGCCACCGCGCCGGTCGTCGTGCCGCCGGCCGCCGCACCGGACCCCGGCTGGCCGGTGGCGCACCCGGGTGCGCAGCAGCCGCCCGCGGGCGCGTCGGCGGCCGGATCGCCGCCGCTGCAGCGGTTCGGCGAGAGCCTGCTGGTCGGCGCGGGCGACCCGGAACCGGCGCGCCCGGTGGAAGGCATGCTGCCCGGCAGCCGCGCGTTCGCGCAACTGCGCAACGGCAACTACTTCATCGGCAGCGTGAAGCACGCCGATCGCGAGCGCATCACGCTGCGCGTCGGCACCGGCGAGGTCACGCTGCAGGTCGCCTCGCTCGCGAAGCTGACCGAACTGGGTTCGGCCGACTACGAGGAACTGCAGAAGGTCAGCTCCGGCTTCGTGCGGCTGACGAACAACAACCGCCTCGTCGGCAGCATCCTGAGCAGCATCGCGGACGACCACATCGTGCTCGAGTTCCGCAGCAACCGGGTCATGCTGCCGAAGTCCGCCGTGGGCGAAGTCGTGCCCGGGGAGAGCGAGGCGACGGTCCGCCTCGGCACGACGCGCGAGGAGGAGGACTGGCTGCGGCAGCTCGTCGAGCGGCAGCTGGGCACCGGGGCGGCGCCGATCGAGGCGAGGCCCGGCGCGACGCCGCCGGCGGGGCAGCGCGGCGCGAAGTAGGGTCGCCGCCGTGGCCCACCACGACCAGTCGCCGGACGCGGCGGGCACGATGGGCCCTATGGCCCGTTGCCGGCGGGGCGGCGCCGGCCCTTATGGTGCGCGGGTGGACACCTGTCCGGAATGCGGCAACGGCGACGTGCGCGTGCGGGTCGCGGCGGGCGTGCCGATCCACGAGTGCGGCCTGTGCGGGGCCCGGTTCGGCGACCGCACGGCGATCGAGGCGCTCGACGACGCCGACGAGGCGGTCAGCCGCAGGATCCCCGCGGCGGTGTGGCCGCTCGTGCGCGCGCTCGAACGGCTGCCCGGCATCTTCGTGCGGGACGCGGCGGCCGGCGACGCGGCGCAGAGCACGCTGCCGTTCGTCGTGCTCGCCATCGCCGCTGCCGACGCGCTGCTGCAGCTCGAGAACCTGGCCAAGTCGCTGCTGCTCGGCGCCGGAGCGCTGCGCCGTCACTGGATCCTGGAGGTCGAGTACCAGCGGAACCTGACCTTCGTGCTCAAACCGCGCCACGGCGGCGGGTCGGTGACGCCGGACCAGGTGCGCGACGCCCAGACGGACCTCGACACGCTGCGGCGCCACCTCGAGCGGGACGTGCGCCTGGGCTGGTGGCGCCATGCCGGCGGCGACGCGGTCGGGTAGTCTGGGTACGTTCCACCCACCCGCCGTCCGCACATGCCGCTCGCCCTCCGCGCCCTGCTCGCGTTCCTCGCGTCGTCGACCCTGCTGTTCGCCCAGGAGGATCCGGCGCGCCTCGACGCGACCCGGGAGTTCGTCAAGTACTTCAAGAAGACCAAGGAGGAGGTGCTGCAGGTCCAGGCCGTGCTGACGCTGAAGGGCAACGAGTGCCGCCCGGCCGCCGACGAACTCGTGAGGTTGCTGAAGCACCCGAGCCCGGCCGTGCAGCAGGCGGCGCTCGAGGTGCTCGAGACCTACCGCAGCGTCGCGACGTTCCAGCCCTTCGTCGACGAACTGGCGAAGCCCAAGGACCAGGAGGCGGCGGCGATCCTGGTCAAGGTGCTCGGGCGCAGCAGGATCGTCGAAGCCGTGCCGGCGATCGACACCGCGGCCGGCGAGGCGAAGGCCTCGGCCGCCGTGCGCTACGAGGCGGCGCGCGCGCTGCGGTCGATCGGCCAGCCGGGCCGGACCGGCCTGATCCAGCGGCTGCTCGGCGACCCGGACGCGCTCGTGCGCATGGCCGCCGCCGACGCGGCGGGAGAACTCAAGCTGCCCGATGCGGGCAAGGCGCTGACGGCGCTGCTCGGCGACAGCGAGTGGCAGGTGCAGTCGGCGGCGATCACGGCGCTCGCGCGCGTGCGGCCGCAGGGGGCCGTGCAGCCGATGATCGACCTGATGCGCAAGAGCGGCCGCCTGCGCACCGAGTGCGCCGACGCGCTGTTCCGCATCACGGGCTTCGACTTCGGGGTCGACACGGAGCGCTGGCAGGAGCAGTGGCAGGCGCTGATGGCGATCCCGGGCTGGCGCATTCCGACCGACGAGGAACTCGCGAAGAAGGCCGAGAGCCGGCGCCGGACCGACGAGTACTACGGCAAGAAGGGCGAGAAGCCGACCGCCTTCGCGGGCATCCCGACGACGTCGACCAACGTGCTGTTCGTCATCGACCAGTCGGGCTCGATGGACGACCTCGTCGTCGAGGTCGAGAAGTTCCAGGACTACCGCGACCGCAAGCGCTTCACGATCGTGCAGACCGAACTGCTGCGCACGATCGACGGCCTCGACGAGCGGACCAACTTCGACATCGTCGCGTTCGCCACCGAGCTCAACGTCTGGAAGCGCCGGCTGGTGCCCGGCAACGTGGTCAATCGCGACGCGGCGAAGTCGTTCGTGCGCAGCCTGCAGCCGATCGGCGGCACCGAGGCGCAGCAGCTCGCCGCCGCGGGGCTCGGCGGGGCCGCGAACCTCGCCGGCGGCAAGACCAACACGCTGAAGGCGCTGCTCTACGCGTTCGGCGTCGACCCCGAGAATCCGCCGAAGGCCGCGGTGGTGGGGGCGGACAAGGCCGCGGTGAAGCGGCCGCTGGACACGGTGTACTTCCTCAGCGACGGCCGCCCGTCGGTCGGCAAGCTCGTCGACACGAGCGAGATCAGGAAGGAGGTTCGCCGCTACAACGAGGTCTACCGGATCGTGATCCACACGATCGCGATCGGCGAGTTCCAGAAGGAGTTCCTCGCGCAGCTCGCCGAGGAGAACGGCGGCACCTACGTCGACCTCGGCCGGTGAAGGCCGTCACGGCCCCGCCCGGCGCGCGCGGCGCAGGGTGCCCGCCGGCCGCAGCGCCATCGCGGCGACCGTCAGCAGCGCACCGGCGACGCCGGCCCAGCCCAGCGTGCGGGCGAGGCCCCAGCGGTCCTGCGCGGCGAACAGCAGCACGTTGAGTCCCGCGTAGACGAGCCGGGCCGCGAGCGACAGCGCCGACATCACCGTCGTGCGGGCCGCGCTGCCGATGCGGTGGTTGACGAACTCCTGCACGAGCGCCGTGTGCATGCCGAACGGCACCTGCTGCACGAAGAACATCGCGACGCCGAGCCAGGCGAGCGCCCGGCTGCCGTGGCCGGCATCGGCCGCGGCGCGTTCGGCGCCCATCACGCCGAGGCTCGCCGCCAGCACCAGCGGCATGGCCCAGAACAGCGCCGGGCGGCCGCAACGTCGCACGAGCTGCGGCACGCGGCCCGACAGCGGCGCGGCGGCCAGGTTCAGCAGCGCGAACAGCAGGCCGACCAGCAGCGGGTCGCCGAACGCCGGTTCCTGCGCGGCGGCCGCGAGCAGGTAGGGCTGGTAGTCGTGGAACGGGAAGCGCAGCAGCGCGAACAACACGATCCAGTAGCCGAGCAGCCAGCGCACCGGCGGCAGCGACAGGTCGCGGGCGGCCTGGGCGAGGAATCCGCGCGGGTCGAGCGCCGGCCGGCCGGGCCCGGGCGCGAGCTGCAGCGCGATCGCCGTCGCCGCGAGATTGCCCGCGCAGGTGGCGAAGATCGCGAGGTCGTAGGCGTCGCCGCGCTCGCCGCCCAGGCGCGCGAGCGCGCCGCCGAGCAGGAAGGACAGCCCCGTGCCGAGCAGCCGGTTGCGGTTCACGCGCGCTTCCTCGGCGAGGAAGCGGTGCTGCAGGCCGTGCGCGCGCAGCGTCTCGTAGAGCATCGTCGCTGGGGGGCCCGACAGCACGGCGTGGCCGAGGCCGAGCAGGATCTCGCCGGCGACGAATCCGGCGAAGCCCGGGGCCGCGAGCAGGGTGCCGAAGCCGGCCGCGAGCAGCAGTGGGCCGAGGGCCAGCATCACCTTGGGGCCGAACCGGTCCGCGAGCACGCCGGTCGGCAGTTCGGCCGCGAACATCGCCACGTAGTAGGCGGCGATCACGAGGCCGTAGCCGTGCTGGTCGAGGCCGTGTTGCCGGAAGTACAGGAACAGGAACGGCACGCACGCGAACGGGTAGGTGACGAACGCGTAGGCCGAGAGCCACCGCAGCTGGCGGTCGAGGGACGGCAAGCCGGCACGTTGCCCGCGCGGGCGGGTCCGCGCAACGGCGATCGGGCCGCCGGGTCGCGCGCTTGCATTCGCGTTCGTGCCGGGCATCCTCAGGTGCCCGCATGCCCTGGCCGATCGCCGACTTCCGCAGCGACACGATGACGGCCCCGACGGCGGCCATGCGGCGGGCGATGGCGGACGCCGCAGTCGGCGACGACGTGTGGGGCGAGGATCCCACGGTGGCGCGGCTCGAGGCGGACGGGGCGCGCTGGCTCGGCAAGGCAGCGGCGCTGTTCCTGCCTTCGGGCACGATGGCGAACCAGGTCGCGATCCACGTGCACTGCCGTCCCGGCGACGAACTGCTGTGCGAGGAGCGGTCCCACGCCTACTGCTACGAAGGCGGCGGCATCGCGCGGTGGTCGGGCACGCAGGTGCGTGCGCTCGCGGCGGCCGACGGGTTCCCGCAGCCGGAGCAGGTCGCCGCGGCGATCCGGCCGGACGACCCGCACTTCCCGCGCACGCGGCTGCTCGTGCTCGAGAACACGCACAACATGGCGGGCGGCCGGGTCGCGGCGCCCGCGCGCATCGAGGCGCTCGCCGCGGTGGCGCACCGGCACGGCCTTCTCGTGCACGTGGACGGCGCGCGGCTCGCCAACGCCGCGGTCGCGCTCGGCGTGCCCGCGACCTCGCTGGTGGCGGCGGCGGACTCGGCCACCTTGTGCCTCAGCAAGGGGCTCGGCGCCCCGGTCGGCTCCCTGCTCGCGGGCGCGGTGGAGTTCGTCGCCGCGGCGCGCCGCGCGCGCAAGGCGTTCGGCGGCGGCATGCGGCAGGCCGGCGTGCTCGCGGCCGCCGGCCTGATCGCGCTGCACGAGGGGCCGGCGCTGCTGGCGGCCGACCACGCGCGCGCGAACCGCCTCGCGCGAGGGTTCGCGGCGCTGCCCTGGGCGCGCGTCGACGTCGCTGCGACCGAGACGAACATCGTGATGGTGGACCTCGCCGCCGGCGAGCCCGGAGAACTGCTCGCCCACCTGCGCGCGCAGAACGTGCTGGCGGCGCAGATCGGTCCGCGCCGCGTGCGCTTCGTGCTGCACCGCGACGTCGGCGACGACGGCGTCGACCGTTGCCTCGCCGCGGCGGCGGCGTTCGGCAGAACCTCCTCCCCCGGCTTCTCGTGAAAGGAACGACCCTTTGAGCATCTTCAAGGCCTACGACATCCGCGGCACCTTCCCCGACCAGATCGACGCGCAGACGGCGAGGCGCATCGGCGCCGCGATGGTGCGCCACGTCGGCGCGAAACGCCTCGTCGTCGGGCGCGACATGCGCACGATGGCGCCGGCGATCCAGGACGCCGTGATCGACGGCATGCTGCAGCAGGGCTGCGACGTCGTCGACATCGGGCTCGCCAGCACGCCGATGGTCTACTACGCGATCGGCAAGCTGCCGTGCGACGGCGGCCTCGCGGTGACCGCATCGCACAATCCGAAACAGTACATCGGCTTCAAGCTCTGCCGCGCCGGAGCACGGCCGATGTCGGGCGACAGCGGCATCCAGGACATCGAGAAGATGGTCGCCGCCGGCGACCTGCCGCGTGCCGCGCGCGCCGGCAAGCGCGACCAGGTCGACGTCAAGCCGGACTGGATCGCGCACATCGCCGGGTTCGCCAAGGGCATCCGGCCGATGCGGATCGTCGTCGACTACGCGAACGGCATGGGCGCCAACGAGTCGCCGGCGATCTTCGCGCGGATCCCGGGGCTGCAGGTCGTGCCGCTCTACGAGCAGCTCGACGGCACGTTCCCGAACCACGAGGCGAACCCGCTCCGGGAGTCGAACCTCGACGACCTGCGCCGGGCGGTCGAGAAGCACGGGGCCCCGCTCGGGCTCGCGTTCGACGGCGACGCCGACCGCTGCGCGTTCGTCGACCAGGAGGGCCGCACCGTGCACGCGGACCTGATCACGGTGATCCTCGCGCGCGGCATGCTGCAGCGGCACCCGGGCAAGGGCATCATCTACGACCTGCGCAGCAGCAAGGTCGTGCCCGAGGAGATCGTGCGGCTCGGCGGCCGGCCCGTGCGCGAGCGCGTCGGCCACTCGTTCATGAAGGAGACGATGCGGGTCAAGGACTGCATCGGCGGCGGCGAACTGTCGGGCCACTTCTACTTCGCCGAGAACTACTACACCGACTGCGGCGTGCTCGCGGCGATCCTGGTCATGAACCAGCTGAGCCAGGAGCAGCAGACGCTGAAGCAGGCCGCCGACGCGCTGCGCAGGTACCACGGCACCGGCGAGATCAACTTCAAGGTCGCCGACAAGGACGCGCTGATGCGGGCGATCGCGGCGAAGTACCGGGACGGCGCGATCGACTGGCTCGACGGCGTCACGGTGACCTACCCGACGTGGTGGGTCAACGTGCGGCCGAGCAACACCGAGCCCTACCTGCGCATGTGCCTCGAGGCCGACACGAAGGCGCTGATGGAGCAGAAGCGCGAGGATCTGTTCGCGGTCCTCGGCAAGCCGGACCACTAGGCCCCGGGCTCACTTCACGGTGGCCCACCACGCGCGCAGTTGCGCGATGCCCGCCTGCCGCGACGGGCCGTCCGGGTCGTAGCCGCACTTCGGGAAGTCGAAGCGGCGGTAGGGGAACAGACCGTTGAGCACTCCGTGCAGGGCGGTCCAGGCGCGCTGGCGCACCAGCAGCTCGCCGTCGTCGAGCGCCGAGAACAGCGTTTCGACCGCCGCGCGGCTGCGGAAGCCGCCGAGCGCCTCGACGGCCTCGGCGCGGTGCTGGCCGGGCTTCGCGGCGAGTTCGAGCAGGACGGGCAGGCCCGACGGGTCGTCCAGACGCCGCAGCGTCGCGGCGGCGACGACCTGCAGGTCGGGGGCGTCGGCGCGCAACAGGCGCTGCAGTTCCTTCTGGTCGAGCCCGCCGGGCAGCGTGGCGAGCGCCTCCAGGGCGGCGCCGCGCAGGTCGGCCGCACCGCCCGCGAGCAGGTCCCGCAGCACGCCGGCGGCGAGTTCGGGCGCCTGGGTGCGCAACCGAGCGGCGAGCCGGGCGACCTCGTACTTGCTGCGCGGCCGCGCCAGGGCCGCCGCGAACGCCTCGATGAGCACGGCCGGGTACTTGCGGTCGGCCTCGAACAGGGCGTCGACGCTCCAGAACAGCTCCGGCTGCTCGCGCAGCAGTTCGGCGAGGGCCTTCGCCGGCGCCGCGCCGTCGTCGCCGCCGGCGAGCCAGGCGAGCGCGGCAGCGCGCACGCCGACGGCCGGCGCGGCGGCGAGGGGCTGCACGGCCGCGGTCGTCGCCGCGGTCCGCGCCCGTTCGATCTGGCGCAGGTGGGTCAGCGCCGACACGACGAGCGGTGCTGGGGCGTCGGGCTGCAGGTAGCCGCGCACGGCGGCGGCGAGGTCACCGTCCTCGAGGCCCCAGAGGGTGTTCAGCACGAACTGGCGTTCGGCGGGAACTGCCGCGGCCACCGCCCGGGCGAGCAGCGGCGCGTGCTTCGTGTCGCCGTGGCGCACGAGTTGCGCCGCGGCCGCCGCGCGCAGGAAGTTCCGTTCCGCCGCGAGCAGGCGCACGTAGAGGTCGCGCGTGGTGTCGATCGGCTGCTGCCGCAGCAGGTAGATCGCGTACTGCTGGCCCTCGACCGGGAAGGTCGCGATGCGCGCGCCGAGCAGCGTCACCAGCTCGGGCCCTTGCTGGCGCAGCAGCGCGTTGTAGGCCCGCGACCGCGCCGCCGGTTCGGCGGAGCCGAGTTGCTCGACGAGTGCCGCGAGGTCGGCCTGCGCCGCGAGCGGGCCGATCGCGAGCCACAGCGCGCACCGGGCGAGGTGCCTGCCCGTCATCGCCCGCCCCCGGTCGTCGGGCCGGTGCCGCCGGTGCTGGCGCCGCCCTCGCGGGGCGGCCGGCGCGGCGTGATCGGCGGCGCCTGGTCGTTGGCGGTCTTCGGCCGCACGCGCGGCAGCTTGCCGGCGACGCCGGGGAAGGTCGGCCAGAACTGCGCGATCGAGTTGCGCCGCAGGGCGAAGCCGAACTGGCTCTTGCCGTAGCGGGCCAGGTAGGCCGTGAACTGCGCGTCGAGCTTCTGGAGTTCGGGGTGCAGTCTGGTGCCGCCCGGCAGCTCCACGGCGAAGAACGGGCGCACGCCGTGGCAGAGGCTCAGGTTCGTGTAGCCGATGCCGACCGGCCGGTCGGCGCGTTCGACGGTGGGGACTTCGGGCACCACGGGCAGCGGCGTGTCCTTGTCGAACAGGCCGGGCGCGGTCTCGCGGCACCACGCCGCGAAGTAGAGCAGGTTCACGCGCGTCAGCTGCAGCAGCACGCGCGTGTAGCGCGCGGCGGCCTGCTGCCGCGGACTGCCGGCGCCGGCGGGCACCTTGGCGATCTGCGCCTCGAGCTGGTCGCCGAGCTGCTGGGCCTTGCCCGCGGCCTCCTCCGCGCGCCTGGCCTGCCGCTCGAAGCTCGCCGACTCGGTCAGGTCGAGGTCGCGGCCCGGGCGCGCGCGGTCCGGCGTGGCGCTGGTGCCGGTGACCCGCACGGCCGGCTGGCTGTGCAGCAGGCCCGCCTCGGCGGCGCTGCGCCAGGCCTCGACGGTGAGCCGGAAGTAGGGATCGTCGCCGAGCGCCTGGAACGTGTCGGCGCGCGAGCAGGCGAGCGGGCCGAGTTGGTCGACCAGCGCGTTGTTCCAGTGGTCGTCGGGCGGCAGGTGGTCGCCGCTGCAGAACAGGCAGCGCGCGAACGGCGTGTTGCACTGGTGCTGCACCTGGCTCGCGGTGCTGTGCAGGAACACGCGGCCGCCGGTGGCCGCGGCGAGCCGGGTCAGGCCCCACGTCGCGAACCCCGCCGGCGTCGACTCGTTCGCCGAACCGATCTGGAACAGCCAACCCCACGGCAGGTCGATCACGGCGCCGTCGGATCCCGTCAGGTTCGTGCCGCGCGGCCTGTCCTGGTACGGTCGGGCCGCCCAGTAGCTGTCGGCCAGCGTCGCCTCGGAGGTCAGCACCTCGACGCGCACGCGCGCCCGGTGCAGCAGCGCCGCCGTCTGCTCGACGTCGTCCTCGACGTCGCCGTTCTCGAGGGTCACCAGCAGCAGCACCCGGTCGCCGTCGCTGCCGGCGAACGCGGCGGCGGCGGCGCGCAGGTCGGCGTAGACGTTCTGGAACTCGCCCGCGGGCGTGCGCAGGCCCGCGCGCAGCGCGTCGAGCACCTTCGGATGGTCGGTCGTCGGCGGCACCACGACGCAGGCCTTCTGTCCGACGATGCCCAGCCCGAGCCGGGTCCGGGCCAGCGTCGCGCGGTTCTGCTGCAGCGCGTTCGCGAACGCGTCGGCGAAGCCGGCGGTCGCCAACGCGGCCGCCGGGTCGACGACGACCAGCAACGTCCGTTCGGTCGCCTCGGCGCTGCGCCCCGCGAGCACGATGTCGAGCGGGCGCAGCAGCGTGCGGCCCGGCTCGGTGACCGACGCGGCAGCCGGCGGCCCCTGGGCGAACGCCGGCAGGGCGACCAGGAACGCGAGGGTTGCGAGTCCGCGCATGGCCGCACGATACCAGACGGGGCCGAGGCCGCGCTTGCGCGCCATCGGCCGATCGTGTCCGCTGGCGGGAGCCATGCTCCCGCGCCCGGCCGGCATCGTCGCCTTGCTCACCGACTACGGCGCAAGGGACCCGTACGTCGGGGTCGTGCGCGGCACCGTGCTGCGGCACAACACCCGGGCCGTGCTGGTCGACATCGGCCACGAAGTGCCGCCGCAGGACGTCGCCGCCGGCGCGCTCTGGCTGCTCGCGGCCGCCGGGCGTTTCCCGCCGGGCACGGTGCACGTGGCCGTGGTGGATCCGGGCGTCGGCACGGCGCGGCGGCTGCTCGCGGCGGCCGCGCACGAGGGCTACTGGCTCGCGCCGGACAACGGCCTGTTGAGCCACGTGCTGGCGGCCGACCCGCGCGCCGAAGTGCGCGCCGTCGACCCGGCGCACCTGGGGCTCGTGCCCGCGTCGCGCACGTTCCACGGCCGCGACCTGTTCGCGCCGATCGCCGGCTGGCTCAGCGGCGGTCGCTACGGCTTCACGGCGCTCGGGCCGCGCTGCGCCGACCCCGTGCGGCTGGCCCCGCTGGGGGCGGGCGACCGCCGCGTCGTCTACGTCGACGGGTTCGGCAACCTGGTCACCAACGTGCGCGGCGACGCGCTCGGCGCCGCGGCCGCCGTGCGGATCGGCGGCCGCGAGCTGCCGATCCTCGGCACCTACGCCGACGTGCCGGAAGGCGCCCCGCTCGCGCTGGTCGGTTCGTTCGGCCTGCTCGAGATCGCCGTGAACCGCGGCAGCGCCGCGGTCCTGCTCGGCCTCGGTCGCGCCGCGCCCGTCGAACTCGTTCCGTCGCCCCGCACCAGCGCATGAACCAATCCGCGAGGACCGTCCGGGTGGTCGGCGTGCCGATGGAC
>Ga0194127_10003524_pt1 | contig 19982 bp, 29 predicted proteins | sample TA2KigC100mmetaG_FD_148624 | JGI IMG/M metagenome (GOLD analysis project Ga0194127, IMG submission 148624) | Freshwater microbial communities from Lake Tanganyika, Tanzania - TA2015036 Kigoma Deep Cast 100m | ecosystem: Environmental > Aquatic > Freshwater > Lake | place: Tanzania: Lake...
CCCCCAGAAATAAGGATTATCGATAAAACAGGTAAAACCCTAAGCCTGGATGAGGCAATGAGTTCCGTAAAGGGAATTTTTACCCTCACAACACTTGATGATGCAATCATGATAAGAAAATATATCAATGAGTATTCAATAAAAACCGCATCTATACTTGGAGGAGGCCTTATAGGTTTAAAAGCTGCTGAAGCATTGCTTGGGCTGCATTTAAATATAAATATAGTAGAGCTTTCTGATAAACTGCTGTCTGCTTCATTTGATGAAACTGCTTCCGGCATACTCATTGAGGCAATAAAGAAGTCAGGCAGCAGCATATACTGCGGCCAGACAAAATTAATTCTTTTAAGCTCAGCAATGGAAGAAAGATACCGTCTGATTTGCTTATACTGGCTGTCGGGGTTTTGCCGGATACAGGATATTTAAAAAACAGCGGCATTAAAACAGATGCCGGGATAATTACTGACAGCAGGATGAAAACATCAATTGACAATATATATGCTGCGGGGGATATTGTAAAAAGCCATGACGTGCTTTCCGGCAGCGACAAAAACATGGCCATATGGCCAATAGCAGTTAAGCAAGGTGAAGTTGCAGGCAGTAATATGTCAGGCATAGATACTGCATATCCAGGGGGATTTTTAATGAACTCTGTTGAAATACTTGGCATGCCCATGATTTCGCTTGGGCAGAGCAGCATTGAATATGATGACAAAAACAAAGATTTAAAAGTATATAAATCACATGATACGGACAGGAAAATATACCGTAAAATTGTTGTAAGGCAAAACAGGGCAGTCGGGGCAATACTTATAGGCGCAATTGAAAGAGCCGGGATTTACTGGGGGCTTATAAATAATAATGTTGATGTATCTGAAATAGGGGAAAATATTGTAAAGGAAGATTTCGGCCTTATACAGCTGCCTGCAGATTACAGGAAACATCTTGTGGTAGGTGAAGGAATTGAGGTATAAAAAGAAATAGCCCCTTTTTTTATTTTTGCGCCTTTAAGCTAATTGAAAGGAAATTTATAAAAATGAAGATGCCTGAGGTTAAAATGCATAAAAATATGGAGTATGAAATTGATGCAAAAGATATGCATTACCGCATACTGAACAGTGCATTAAAAGAAATAATTAAAAATGCGGCGCCTGTAAAATACGCAGACGCAGCGAAATCCCAAAACCTGCAGGCTGTAAATAATAAAATTTACGGGCAGCCGCAAGAAAAAGATGGCCCGCTTACAATTTCTTTAAAAAATGTAATAGGCCAGCGATATATCGGTGATGGCATTAAAGGCAATTTTAAAATAAAAATATACGGTGTGCCTGGAAATGATATGGCCGCTTTTATGGACGGGCCGCAGATTGAGGTTTTTGGAAATGCCCAGGACGGGTTGGCCAATACTATGAACAGCGGAAAAATAATAGTCCATGGCAGCAGCGGAGATATTACGGGGTATTCAATGCGCGGCGGAGAAATTTATATCAGGGATAATGTCGGCTGGAGAAGCGGGATCCACATGAAATCCTATCTTGATAAATTTCCTGTAATAGTCATTGGCGGAAGGGCAGGAAATTTTCTTGGGGAATATATGGCAGGCGGCCTTATAATTGTGCTCGGGCAACAAGGCAGCGCCGGCAGCGGACCTGAAGATTTAGGTGAAGATAAAAATATTGAAGACACTGGCGGCAAGAAATTTGAAAAAACATATTATTTTGAAAAATTTTACTCAACATCCTCAAGCTCTGTTGTAGGGGATTTTGCAGGAACTGGCATGCATGGCGGAAAAATATTTATATGCGGGGATGTGGATGAGTATAAAATTGGAAAAGAAGTAAAAAAGGCAGAACCTGATAAAAATGATATTGAAGTCCTCAAGCAATATATAAATAATTACTGCAGTTTTTTTAAAGCTGATTATGAAAAAATGATTTCAGGCAGGTTAAAAAACTTTGTCAAGCTTTCCCCTCATTCACACCGCCCGTACGGCAAATTATATGCCTACTAAGTTATGAAATCCGGTTAAATGGTTTTATGATAATGCCAATTCAAAAATAATCAATATTGCTGGAAATAAAACTGTGCCAGCAATTATTTTTTTATATTTACAGTAATTACTTTCTATTCGATTAAGGCATGATAGAAGATTGCCACCTTGATTGTTGCACAGGGAATAGTTTTTTGTGTTTTGCAGGATTTAAAAACTTTTTAAGTGTAACATCACAAAAAATTATTTATAATTATCCGGATAATAATTAAGCGGGAATTAAGCTGTAATATTTAAAAATAATCTATTATATAATTGGGGGCTAAATGAGTGAATTTAATTTAAAGCCCGGCATTCAGGGCCAGGCAATTTCAAGAGTCACAGATGAAAATACAGCATTAAAATATGGAAGCGGGACAGTCAGGGTTTTTGCAACTCCGGCAATGATAGGGCTAATGGAAGCTGCCGCAATTAATTGCGTGGACAGCAAGCTTTGCCAGGGATATGCATCTGTGGGAACCAGAGTTGATATAAGGCATATAGCGGCAACGCCTGTAGGCATGTCGGTAACTGCAAAAGCTGAGCTTACTGAGGTTGATGGGGCAAAACTGAAATTTAGAATCGAGGCTTATGATGATGTAGAAAAAATAGGCGAGGGAACCCACAGCAGGTTTGTGGTCAATCTTGATGATTTCTTAAGCAGGGCTGAGAGCAAGCAGCAATAAAAAATAACCTCCTGCTTCTATTCACTTATTAATAAATTATTATATTTTTTTAAAACTATAAGAAAAAATAAGCGTCTTAGATATAAAATGTAGAATAATATTTGGCAAAGTATTTATAAAAAGCTTAAGAGTTTTTCAGCAAGCTTAAAAATATTTATCCAGTTAACTAAAGATGCTGTATTATCATTATATAATAACTGCCATTTTAGGATTCATACTGATTAATTTTATAATCAATATGTTTCTTTTTTGCAATATACAGAAATTTTGCCTTCCGGATAACATATTATCAAAACCCCCTCTTGTTTCTGTACTCATACCTGCGCGCAATGAGGAAGCAAATATTTACAGATGCGTGGCATCCTTTTTAAAGCAGGATTATAAGAATATTGAGATAATTGTGCTTGATGATAATTCAACTGATAAAACTTCAGAGATAGTAAGGCATATGGCCCAAAAAGACAGCCGCATAAAGCTTGTAAACGGCGAACCTTTGCAAAAAGGCTGGATGGGCAAATGCTGGGCATGCCAGCAGCTTTCCGTCCATGCGGCAGGGGATTATTTCATATTTACAGATGCTGATACTGTGCATTTGTCAAATACTGTTTCCAAATCACTGGCGGCCCTGCTTGCCGGAAAACTTGATGCAATCTCAGTTTACCCCAAACAGATAACTGTTACATTCCATGAAAGAATGACAGTCCCTTTTATTAATTTTGCAATTCTTTCCTTCATGCCGCTATTGCTTGTAAAGTATGCAAGGGGCGGGTTTTTCAGCACGGGAATAGGGCAGTTTTTCATGTTCAGGCGCCATGTTTATGAAAAAATGGGCGGCCACCAGTCAATAAAATCAGAAGTGCTGGAAGATATTCATCTCTCAAAACAGATTAAGAGATGTGGTTTTAAATTCATGATTTTTGATGGCAACGATAATGTGTTCTGCAGGATGTACCGCAACTTTAAGGAAGTAATGCAGGGTTTTTCAAAGTTTGTCTATGCGGCTTTTAATTACAATATTTTTATGGAAGTTTTAGCATTAACTGCTTTTTCAGCAATATTCCTTTTGCCGTTTGTGCTGCTTCCTTTAGGAGTACTGTTTTTAAACTGGTCCGGTTTGCTTATACTTTTAAACACATCGTACAGATACTGCTAATATTTACAATAAAGATTGTGCTTGCAATGAGGCTCAGGCTACGGCTGCTGGATATATTATTTATGCCTGTTTCGGTTTGCTATATGCTGGTAATTGCAGTTAACAGCTATCTGCAGGCAAAATATAAAAAGGGTGTGCTCTGGAAAGGCAGGGTTTATGATGTTGTTTCTTCAGATGAAGCCGAGCTTGTTGAGGACAGCTACAGCATTATAAAATAACATAAAATTTTCTTTTACCTTATTTTAGGTTTAAACAAATCCCCCAGAGTTGCTTCTTTCCTGAACTTGAAATTAAGCCCCAGGCTTATGCTGCGGTTAATCTGCCTGGGTATCATTATAATAAGAAGAATAATTATTGAAGCCAGGAATACTGCCGAGCCTGAAAACAGCCAGAGTGATATACCTGAAAATATTATTCCAAGCGAAATGGACCATATCATATTTCTTGCAAAAAGAAGTCCGGCAAGCAGGCCTGCCGCGGCAATAAGAAGTCCGTAAAGATGGCCTATTGCCCCAAATGGAAGGCTAATATAGTGAGCTGCTATTACAAAACCTCCCCATGTTGCAATGCCTTTTCCGCCTTTAAATTTCATATATGGAGGATAATTATGGCCCGCAACTGCGGCGCATCCTGCAAGTATTGCAATGAGCTGGTTATGATAAGTGCCAAGTGCCCCTAAAAACCAGTCACCTGTAAATAAAAAAGCCAAAAAATATGCAAAATAACCTTTGGCCATGTCAAGCATTATACCTACAAATCCCCAGAATTTTGAGACATTGAAAACAAGGTTCCAGCCTCCTGGGTTTTTATCCCCGATTTCAGTGAGCTTTTTTCCGCTGACCAATTTACCGAGGACATAGCAGAATGGTATTGCTCCGACAAGATAGCTCCCGGCTATAAAACCCAGGCTCTTTAACAGCTCCATTATCCCTCCAAATATTGAGTTTTGTATTTTTTACCTATTATATTTTATTGTGCAGCAAATAATCATTTATTGCTCTTTGGAAGTTTCGGCACAAGCCAGCCAAGGAATGAATCCTGCGATCTTGACTGTATAAGTATTCTTCCGGGACCAGTAATATCAACTACAAGACCCTCTCCGCTAAAAAGCGTGGATTTCATTCCGCCGATTCGCCTTACATTAAATCCAACTCCTTCGTCAAATGCAACAAAATGTCCTGTATCAACTGTGTATTTTTCACCGTCTGAAAGAATTATTTCATGTATTGCGCCAAAACTGGAAAGAAGAAGCTTGCCTGTTCCGGTGGCTTTTAATAGAAAAAGTCCCTCAGATGCAAAAAAGGTTTTTGCGCCGCCAAACTTTGTATCAATTTCAACGCCGCTTTCTGAGGCAATGTAGCTTCCAGACTGTACAAGCATCGGCTTTGAAAGCTCAACAACAAACATATCGCCCGGAAGAGCAGGCGCAAGGTTTATCTCTCCTCCGCCGGCATCAGCTTTAAAGGTATTCATAAAAAATGATTCACCGCCAAGAAGAGATCTGCCGAGAGCCTTAAAAAGTCCGCCCTGCATTTTGGTTTCAAGAGTAATTTTCCGCCGCTCATTGAAACCATTGCCCCGGATTCGGCCCTTATTTCTTCGCTTGCAGAAAGCTTCACATTGGCCATTGTGTAGGAAGGCTGGAAAAGAAGTTTCACATCCATTTTTTTGCCCTTTCAGCTTATTTTTTTATTAAACTTACACAGATAATTTTATAAAAATAATTCGCATATAACAATTTAAAAAAATATTAAAAATATAAGCACTGAAATATTTCCTGTTGAACCAAAATAATTAATAATAGTTATACCAATGTCCATGATAATCTTATTTGAAAACATTTTTAATATGTTAAAATAAAAATCAAAATTGCATTTTTAAAAAATAATATTTACGCAATGGCCGTTTTAAAATATTATTAAGCAGTCAACAGTATTATTGGTATAAAAATAATTGTTTCTTCAAATAATCAGTATTTTTATTGATTGTATATTAAAATTTATAAAGCAATTATTTTAATCTAAAACTTTAATAGAAAGGAATTTGATGCAGGAAGCAATAGGATTAATAGAAACAAAAGGGCTTATTGCAATGATTGAAGCTGCCGACCAGATGTTAAAATCTGCAGAGGTGCATCTTTTAAGGAAAGAAAGAATCGGCGGGGGATATATGACGGTTATCGTAAAAGGCGAAGTTGCTGCTGTTAAAGCGGCAGTTGATGCTGGAGCAGCGGCTGCAAAAAGGGTTGGCGAGCTGTTTGCCGTACATGTAATACCAAGGCCGCATGAGGACCTTGATAATGTAATTTGATAATTATATTGAAATACTTTATTTAAAAAAATTATAGGAAATATTTTAATATATAAATTAAATCCAAAGTGTTTATATATTAAAAAGGCACAATCGCTTTTAATTGGGGAATTCAAGGTTTTAAAATGAAAAATTACACAAAAAAAGTTTATATTGCAGGGGCATCAAGAACTGCCATTGGAAACATGGGCGGGACCCTTAAAAATATTTCTGCTGCAAAGCTTGGTTCATTACTGATTTCTGAAATGCTTAAAAAATGCAATCTTGAAAATGATTGCTTAAGCGGTGCAATAATAGGAAATGTGCTCCAGGCAGGAACAGGGCAAAATCCTGCAAGGCAGTGCGCGCTGCTGGCAGGCCTTTCAGAAACTCTACCATGTTTTACAGTAAACAAAGTATGCGGTTCCGCAATGAAAGCAGTTGAAATAGCCTTCAGGTATATACAGGCAGGTTTTGGCCAAATATATATTGCAGGCGGAATTGAAAGCATGTCAAACAGCCCGTATCTTTCACCCGCTACCAGATGGGGCGCAAAGCTCGGAAATGCAGAGCTTACTGACGGGATTATAAGTGATGGGCTGTGGTGCCCGTACAGTAATAAGCACATGGGCCAGGTTGCAGATGAGATGGCATCCCGCTATGGAGTGTCAAGGCAGCAGCAGGACTTATTCAGTTTTGAAAGCAACAGCAAGGCTTTAAAAGCTATAGAAAACGGTTCATTTAAGGATGAGATTGTACCGGTTATAATAGAGAATAAAAAAGGCAATATAGTATTTGATACCGATGAGAGGCCACGGCAGGACGCATCAATTGAGAATCTTGCAAAACTTAAGCCCGCTTTTTTAAAAGACGGAACAATAACAGCAGGAAACTCCTCAGGCATAAATGACGGTGCGGCAATGCTTTTGCTTGCATCTGAAGAGGCTGTTGCCAATTATAATCTTAATGCGCTTGCTGAAATAATATCTGCTGAAGAGATTAGCACAATACCGGAAAATTTCGGCATTGCTCCTGCCGGCGCAATTAAAAAAGCGCTGGACAGCTCCGGGCTTGGGCTAAAAGATATAGGCTTGTTTGAGATAAATGAGGCATTTGCTGCCCAGTGTTTATGTCTTTTAAAAGAAATAGACATAGACACAAAATTGCTTAATGTAAATGGCGGGGCAATTTCACTGGGGCATCCAATTGGAGCCAGCGGCGCAAGGATAATAGTTACCCTGCTGCATGAAATGCTGAAGCGCAATACCATGCTTGGGCTTGCGTCACTGTGCATTGGTTCAGGTGAGGCAATGGCTTTAATAATAAAGGGGCTATTATCTTAAACAAGAGCAGGGCAAAAAGTATTTTTTTATTTAAATAAGGAAATGATAATTTAAATAAATGGGGGAATAGGCTTGAAGCTTAAAAACAGGGTTTCTTTAATAACCGGTTCCGGAAGGGGCATAGGCAGGGCAATGGCTCTTGCCTTTGCTGCAGAGGGTGCAACAGTTTTTGTAAATGACATAGACGCCCGGGAGAGTTCGGGTACATGCGAACTTATTAAAAAAGAAGGGGGAAGCTGCTTTGCTGTGACTGCAGATGTCGGAAATCTTGATGAAGTCAAGGAAATGTTTGATTATGTGTTAAAAACTTCAGGCAGAATAGATATACTGGTTAACAATGCCGCAATACTTCGTGATAAAACACTTCATAATATGGAAACTTCTCAGCACTGGGATGATGTAATATATGGCATCTGTTATAGGGATTTGCGGAAATTTTGGCCAGACCGCTTACTCAGCTTCAAAAGCAGGCGTTATAGGATTTACCAAATCACTTGCTCATGAGGGTGCATCCAGGAACATAACAGTAAATGCAATAGCGCCTGGTTTTATTGAAACAGAAATGCTAAAAGACATACCGGACGGGGTTAAGGAAAAAATAATAGCCCGGATTCCTGCAGGCAGGCTGGGAAGCACCTCAGATATTGCAAGCCTTGCGCTTTTTTTGGCATCGGGTGACGCCTCATATATTACAGGGCAGGTATATGGCGTAAATGGAGGATATTTGATGCCATGAGCAAGGTTATAGGCCCAAAGCAGGCTGTTGAAAAAATTAAAGACGGAAGCACTGTTGCTGTCGGCGGTTTTGTTGGCATAGGCCATCCTGAAGAGATTACAAGAGCAATTGAGGAGCAATTCCTGGCAGGCGAAAAGCCCCAAAATCTTACAATAGTTTATGCGGCAGGGCAGGGAGACGGAAAAGACAGGGGAATAAACCACCTTGCCCATAAGGGCCTTGTAAAAAGGGTAATAGGCGGGCACTGGGGGCTTGCCCCTAAAATGGTAAAACTTGCCATTGAAAACAGCATTGAGGCATATAATTTTCCACAGGGAGTAATAACGCATCTATACAGGGACATAGCTGCTAAAAAACCAGGGACAATTACACATGTCGGAAAAGGCACCTTTGTTGACCCGGAGATTTCCGGCGGAAAGATAAACAGCAGGACAAAAGAGGACCTTGTTAAGCAATATCAGTATAGACGGCGCAAGGTGGCTGTACTACAGGGCATTTCCTGTCGATGTAGGCCTTATAAGAGGCACATCGGCAGACACAGACGGAAATATTTCATTTGAAAAGGAATGCGGCTCTCTTGAAATGCTTGCAATTGCTCAGGCAGCTGCCAATTCCGGAGGAATTGTGATTGCCCAGGTGGAAAAACTTGTAAAAAGACATACTTTAAATCCCTGGATGGTTAAAGTCCCTGGAATAATTGTAGACTATGTTGTTGTGGCAAAAAAGGAAAATCACTGGCAGACTTTCAGCCAGGAGTATAATCCTTCACTAAGCGGTGAAATAAAAACGCCAGGGGATGCAATTCCGAAAATGGCCGCTGATGAGCGAAAGATAATATGCACAAGGGCGCTGCAGGAGATTAAAGAAAATGATGTGGTAAATCTTGGCATCGGCCTTCCTGAAGGAATAAGCATGGTTGCAAATGAAAAAGGTGTATTTGGCCGTATGAACTTAACTGTTGAAGCCGGCATCATTGGAGGAATTCCTGTCGGGGGCCTGAAAACTTTGGCGCCTCTTTTAATCCGGCATGCATTATCAACCAGCCATCCCAGTTTGATTTTTACGATGGCGGCGGACTGGATATTGCTTTTCTGGGGATGGCCCAGGCTGACTTTATGGGAAACGTCAATGTAAGTAAATTCGGCAATAAACTTGCGGGCTGCGGCGGCTTTATTGATATTACGCAAAATACAAAAAGAGTAGTGTTTTGCGGCACTCTGACATCCGGTGGACTTAAAGTAAGTTACGGCAATAAAAAGCTTAAAATAATTTCAGAAGGCGTTCACAGGAAATTTATAAATGAAGTTGAGCAGATTACTTTCAGCGGCAGCTACGCAAGGGAAAAAAATCATGAGATCTTATACATCACTGAAAGATGCGTGTTTAAGCTTTGCATGGGCGGTATAATGCTTACAGAAATAGCCCCGGGTATTAACCTGGAGAAGGATATTTTAAGCAATATGGATTTTAAGCCGGAAATTTCACGGCAATTAAAAATAATGGACGGCGGCATATTCTCGTGATAAAAGATAATTGCTGCCGCAAATATTAATATATAAAGATTATATGAAAAGTTTAAAATATTTCCTGGATTGTAATATTTTTTAAATTGACTTTAAATAAAAATAAGCATAAAATATAAACAATAAACAAAATACAACAATAAGTAACATTTATTAAAATGCTATCTGCAGAGAGAAAAATAAAAATAGCTGAAGTTGTAAAAAAGAACGGCGGCATAAAGACATCTGATCTTTCCAGTATGTTCAATGTGTCAGAGATGACAATACTTCGCGATCTCTGCGCCCTTGAGGGTGAAGGTTTTTTAAAACGTGTATACGGCGGAGCCGTAAAAATGAGCCACTCGGCAAACGAGATCTCAACCGGAATAAGAAAACAGATAAATCCTGAAAAGAAAAACATCATTGCTGCAAAAGCGGCCCTCCTGATAAATAAAGGTGAAAGCATTTTTTTTGACAGCTCGACAACTACGCAGGCCCTTGCCAGGAGGATTTCAGGTGAATGCGGAATCACAGTTATAACAAACAGCATTGATATATTAAATATTCTTAAGGAAAATAATGATATCAGGAAAATATGCTGCGGTGGCGAGCTGCAGGAAATTACAGGAAGTTTTGTGGGCCCGCTTGCAGAGAATTTTTTAAAAGATTTTTTTGCAGACATGGCGTTTATTTCAGCTTCAGGGTTTTCACTTAAAGCAGGAATTACTGTGGAAAACCCGGTACAGGCATCAGTAAAAAAAATCATGTTTGATAATTCAATAAAAAAAGTGGTGCTTGCAGATTCAACCAAATTTGATAATATCAGCCTGTCAAAGGTTTGCCCTGTAAGCTATGCCGATACTATAGTCACTGACTGCAAACCGCCGGAAAATTACATGGAGTTCTTTAAACAAAACAGCATAGAAGCAGTCTATTAATATATTTAAGAAAGGCGCCTTTTTTGAAATTTGGAAGAGTCATTGGAAATGTAGTTTCAACCATAAAGTATGAAAAGCTGCAGGGAATAAGGCTTGCAGTTGTAGAGCCGCTTGATCCGGATGGCAATTCAATCGGCAGCACTGAAATAGTCGGCGACTGGCTCGGCGCTGCAGTCGGTAACCTTGTAATATGGATTGCAGACGGGGAGGCAATCGGCACTGTTGTGGGCAGGAAAAATGTTCCCCTGAGAGGCTCAATAGTAGGGATTATTGATAAAATAGATATGGAGAAGTCCGGAATTGTCATAAAGGGCTGAAAAATTTAAGGAAATGGTTTTAATAAAATGAAAATGGTCAAAGTGGTGGGAAGCGTAACATCAACAGTAAAAGACAGCTCCCTTGAAGGGTTTAAGCTTCTTTTTGTGCAGTCTGTAGATTTAGAATTAAAAGGCAAAAAGGAGTACTTTATTGCAGTGGATACAGTAGGACTTGGCGAAGATGAAATTGCCCTTATGGTAACCGGCAGCACTGCCAAAAGAACTGAAATAACCAGCGGCAGGACTGTTGACGGAACACTTGTTGCAAAAGTGGAAAGGATAGACTTAAAATAAAAATGCCAAATCCTGGAATTGAAATAATAAAGAATGCAGGCATAGTCGGCGCAGGCGGCGCAGGTTTTCCCTCGCATATTAAATTTGATGCAAAAGTTGATACGCTTATAGTCAATGCTGCAGAATGCGAGAACCCCTTATACATGTAGATAAAATTATACTGCAGAATAGTTTTGAGAGGGTTTATGAAGGCTTAAGAATTGCTGCGGGCCTTACAGGCGCCAAAAGAGTTGTGGTGGCCCTTAAAGGCAAGTATAAGGAAGCCATACATGCAATAGAGGAGTTTAAAAAAAGCCAGTCTTTGGGCAGCAGCGGGTTTGATTTTGAAATTTTTAAGCTTGGCAATTTTTACCCTGCAGGCGATGAGCAGGTGCTTGTGTATGAAGTGACTAAAAGGGTTGTTCCTGAGGGCGGAATACCGCTTATGGTCGGAACCGTTGTTACAAATGTTGAGACACTCTACAATGTCGCAGAGGCAATGGAAGGTAAAAATGTTACGGATAAATTTGTAACTGTAAACGGGGAAGTCAATAATCCCCCTTGACTTTAAAAGTCCCAGTTGGAACGCCTGTTAAGACACTGCTTGATTACTGCGGAGGAATCAAAATTGATAATTACAGCGTGCTTGACGGCGGGCCCATGATGGGCAAGCTTATAGACGAGAAAACATATGCAGTTAAAAAAACAACAAAATCAATAATTGTGCTGCCTTCTGAGAGCATAGTCATAGAGCAGAAATTAAGGGATATCAGCAGGCAGGTAAAAAGGGCGCAGGCGATATGCTTAAGCTGCAGGATGTGCACTGACCTGTGCCCCAGGTACCTTTTGGGCCATAACCTTTTTCCTGATGAAATGATGAAGAAAATGTACAGGGGCAAGCTTTCAGATGATCAGCTTGAAAAATTTTTCGGCCTTTGCGAGCTGTACAGCTGCATTGTGGATCTTTCGCCAAGGGCGCTTTTTAACTATATAAAAGCAGAGCTTGCAAAAAAGGAAATAAAGAATCCCCATACAAGGAAGGATATTGTACCAAATGAATTTGCCTCTTACAGGAAGATACCCATAACAAGGCTTGAAAAAAGGCTTGAAATAGATAAATATGACAGCAAAGCGCCACTACTGGATTTTGATGTGGATGTAAATGAAGTTAAGGTTTATCTTTTGCAGCATGTCGGCGCGCCTTCTGTGCCGGTTGTCTCAAAAGGCGACAGCGTAACAAAGGGGCAGTTAATTGCAGGCATTGCTGATGGAAAACTGGGCGCAAATATGCACAGCTCAATAAACGGGACAGTGTCAGATATTGCACCTGGACATATCATTATAAAAGGCGGCCAGCATGGACAGTAATGTGGCAATAATTGAGTTTAAAAGTATTTCGCGGGGCATGCTTGTAACTGATGAAATACTGAAAGCCTCCCAGGTCAGGCTGCTTCTTGCAACAGCGCTTTGTCCCGGGAAGTATTTAACAATTGTTGGCGGCGATGTGGCTGCAGTTGAGAAATCGGTTAGTGTTGCTGAGCAGCTGGGCGGCAGGCATGTTTACAGCTCATATGTAGTAAGCGGCATAGGTGATGAGATAATGGATGCAATAAGCGGAAAATATGTGCCTGAAATAAATGATTCCATTGCAATAATAGAAAGCCAGAATATGGCAAATATTATAAATGCCGCAGATATAAGCATTGACAGCGCTAAAGTGGATATTGTGGAGCTGCGGCTTGGCAAAGGATGCGGGGTCAACAGCTTTTATATAATAACGGGAAAACTTGAGGCGGTTAAAGAAGCTGCAGCAAATGCTGCGGAGTTTTTAAGTGAAAACGGCTCGCTTCCCCTGCATATAAAATTATAGCAAATCCCCAGAGGGATCTTTTAAGGTGGCTGCAGCCGTCAAAGTGCGCATGCTGAAAGCATGCAGGCGCCCGCTGCATAAGAGGAAGTAAAAATTATTAATTTTTTTAAAGGAAAATAGATATGGAAAAAACAGAAAGCATGCACAGGAATGATATTATAGATATCTGCAAAAGGGTGCAGGCAAATGGGTGGGTAGCTGCAAATGACGGCAATATATCCATAAGGATTTCTCCTGATACTGTGCTGTGCACCCCCACCGGCCAGAGCAAAGGCTGCCTCACAACTGACCAGCTGATAAAAGTGGATATGGACGGGAACAAAAAAGAAGGCGAGCTTGAGCCATCATCTGAAATAAAAATGCACATTGATGTATATAAAAACAAGGAAAGCGTAAAAAGCGTGGTGCATGCCCATCCGCCCTATGCCACAGGGTTTGCTGTTGCAGGGGTGCCGCTTGACCAGTGCATCATGCCGGAAATAATAATTGGCCTTGGCTCAATCCCCCTGGCCAAATTCGGAACTCCTTCCACAAAAAGGAAATACCTGAAAATATCAGGCCATACCTGAAGGAGCATAATGTATTCTTGCTGGAAAATCACGGTGCCCTGTCAGTGGGAAGCGATGTTTTTGAGGCATATTACAGAATGGAAAGCCTTGAGCTTTTTGCAAAAATAAGCCTGGTTGCAAGGATTTTAGGAAATGTAAATGTATTAAGCGAGGATAATGTAAAAAAACTCATAAAAGTGCGGCAGGATTTCGGCCTTCCGCTAACGGACTATCCGGGATGCAAAATTGACGGCAACTTTATAAAAGAGCCTGCGCAAAGGATGACTTCAACATGCAGCACGCAGGATATGATTAAGGAAGTATCATCCAGTATGGCTTCATGCAAAGATGAATCCGGCAGCGCTTCAGGGGGCAGGAATGGACAGGGAAAAAATTACAGAAATTGTTGCCGAGGTTGTAAAAAATGTGCTCCAGGGAATGAAAAAGACAGATAATTAAAATTAATAAAATAAGGTAAATTTATAGTTTATTTTTGTTATAATTATTCCTTATTAACTTTATAAAAACCGCAGGCAGGAAATTAATGCAGCCGGCAATTAAAAAGGAAATATTAAACAGGATAGCTATATATATTAAAAAATACAAGTAAAGGAAAGGAAAGCAAAATGGCAGGAGAAGCAATTGGAATGATTGAAACTAAAGGACTTGTTGGTTCAATCGAAGCGGCTGATGCTATGGTCAAAGCTGCAAATGTTACACTGATGGGTGAAGAAAGAATCGGTGGAGGATTTGTAACAGTTATAGTAAAAGGCGATGTTGGCGCAGTAAAGGCAGCAGTTGATGCAGGCGCAGCAGCAGCAAAAAGAGTCGGGGAACTTATATCAGTGCACGTTATTCCAAGGCCTCATTCAGAACTTGACATGATTTTGCCCCAGTAATTGCCGTTTAAATATTTTTAAGGTTTTTACTGGATAAATAATATTCTTGCGCATGTTTTAAAGTTGTTGGCAATCCGGGCATTTGCCGGAAATTTGTGGCCGTTGCATCTGTAAAGACAGCCAGGAACTATTATTTATAAAGCAATAATTATAATTTGTTAATTTCCTAATGAAGTGAGGTATAAATTGGATACCGAACAATTGATAAGGGATGTGGTCAAAAGTGTCCTGGAAAGGCTGCAGAAAGAGGGCATGTTTGCCTTGCCTGCAGGTTCTACTGCAGGGCAGGGCGCAAATTCCGTACAGCAATCCCGGAATAAATCAGCAAGGGCAGACAAAAAAATAGTCTGCGGCATATCCGTGCGCCACATACATCTTTGCAGGGAGCACCTGGAAATACTTTTTGGAAAAGGTTATGAGCTAAGCATTCTGAGGGACCTTTATAATCCCGGTTTTGCAAGCAAGGAAACGCTTACTGTAGTGGGGCCAAAACTTAATGCTATACAGAATGTGCGGGTGCTGGGCCCGCTAAGAAGCAGCACACAGGTGGAGCTTGCAAAAACAGACTGCATAATACTGGGGGTGGATGCGCCTGTAAGGCCATCAGGCGAAACCGGCGGCTCTTCTTCTTGCGTTCTTGTGGGTCCAAAAGGTGCAGTCTATCTGCAGGAGGGTGTTATAAGGGCAAACAGGCACCTTCACATGAGCTCAGAAGATGCAAACTATTTTCAAATCAAGGATAACCAGGTAGTGGATATAAGGGTACCTGGGCCAAAGGGCCTTACATTTAACAATGTACAGGTAAGGGTTGCGCCCGATTTTAAAACAGAGTTTCATGTTGATACTGATGACGGCAATGCTGCTGATATTGTCAACGGCTCAATTGTTGAGATTGTGGATGCTTCATGCATTTCACCAATTGCCTCCCAGATGGCCGACACTGACAAGATTCCTCCCTCAATTCCGGACGGCAGTTTTGTCGGTGAAGTCACTGACCCCAATATTTTAAAAAATATATGCTCCATTGCCACTGGCCGGCCGTGCACAAATGAACAGATAAAGGATGCCATTGAAGCTGTAAAAGTATCCGGAAAGGAAGCCTTATCGGGCCAGCTTACAAAAAAAGTGCTGGTTACAGTAGCAGATCTGGATAAATATGCCGGTACCGGCATTACAGTTACAAAGGATGTTATTGTATCGCCGCTTGCAAAAGATGAAGCAAATGCAAGGGGGATAAAGATAATATATAGCTGAAGCATAACGATCTGAGGGGCTATTTATATAAGAATAATTATTAAAACAGGAGGTAAAATGTGGCTATAGATAACAGCCAGGTGGAACAAATTGTTCGGGAGGTGGTAAATAATTTATTTGCTGCTTCAGGTACCTCCACCTTAAAAACTGCTGCAGTAAATGCAGCCACAGGCGATGGCCTGTTTGATAGCATTGAGGATGCAATAAAGGCTGCAAAAGCTGCCCAGGCAAAGTTTATTGATATGGGCAGGGATGTAAGGTTTCGCATAGTTGACGCTATAAGGAAAGATTCCCTTGCCGCCAAAGAACGCCTTGCAAAAATGGAGGTGGAAGAAACAAAAATGGGCAGGGTCCAGGACAAGATTACTAAAAATGAAGTTGGCGCCCCATTGTTTACGCCCGGCCCTGAAGATCTTGTGATAAGGACATATTCAAATGAAAACGGGACAATAACAATAGAGGGAGCTCCTTTCGGGGTAATAGGAGCCATAACGCCGATGACAAACCCGGTTCCTACAATTATTAATAATACAATAGCAATGGTATCAGCGGGAAATTCTGTAGTTTATTTGCCCCACCCGAGCGCCCACAATTGTACAATTGAAATATTTAAAATCGTTCACAATGCAATTGTAAAAGCAGGAGGGCCCCCAAACCTCATAACTGCTGCAAAGGCATCAAAAATTGAAAATGCAGCAACTGTGTTTAAAAGCCCTGACATAGATTTGATTGTGGTAACAGGCGGTCCCGGAATAGTGCGCCTTGCAATGAAAAGCGGCAAAAGAGTAATGGGCGCCGGCCCGGGCAACCCTCCGGTTGTTGTTGATGATACTGCAGATCTATTAAAAGCTGCAGCTGATATTGTTACAGGCTCTTCATTTGACAATAATATTCTATGCAATGAAGAGAAAATCTGCATAGTTTTAAGAAGCGTGCTTGACGGGCTGCTTGCCGCTTTTTCAAGAAGCAATGCTGTTGTTTTAAACAGTGAACAGGCCCAAAAAGTTGTAAATGTTGTTGTAAAAGACGGGGAGATAGTTAAAAGCTATATGGGCAAGGACTGCGCTGTTATTTTAAATGCAGCCGGCATAAGTGTTGACCCGGCAACGCGTCTTGCTGTTTTTGTGACAACAGAAGATCATCCGATGGTGCAGCATGAACAGTTAATGCCTGTGCTGCCCATTGTGCCTGTTGATAATTTTGAGGAAGCTGTAAATGTTTTAGTTTTGAGGAAGCTGTAAATGTTGCATTAAGGGTTGAGCACAATTTCAAGCATACTGCAATAATACATTCAAACAATATAGACAGGATAACAAAATTTGCCCAGACTTTAAATACAACCTATGTTGTTGTAAACGGGCCATCACAGGCCCTTGCAGGGGAAGTCTACAGGGGCGGCACGACATGGACAATTGCCGGCGCAACAGGCGAAGGAGTCACATCCCCAAGAGTATTTGTAAGGGAAAGAAGGCTTGTAGTTAGCGGCGGGATGAATTTTGTCAAATAAAAAATAAAACTTTTTTGTATATGAAAGGAGTAAAAACTGATGGAAGAAGCAATGGGATTAATCGAGACAAGAGGGCTTGTAGCGGCAATCGAGGCTGCTGATGCAATGGTTAAAGCTGCAAACGTTAAACTGGTATCAAAGGAATATGCAGGCAGCGGGCTTGTTACAATGACTGTCAGGGGAGATGTAGGCGCAGTAAAAGCTGCAGTTGATGCAGGAGCCGCAGCAGCAAAAAGAATCGGGGAAGTAGTAAGCATACATGTTATTCCAAGGCCCCATAATGAAGTGGACAAAGTAATGTCAGGGAAAATGGTAAGGTCAGGAAGCGGGCAGATAGCAAAAAACAAAGCTGCAGCAAAACCAAAAGCAGAAGTATAGTATGATGGAAAGATCTATTGGCATTGTTGAATTCAGGAGCATAGCAGCAGGCATAAGCGCAGTTGATGCAATAGTTAAGGCATCACAGGTAAAAATACTTGATGCCAAAACTATATGTCCCGGCAAATACTATATTATATTTGCCGGCATGGTGAGCGCTGTGAAGAATTCAATGGATGTTATAGAATCTGAATATGATGATTTAATCATAGACTCGGTTGCAATACCAAATGTTTACCCCCAGATATTTGAGGGCTTAAATGCAGCATCTGATGTCACTGGCCTAAAATCCCCCAGATAAGGATAGCGCGGGCGCTTGGAGGAAAGAATATCTGTATTATAAACGGCCAGCTTTCAGATGTTAAGGAATCTGTAAATACAGCAATAGTTTATGCCCAGGACAGGGATTTTCTTGTTGACTGGCAAATAATAGCGGCCCCGCACCAGGATTTATACAGGGTGGTATTATGATAATTAATCTTGACTATGGCGGCAGCAAACTTGAAATTGATATTCCTGAAAAAAACCTGCTCAGTGTAATTGAAAGCAGGCCCATAAAGCCATTGGCCCGTCCCCAAAAAACTCTTATTGAAAGTATGGAAAACCCTTACGGGTGCGACCCGCTTTCCGTAAAATTAAAAGGCAGGAAAAATGTATGCATAGTAATATCTGATTCAACAAGGGCAGCGCGCCCACAAAAACCATACTTGAGGCGCTATTGCCCCAAATAGAAGCCTCCGGCATAAAAAAGGACAGGATAACAATACTTATTGCAACGGGCCTTCACCGCCCAAACCTGGGAGAGGAGCTTGAGGGCCTTGTAGGCAAAGAAATTGCGCAAAGTTACAATATTGTAAATCATGATGCAAAAGACAGGCAAAGCTGCGCGCATATAGGCGCCACTAAAAGGGGCACCCCCGTTATAATTAATAAAAATTTTACAGAGGCTGACTTTAAAATACTCACGGGCCTTATTGAACCCCACTTTATGGCAGGCTTTTCAGGAGGAAGAAAAGCAATATGCCCGGGGATAAGCTATATGGACATGTTCAGGCATTTTCACGGGCCAGCAATTCTTGAATCTCCCAAAGCTGCCTTTGGGGTGCTTGAAGCAAATCCTTTTCATGAAGAATCCACCGAGATTGCAAAGATGGCAGGCGTGGATTTTATTGTAAACACTACAATAAACAAGGATAAGCAAATAACGGGAGTTTTCTGCGGGGAACTTGAGGAGGCATTTCTTACAGGCGCGCAATTCTGCATGGAGGCAAGCAGGTGCTTTATTGAAAAAGAAGCTGACATTGTAATAACCACAGGCGGCGGCCTTCCGCTTGATGCAACTCTTTACCAGGTGGTAAAAGGCATGGTGGGCGCAATGCCCGCTGTTAAAAAGGACGGCATTATTATTACTGCTGCAGAATGCACGGAGGAGATAGGCAGCAGGGAATTTGTTGAAATAGTTGAGCAGGAAAATGATCTTGACGCATTTATTGAGAAAATAAAAAATAAAGACTATTTTAAAATAGACCAGTGGGAGCTTGAGGAATTTGTAAAAGCAAGGAAAAAAGCTAAAGTTTATCTTTACAGCGGCTGCCTTCTTGCAAGCTCATATAAAATCCCGCCTTCAACGCTTACTCTTATAAACTCAGTTGATGAGGGCCTTCAGAAAGCATTCAGGGAACTTGGCAGCAATGCGACAATAAATGTAATCCCTGAAGGGCCCTATGTCATACCTGTTATAAAATCATGATAAAAATGTGCGCCCCCGGATTTAATTGTTTATTTATAATATTAATATGATTTACAGGAAGCGGTACCTGTATTTTTTTATATTTCAGGTTAATATATTACGGAATATAATTTAATATAAAAAGAAGGCAATTAATTAAATGAAACAAAGCCAAATAAAATACCTTGAGGAAATAGCCGGGCAGGATTTTGTAATAACGGATATAGAAGACAAGATTTGTTTTGGTTATGATTCCACCCGCCTTGAATTTATGCCTGATGTGATTGTAAAAGTAAAAGATGCGGGCCAGATAAGCAGTATATTAAAGTTTGCAAATGAGTATAAAATACCTGTTACGGGGCCAGGGGCGCTGCCACGGGCCTTTCCGGCGGCTGCCTTGCAGTAAACGGGGGCATATCGCTTGTGATGCTTGAAATGAACGCCATATCAGAAGTCAACAATGTTGACCTGCTGGTTGAAGTGCAGGCAGGGGCCATAACAGTTGACGTTGATAAGGCCGCAAAAAAAAAA
>Ga0194127_10003525_pt1 | contig 19978 bp, 17 predicted proteins | sample TA2KigC100mmetaG_FD_148624 | JGI IMG/M metagenome (GOLD analysis project Ga0194127, IMG submission 148624) | Freshwater microbial communities from Lake Tanganyika, Tanzania - TA2015036 Kigoma Deep Cast 100m | ecosystem: Environmental > Aquatic > Freshwater > Lake | place: Tanzania: Lake...
GGGGAAGGGACGTTTTGCGAAAATCGTCTAGTTTCTCTGTAATTTTCGCACTCTGAAATTTATGAAAGAAGTTCAAAGTACCCTTTCCTTGTTTATAATCCATTTCATCCCCAAAAATTGGAATAATGGCAAGGAACCCAACCTCTCGGTTGTTGAGTTGAATGGGAGCCAAATCGTTGGCAAGGGCAATTGGTCGACTCAGAATAAAATGATTTTGCAGCATGGTTTCAGATAGGGCCTTCATATCTTTACCGCAAGGCATAGTATGACCATGTCCAAACCATGTGTTGTTGGCTAAAACATATTTTTTTAAGTGAACTAGCCAATGAAATATCCAATTGAATTTAGGGTTGTCCAGTTCTTTAACTTCCCAATAGCTTGGCAACATAAAGTACAGTTCTTTGTGGGCTTCATCAAGGTGTTTTTTGTGTGCATTCATCGCACTGTCAGATAATCCGTAGGTCATTAAGATGGAGGACAATGGTTGCTCCTTTGATTTAAAAAGTAACAGCACTTCACCATTAAACTCAATTTTTTCTGGATTACCCAATCGTTTTACCAACACTTCATAAACTTCCCCCATGATGCTAAGGTACGCTTTTAGGTTAAAATTTCGGGTCGGAAAGCATTAATTATACTTCCTGTTTGCCTCGATATTTCAGCGGAATTATCACATGAAAATTTTATGGCAACATAACCCGAAGTTTGAAGGTGAATAGGTTCCCCAACAACTAATGAGGCGAATTCGGAGATGCCTTCGTTATGACCGATGAGGAAAATATCTTCATTGGTTTCTAATGAGTTTACGAAATGCAATAACTGTGAGCTACTTGCTAGGTAAAGTTCTTTTAACAATTGCAATTGGTGACCCGGAAAAACAAGAGTAGCAGTTTGGGCGGTACGATTTGCTGCGCTTGCAAATATAGAAAAGACTTCTACCTTTTCTTCCAAAAAGTAATTCTTCAAATGTTGTATTTGGGCATGGCCTTTTTTAGAAAGATTTCTATCAAAATCCTTACCTGAATCTGCAAATTTTTCTGTTTTGGCGTGCCTGAGTAAATGAAGTATCACAGCTGCTTATTTTTAAGCAGAAAGCCGCCTAATTTGTGAAAATAGGGGAGTTGAAGGTGCTCTTGTAAAAGCATAAGGTGTTCAATTCTGTGGCAATCGGTTCCAACAAAATCAAAGGCAACCGCATCAATCAACCGTTCTGCTTGTTTTTGAATATCTGGCCCATAGTGTCCTGTGAGTGAATTTAAGTTGATTTGAATATTTATGCCTTCACTCCGCCATAACTCGGCGATATCAATACGTCCTAAATAATAGATGTACCGCTCAAAATGAGCAATTACCGGCTTATAGCCATTCGACTTTAATTCAAAAAATAATTTATCTGTAAATTGTGGTGGAGAATAAAAAGCAAATTCTATTAAGACATAGTTGTCACCAAACGTAAGTAATTCTTTATTCTGTATTTTTAAAAATAAGGTCTCATCAAAGTAATATTCAGCTGCTGCTTCAATTTCGATATCCAAACCAATTTTAGTAATTTCTTTTTTTACTGCTGCCAGACCCTCTCGTATGATTTCCGGTGTGTTTGGAAATCCGTGTGACATAATGTGTGGAGTGGTGATTACTTTTTTATAACCGAGTTCTTTGAATTTCGATAACATGGCAATCGTGTGATCCATAGATGGCGAACCATCATCAATTCCTGGAATAAGGTGGCTATGCATATCAATGCCGATGTATGCCAATTCGAAGTTCGGTAAAGATTCTTTTTTCTTGAAAAAATCAAACAACCCCATTAGCGATTCCCGTACATTGTATTGTAATAATCTTGATAAGTTCCACGGGTCACTTTATCAATCCATTCTGGATTAGATAAATACCATTCCACAGTTTTTGCGAGCCCTTCTTCAAAAGTAATCGATGGTTTCCAGCCCAATTCATTTGCTAATTTCGAGGCGTCAATAGCGTATCGCTTGTCGTGACCAGCACGATCGCTTACATAGGTTATGAGAGCTTCTGATTCTCCTCTTTCCCTCCCTAGTTTTTTGTCCATAAGATTGCATAGGAATTTAACCAGTTCTATATTTGTCCATTCATTCAGGCCACCGACATTATACGATTCGCCAATTCTACCTTTGTGAAAAATAGTGTCAATTGCGCTGGCGTGGTCTTCCACCCACAACCAGTCCCGAATGTTATCGCCTTTTCCATAGATCGGTAATTGTTTCTTATGTTGAATATTGTGTATCATCAATGGAATTAATTTCTCCGGGAAATGATGGCTTCCATAATTATTGGAACAATTTGAAATTTTCACTGGTAGATGATACGTGTGAAAAAAGGCCATCACAAAATGATCGGAGGAGGCTTTTGATGCAGAGTACGGGCTTCGAGGGTCGTAGGGAGTTTCTTCAGTAAAAAGTCCGATATCTCCAAGGCTCCCATACACCTCATCTGTTGACACGTGATGAAAAACATGTGCCCCACTTTTCCAATGTTCTTTCGCAGTTTGCAATAGATTTACCGTCCCAACCACATTGGTCATCACAAACTCCATTGGGCCTTCAATCGATCGATCAACATGAGATTCAGCAGCGAGATGAATTACATCCGTGATGCCGTATTTTTCAAATACACTTCTTACTGCCTGGCCATCAACAATGTCGATTTTCTCGAAGCGATAGTTTGGTTGATCGGCGACATCCATCAAGTTAGCTAAATTTCCTGCATACGTGAGTTTATCTACATTGATAATCAGGTAATTTGGATAAATCTTTAAAAAACGTCGTACAACATGTGAGCCGATAAAACCGGCTCCGCCTGAGATTAAAATTTTGCGTTCAAAAACTGCCATCACAAACTCCAATATTTTAAGTTGTGAATTTTTCCTCTGTAGATTCCTTTCACATCAATAAGAATACCTTTATCATCTTTCATGATCTCTTTAAAATACATTTCATTCAGGCTAAGGTACTCCTTGTGATTGACTGCCACTATCACAGCATCGTAATCATTATCACAGCGTTGTTTTAGTTCGACACCATATTCTTGAAGCATTTCGTTATAATCCGCATGGGTATCTGTAATATCAACACTGACCTCGAAAGTTTCTAATTCTTTCAATATATCCAGAACTTTTGAGTTTCGGATATCACTGACATTCTCCTTAAAAGTTGCTCCCATAATCAAGACTTTGGTGTCCTGAATGTGTTTGCCTTGTTTGATTAATTTTTTCACGGTTTGTGAGGCTATGTATGCACCCATCGAATCGTTGATTTTTCTTCCGCTCATAATTACTTGCGCATGATATCCAGCTTGCATGGCTTTGTGAGTCAAATAATATGGATCTACGCCAATGCAATGCCCACCAACAAGTCCGGGAGTAAATTTTAAGAAGTTCCATTTAGTGCCCGCAGCCTCTAATACATCGTATGTATTTATTTCCAATTTATTGAAGATCAAAGATAATTCATTAATTAGGGCAATATTCAAATCTCGTTGAGTGTTTTCAATGATTTTTGCAGCTTCTGCCACTTTGATAGATGGAGCTTTGTGAACACCTGCCTTTACAACAAGTTCGTAGGTTTTTGAAATTTGCTCGAGTGATTCCTCACAACAGCCCGAGACGACTTTAATAACATTTTGCAAAGTATGTTCTTTATCTCCTGGATTGATTCGCTCCGGAGAATAACCTACTTTAAAATCTCGCTGGTACTGCAGCCCTGACATTTCCTCTAAAATTGGAATGCAATCTTCCTCAGTACACCCGGGATAGACGGTGGATTCAAATACAATATAGTCTCCTTTTTTAATTACTTTCCCTACGGTTCGACTTGCCCCAAGCAAAGGATTTAAGTCTGGAAGCTTGGAATCATCAATAGGGGTGGGTACGGCTACAATAAAAAAATTTGCGGTCTTCAAATCTTCAATGTTAGAAGAGAACAAAATATCGCATCCCTCGAAGGCAGAAGTATCAAGCTCATTGCTTGGATCGACATTTTTTTTCATGCACTCTATGCGCTCGTGATTGATATCGAAACCGATAACTTTTATTTTTTTTGCAAATTCAAGTGCTATGGGCAGACCTACATAGCCAAGACCAATAACCGCGAGTTTTGCCTCGTAATCTACTAACCGATTATACATTGGTTTACTCATGTTATTTTGTATGTATTAATTGATTGTTGCGCAGTGTGTAGATTCGCTCGATAATTTCAACCACTTTTAACCCTTCGAGCGCATTGGTAGTTGGCGACGTTCTGCCTTTTAAAGTATCAATTACATTTGAAATAATATAATTGTGATTTGCCGCTGATCCTTTGTATGGGCCATAATCATTTGCAGGATTTGAAGGCTTCAATTTGGGCATTTCATAATCTTTAATATTACAAATTTCTACTTCATTCATGTACTGCCCGCCTATTTTTATACTTCCATTTTTACTTACTATTGTCATTGATGATTCGAGATTCTGATCGGCCACAGAAGTCGAATAATTGATACAACCCATACCCCCGTTTATAAAATTAAAGTTTACAAAACCCGAGTCTTCAAATGCTGTAGTATCTTGATGGTTGAAATCTGCAAATTTCCCTTGGATGTTGTCAATATCACCGAATAGCCAATACATTATATCGATGAAATGAGAAAACTGGGTAAACAGTGTTCCACCAAAAAAGTCTTGTGTTCCTTTCCAATTACCGCGTTTATAATAACGTTCGTCACGATTCCAGTAGCAATTCAATTGCACCATGTAAATATCACCAAGAATGCCTTCTGTCACAATGGATTTAAGCCATTCTGATGGAGGAGAGTATCTATTTTGCATTACGCAAAAAACGTGCTTTGATACTTGCAGTGACATAAATATTATTTCTTCACAACTTACTTTTGTAAGACCCATAGGTTTTTCACATACCACATGTTTATGTGCTCGGAGAGCTTTTAAAGATTGTTCTGCGTGCAAGCCATTTGGTGTACAAATATTAACCACGTCAAAAGACAAATTGCTTGACAGAAGTTCGTCAATACTTTTGAAAAATGGCACATTAAAGTCTTGGGCACCACATTCCTCTTTACTGAGAATATCTACCATGGCGATAAGTTCTCCCTCTTCGTTGCGACGAACCATTTCGGCATGTCTTTTTCCAATGTGACCAGCTCCAACAACTGCAAACTTTATTTTGGAATTATTTATCATTCGATTTTACTGACTTTGTTATTTTCTAATTTATATTTTTCGAGACTCTCTGTGCATGTTGCAATTCCCTCGGCATCAAAATTCAAGCGGTGTCCAAATTCACTCATCCATCCGATCTGCCTCGCCGGATTTCCCACAACAAGTGCATAGGCAGGGATATGTTTTGTGACAACAGCACCTGCGCCTATGAAGGCATATTCACCAATATCATTGCCGCAAACAATCGTTGCATTTGCGCCAATACTCGCTCCTTTTTTAACAGTAGTTTTACTGTATTGACCTCTTCGTACTACACGACTTCTTGGATTTATAACGTTGGTGAAAACCATAGATGGTCCTAAAAAAACATCATCTTCACAAATTACCCCCGTGTAAATGGAGACATTGTTCTGCACTTTTACATTATTTCCTATAATGACATCAGAAGCAACAACAACATTTTGTCCAATGTTGCAATTTTCACCCAATTTACAATTTGCCATAATGTGCGAAAAGTGCCAAATTTTTGTTCCGCTACCAATTTCGCAGCCTTCGTCTATTATTGCAGAATCGTGAGCGTAGTAGGTCATTTTACTTGATAATATAGTTGTCAAAGTTATAGTGATCTGTCTCCTCTAGTTCAGACGGACTTAAAGACTTAAAGAAAGCATAGGTTCTTTTCAATCCTTCCTCTCGGTCAATCGTTGGCCTCCAATTTAATATTGATTGGGCTTTAGAAATATCCGGTCTGCGTTGCTTGGGGTCGTCTGTTGGTAGCTCCTTATAAACTACTTTTTGGTTGGTTCCTGTTAATTTGATAATTTCCTCTGCAAATTCCCTGATTGAAATTTCAGATGGATTTCCAATATTTACTGGGTAAACGTAATCACTATGTAAAAGCCTCACAATTCCTTCAATCAAATCGTCAACATAACAGAATGATCTCGTTTGGCTTCCATCACCAAAAATGGTGATATCTTCACCGCGAAGTGCTTGACCGATGAAGGCAGGCAACACTCGGCCATCATTGAGGCGCATGCGTGGTCCGTAGGTATTAAATATTCTCACAATCCGGGTTTCTAAACCGTGAAAATTGTGATAGGCCATGGTAATAGCCTCCTGAAATCTTTTTGCCTCGTCGTATACACCGCGAGGTCCTACCGGGTTTACATTTCCCCAATATTCTTCGGTCTGAGGATGAACTGTTGGGTCTCCGTATACCTCTGAGGTTGAAGCGATTAAAATGCGAGCACCTTTGGCTTTTGCTAATCCTAAACAATTATGTACGCCCAAAGAACCAACTTTCAAGGTCTGAATAGGAATTTTTAAGTAGTCAATTGGACTTGCTGGGGATGCAAAATGTAAGAGATAGTCTAATTTCCCTGGGACATGAATAAATTTTGATACATCGTGGTGATGGAATTCGAAAGATTTTTTACCAAACAAATGTTCTATATTTTTTAGTCGACCTGTTATGAGATTATCCAAACCGATAACATGATAACCGTCAAGAATGAAACGATCACACAAATGAGACCCCAAGAATCCTGCCGCACCGGTAATCAGTATTCTTTTCATACGGGTTGAGTTAAGTTTCGTCCGATAGATGAGTAATAAAACCCTTGCAATGTCATTTCTTCCAATTCAAATAAATTCCTCCCGTCAAAGATTACGTGACCCTTCATCAGTTTTTTCATTTTATCAAAATCTGGATTTCTAAAAACTCCCCACTCTGTGCAAATCAAAAGTGCATCTGTATTTTCCAAAACTTCATATTCGCTCGATGCATAAGAAATTTTATCCCCGATTTGTAGTTTGACGTTGTCCATCGCCTCGGGATCATAGGCAATTACACTTGCTCCGGCTTTAATAAGTTCATCGATTATGTAAAGTGAAGGAGCTTCCCGAATATCATCTGTATCGGGCTTAAATGCCAAGCCCCAAATTGCAATTTTTTTTCCAGTGAGATTTCCTCTGAAGAAATTATTGATTTTCGGAAATAGAATTATTTTCTGCTTCTCATTCACGCGCATTACCGCATCTAATATTTCAAAGTCAAAGAGTTTTTCTTTTCCTGATTTCACTAGCGCACTCACATCTTTAGGAAAGCAAGATCCTCCGTATCCAATTCCCGGGAAAAGAAAACGTTTACCAATTCTCGAGTCAGAGCCAATTCCAATTCGTACTTTGTCGATGTCAGCTCCAATAAGTTCGCAAAAGTTTGCCATTTCGTTCATAAACGTAATTTTAGTGGCCAAAAATGAATTAGCAGCATATTTTGTGAGTTCAGCGGATTTTTCATCCATGAAATAAATGGGGTTCCCCTGTCTTACGAAGGGTTTATACAAAGTTTCCATTATTTTTTTCGCGCGTTCGTCAGAAGCACCAATAACCACTCTATCTGGTTTTAAAAAATCACTTACTGCAAAGCCCTCTCTCAAAAATTCAGGATTCGAAACAACTGCAAATTCAGTGGTTGCGTGTTTTGCAATAGCTTGATAAACTTTCTCTGCAGTTCCAACGGGAACAGTGCTTTTATCTACGATAACTTTATAGTCATTCATCATTTTTCCTAACTGGTCTGCTACCCCAAGAATATAGGATAAATCAGCGCTTCCGTCTTCATCGGGAGGTGTTGGAAGGGCTAGGAAAATAATTTGGGCATCGGATATTCCTTGTTTCAGAGAGGTTGTAAATGACAAACGATTGGCTTTAACATTTCGGTGAAAAATTGTATCCAATTCTGGTTCATAAATTGGAACCACTCCATTTCTCAGTTTTTCCACTTTTGCAGCATCAACATCGATACAAACTACTTGGTTTCCAGTTTCAGCAAAACAAGCACCTGTAACAAGTCCTACATATCCGGTTCCAACTACGGCAATTTTATTCATGAGTTAGTTTCGAGGAGATTTATTATTTTCCAATATATTCTTCAATAGTTTTGGTGATATATTCCAACTGCTCTTCTTGCATTTCTGTATGAATAGGCAATGAAATTACACGCTCGGTCAACCAGTCTGTTGTTTGTAAGTGCAGGTTTTCTGCGCCAAAAGAGGCAAACATTTTTTGTCTATGTGCCGGTACGGGATAATAAATCATGCTTGGTACATCACGTGAGGCCAAATATTCATTCAGCCCATCTCTATTCGGTCCGTCAAGAGTGAGGGTATATTGATGAAAAACATGTTTTGAATCAGAGGAGCGAAAAGGAATTTGCACACCGTTCATAGGGCCAAAGAATTCGTCGTAGTAAGCAGCTACCTCGCGTCGGGCATCAATGTAATTATCCAATTGACGCAGTTTAATCTGCAGAACAGCGGCTTGAATGCTATCTAATCTCGAGTTACATCCTACTACGTCATGGTAGTATTTTTTACTTTGGCCATGATTGGCAATCATTTTAATTTTATTCGCTAAATCATCATTATTCGTAAACAAGGCGCCACCATCACCATAACAACCTAAATTTTTTGATGGAAAAAATGAGGTACAACCAATATCACCGATTGTTCCCGTTTTCACAACTGTTCCATCCGTTAGATGATAATTTGACCCCAAAGCCTGGGCATTGTCCTCAATCACAAATAAATTGTTTTTTCGAGCTATTTCCATAATTGCATTCATGTTTGCCGCCTGTCCGAACAAATGAACGGGGACAATGGCTTTTGTTTTTGGTGTAATAGCATTTTCTATTTCTTTTTCGTCGATGCAAAAAGTATCTTTATTTACCTCCACAAAAATGGGTTTAAGCCCAAGCAGAGCAATTACTTCAGTGGTGGCAATGTATGTAAAAGATGGGGTTATCACCTCGTCTCCGGGTTGAAGGCCAAGTGCCATCATTGCAATTTGGAGTGCATCAGTTCCATTGGCACAGGGTATAACGTGTTTAACGTGCAAGTATTGTTCAAGATCTTCCTTCAGACCACTTACCTCCGGGCCATTTATAAAATGTGCATTATTTATGACATTCCAGATTGCTTCATCGATAGCAGGTTTAATTTTTTCGTATTGACCTACGAGGTCTACCATCTGAATTCTCTTCATCTCTAACAATTGGTAATCAAAGTTAAGGAATATAGCTCTTTTACCCAATTTTATTTGCTGTTTACAGAGAAATTTGCGTCTGTTGAGGGTTTATCCTGATTCTAATTTCTTATTTTTATCTTTGCTCTAATGAGAGGGCTCAGTTTTTTTGTAATTGTTTTGATAAGTTGCAATCATTATTCTCAGGCAACTAAGCAAAGTTTTTCCCGGATGTTTGAGGTGGAGTATGGTGCTAATTTACCTGCGGGAGATCTAGCCCAACGCTATGGTTTTCTCAATCACGTGGGTGGAGGCGTGTTGTTCCGTTCGCCGCAAAATTTAATCTTTGGATTTGAGTCAGCTTTTATATTCGGCAATCAATTTAAATCGGAATTTGACTCTGTGTTTTCTCACTTATCGGATGCCCAGGGAAATATCACAGACATAAATGGAGATATTGCGCTAGTTATGACCTATGCCAGAGGGTTTTACGCAAACGGATTTCTGGGTAAATTAATTCAGCTCTCTCAAAAAAAGAAGGCTTCGCATCTTCAATTAAAATTGGGTTTTGGGTACCTTCAACATCGGTTCAGAATCGAGACAAATCAACAGGTAGTTCCTCAAATCGAAACGGATTATCGCAAGGGTTACGATCGCTTCACTACAGGAATCAATACCAGTCAATTTATCGGATATGCTTTTCTCCCTGAAGAAGGATTTTATCAATTTTATGGTGGCCTCTACATCCAGGAGGGGTTTACTTACAATCGAAGAACCATCAATTTCGATCAACCGAATGTGCCGGTTTCCAGAGATTTACGCCTGGATTTGCAAATTGGTGTCAAGTTAGGTTGGTACATACCTTTTTACAAAGCTGAGCCGCGAGATTATTACTTTGAATAATGTTATACGAGATACTCCTCAGACTCTTTTACCTGAATGTTACACTTGTTGCTAATCTGGGTAATCAAAAGGCCAAAAAATGGTTGAATGGAAGAAAGAATTGGCGATCGGGTATAAATTTTTTACCGAAAAATGCCACGATTTTTCACTGTGCCTCTCTCGGAGAATTTGATCAGGCAGCCCCCGTGATCCAAGCTTGGAGAAAACGTTTCCCAAACCACGCTATTGTCGTAAGTTTTTTCTCGCCTTCCGGCATGGAACATTATCAAAAAAGACAAATACCAATTGATGGAGTATGTTACTTGCCACTCGACACAAGGAAAAATATGAAAGATTTTTTGAAAACGTTGGCTCCTCAAAGAATTTTCCTGATGAAGTACGAGTTCTGGCCCAATTTGATCAGAGAGGCGTCCGAAAGTAAAATTCCTATTTTTTCGCTGGCAACCTCGTTGAGAGCAAACCAATTTTACTTCAAATGGTACGGTTCTTTTTGGGGTAATCCACTGCCTAAAATCAGTCATTTTTTCACCCAGAATATCGAAACCAATGCCTTGTTAAATTCCATTAATTGCCACAATGTCACTTGCGTTGGAGACACGCGGTTTGATTCGGTGCTTGCCAGAAGAGCTTTGCGAGTGCCAGAGCAGAAGTTGACGAATTACATGAGCAACAAGAGGGCTATTATTCTGGGTAGCGCATGGGAAAAAGAGGCAGATATTCTCGCTTCATGTGTGAATAAACTAACCCAAGAAACTATTGTCATTGCTCCTCACGAGGTAAATACTGCCTCCATTAGTCGTTTGAAACGACTCTTCCCAAACGCAATTTGTTACACAGAAGAGAACCTTGACCCCGCAAAAAATATTTTAATACTCGATACTGTAGGGCAATTGTCAAATGTATATGCATACGGTTTTATAGCTTTTGTTGGAGGAGGCTTTCACGGCAGTCTGCACAATATTTTAGAGCCAGCAGTTTATGGACTTCCGGTCTGTTTTGGCCCTAAGCATTCAAAATTTCCGGAAGCAAAATTATTTTTAAACAAGAAATTTGCTCGTGAGATTGCAAGTGGTGACGACTTCATTCGATTTATTGATGACATAAAAAAGGATGCTAACAGTGTAAGTTTGGAAATTCAGTCCTATGTGGAGAGTCAACAAGGAGCGACTGAAAGAATCTTAAAATACTTTGGCTAATACGCCCTTTCGTTCCTATTTTCCTTCCAATTAATAAAAGCTTTATTGACTACTTTATTTCCTCCGGGAGTAGGGTAATCACCGGTGAAATACCAATCGCCTTGATTATTTGGACACGCTATCTGCAAATTCTCAACGGTCTGATATATAACCTCAACCTCTGCTTGAATTCCTTTTGGAGTGAGCATAATGCCAATTTGTGTTGATAATTCGTCAGCGCTAAAAGGTGCATAAATTTCTTTCACTACATTACTCACCTCCTCTTTCGGTAAATTTTCCTGTTTCTTGCATTTTTGGTACACGTCTTCAATGATAGACTCCCTGTTTGTGGCTTTTAGCAAAGAAATTGCAGCTTCAAAGGCAATAAAATCTCCCATTTTTGCCATGTCTATTCCGTAGCAATCCGGGAAGCGAATTTGAGGTGCTGAAGAGATAACGATTATTTTTTTCGGATTCAACCTGTCCAAAATACGGAGTATACTTTGCTTCAATGTTGTTCCCCTTACTATGCTGTCATCAATAACAATCAAATTATCTTCGAATGCACGGATGCTTCCATAAGTTATATCGTAAACGTGTGCGACTAAATCGTCTCTTGAAACATCTTGAGTTATAAAAGTTCTCAGTTTAGCATCTTTGATGGCTATTTTTTCGATCCGAGCCCGGCGGTGTAATATTTTGGAAATTTTATCATAATTACTCGTGTCGCCTAACGTCATTATTTCTGAAATCTTTTGCGCGTTCAAAAACTCCTCCAGACCCTCAACTAAGCCGTAAAAAGATACTTCTGCGGTATTCGGAATAAAGGAGAAAACAGAATTATCAAAATCGTAATTAATTGATTTTAAAACTTGCGGTACAACAAGGCGACCCAATGCTTTTCTCTCTGTATATATGGCTGCATCTGAGCCCCTGGAAAAGTAAATTCGCTCAAAGGAACATTTTTTTATAGTTTTTGGAGTATTGATTAATGATTCCGATACATGACCGTCTTTTTTAATGATTAAAGCGTGTCCCGGTTTGAGCTCCTGGACTTGCTCGATTTTTAAGTTGAAGGCAGTTTGAAGTACAGGCCTCTCAGAAGCGACAACACAAATTTCTTCATCCTCATACCAAAATGCAGGGCGGATGCCTGAAGGATCTCGAAGAACAAAAGCATCACCGTGACCCAAAAGACCCGCCATCGCGTATCCGCCATCCCAATCTTCAGAGGCCTTTTTCAAGATTTTAACCAAATCCAATTCCTTTGCGATTTTGGCATAAATTTCTTTGCTGTCAAGCCCCATTGCTTTGTAGTGACGAAATAATTCGTCGTTTTCTACATCCAAAAAATGACCAATTTTCTCAAGGATTGTAACGGTGTCTGACATTTCTTTTGGGTGTTGTCCTATTCGCAGCAGGACATTGAAAAGTTCGTCCACGTTGGTCAAGTTGAAATTTCCTGCGACAACAAGATTCCGTGTGATCCAGTTATTTTGGCGGAGGAAAGGGTGGCAACTCTCAATGGAGTTTCTGCCAAAGGTTCCATACCGTAGATGACCCAAAAAAAGTTCTCCTGTAAAACCAGCCTTCTTTTTCATGAAATGGGTATCTGTTAGCCGAGCGGAATCTTCTTGCACCACCTGACGAAATCTGTTGTTGATTTGATCAAAAATATCTTGAATAGGATTTTTTGCTACTGAACGCGTTCGGGATATGTAGCGCTCTCCAGGAGCCATGTCAAATTTTATATTTGCAATTCCAGCACCGTCTTGTCCTCGATTGTGCTGTTTTTCCATCAGTAAGTGCAATTTATTTATTCCGTATAACGTAGTCCCGTATTTATCCACATAATGTTGCAGGGGTTTTTTCAGTCTGAGCAGGGCTATTCCGCATTCGTGTTTTATGGCATCACTCATGATATGAAATTTGAAGCGAATATAATGTTCTTTGCGGAACATTACCGAGAAATTTTCCTATTTGAGCGAGATTATTCGCTTTCCTTTTTATTCTCCCGTGCGATATAATCGTAATTGATAGTAATTTTCTCGGCTTTCTCCTCCTCTTGTTGCTTTAAACGCATTTCTTCTTCATGAACTTTTTGCCAATATTGTCCCTCTAAATCAGGAGGTTCTATTCCTAAATCTCTCTCAATTTCATATTGGTATTTAGGTCGCTGGGGGCCTTTCTTCCGAAACCAATACGCGAGAAAAACGCCAACGATGAGTCCTGATAAATGCCCCTCCCACGATATAGGTTGTGGCGTTGGAAATACGCCCCAAATCATGCTTCCGTATACAAATATTACAAATAATGACAATGCCTGTAAAGGCAAATACTTTCTAATCACACCACTGGTGAACAAAAACCCCGCTAATCCGTAAATAATTCCGCTCATACCGATATGAGATGAACCGTTTCGTTCGGCGAGAATCCACACAAAAAAACCTGACAATAGCCAAATAATCACAAAAACACGCCATCCGATTTCCCTGTAGCTGTAGAACATCAGCCCAGACAACAAAAATATGGGAATACTGTTTCCGGAAATGTGTTGAATATGTTGGTGATCGTGAATCCATGGGGAAAGCAAAATCCCTCTCAAACCCTCAATTTCTCCGGGAACAATACCAAAGGTAAAAAACTGCAAGGGAGATATTTTATCCAACAAAAAAATCAACCACATCAAACCCGTTATGAGTATTGCGGGAGGAAGGGCATTCCACAAATGATCCTCAAATGCTTTCTTTTTTGCCATAAATATTTTATTTCAAACATAATGCCTGTTATTAGGTTAATGACATACTGTCATGGAATTATACTTGGATGTGTATAATTAAACTAATTTTGTGTGGTTATGAGTGAAATTCGGAACAAAGTTGAGGAGAGTGGTTTAATTCAATTGGATTTGGGCCAATTTAAGCCACAAGTTCAGTTGGTCGGGTTAGATATTGCCGAACAACTCTGGCAAGGTTTAGTAATCAAGGAAAAAGACTTCAGAGCCTGGATAAAAGGCAATGATTGGTCTATATACCAGGGCAAAGCGGTATATATTTTTTGTAGCCTAGATGCAATCGTTCCAACATGGGCCTACATGCTCGTGGCAGCGAGTTTGAACGAACTGGCTACACACGTTACGATTGGAGATTTAGTGGACTTGGAGAAAGAGATGGTTCACCAGTCAATTTCCCGATTGGACCTTGAAGAATTAAAAGGTGGCAGGATCATCGTAAAAGGATGTTCAGACATGCTGGATCCAGCATTCGCAATGGTCTGTTTACTCAATAAACTCCAACCCGTTGTCCAATCCATAATGTATGGCGAGCCATGCTCTACGGTACCAATTTTTAAGAGATCAAAAGATAAGAATGAAAATTAATGCTTGGATCCGGGCGCTGCGATTGAGGACCTTACCGCTTTCCGTATCGGGAATTATAATAGGGGCAGGACTTGCCAAGTTTCAATTACATCATATGGAATGTTCGGAGGAAAGGCGTTTCTGGCCGATCACGCTATTGGCTTTACTCACAACAATTTCCTTTCAGATTGTATCTAACCTCGCAAATGACTTGGGCGACAGTGCAAAAGGCACTGATAATAAGAACAGAATTGGGCCGGTGCGTGCGGTTCAATCCGGTGAAATTTCTCTTTCGTCTATGCGCATAGCTGTTTTTGTGTCAGCGATCATCGCACTTATTTTGGCCTTAATTTTAATCAATGTCAGTTCCCCAAATTTATCAGAACAATCCAAATTTATTTATGCCATTCTTTCCATAGTTTGTGTGTTTGCAGCCATTACCTATACCGTAGGGAAAAATGCCTACGGATACAGAGGACTTGGGGATGCTATGGTTTTCATTTTCTTTGGCCTTGTCAGTGTTATAGGTTGTTATTTGTTGTATGGGTTTGAATATGAGCATGTCATTTTGTTTTTCGCCTGTGCAATAGGTTTTTGGAGTTCTGCTGTTTTAAATCTGAATAATTTACGCGATATGGAAAATGATCGCGACAGTAAGAAAAATACCTTGGTTGTAAAAATGGGATTCCAAAAAGGAAAATTTTATCACGGATTTCTTGTTTTGGGTGGTATTTTACTTTGGTCAACAGGTGTTATTTATCACCTCGTTTTTATGTCTTGGGATACCTTGGTGATAATTTCGCTTTGTCCTTGTTTACTATTCCTCTATCATTTGTACAAGTTGATGAATATCGCCGAGCCAAAAGCCATAGATCCTGAATTAAAAAAAGTGGTTCTTTCAGTTTTTTTATGTTCGGTACTGCTCTCTGTATTCTTAAATTGGCATACTTAACTCCTCTTTCAAGCTTCTTGACTCGTTCATTTTACGGGTCGAATTTCGTCTTCTTCGAATAGTTTTCTTACTTTTGTTTTCCTAATTACTTTCGGTGAGAATGGATAGAGTAACATACGTTGGTAACGCAGATGTGAACGCAATCGAGCATCTTTATACATTATTCAGACAAAATCCAGAAAATGTTGATCGAGGTTGGCAAAAGTTCTTTGAAGGCTTTGACTTTGCAAGAACCAATTTTGAGGAAGGGGGCGAAATCCCTGAAAACTTTCAGAAAGAATTTAAGGTATTAAATCTTATCAGTGGCTATCGCACCAGAGGGCACTTGTTCACGAAGACAAATCCTGTTCGCGAGCGGCGTCAATATACACCGACCTTAGCCATCGAAAATTTTGGTTTGAGCCAAGAAGATTTGGAGGAAGAATTTCAAGCGGGCAATGAATTAGGTTTGGGTGCATGTACTTTAAAAGAAATTATACACCACCTGCAATTAACTTATTGCCAATCCATTGGGATAGAATACGTTTACATGCGTGACCCCGAGCGAATAGAATGGTTAAAAAATAAAATTGAACTAAAAAATCGACCACAGTTTGATAAAAACAGAAAAATTGAAATTTTCAAAAAATTAAATCAGGCTTCTGGATTTGAGGCCTTTTTGGGAAAAAAATTCGTTGGTCAAAAGCGTTTTTCCATTGAGGGTGGTGAAGCTTTAATTCCTGCTTTAGACACCTTAGTAAACAAGGGGTCGACGATCGGTGTAGCGTATTTCGTCATGGGGATGGCGCATCGCGGAAGGTTGAATACACTGACCAATATTTTCCAAAAAAGGCCCAGAGATATTTTCTCTGAATTTGAAGGCAAGGAATTTGACTACGAAACAACTTTTGATGGTGATGTAAAATACCACCAAGGTTTTACATCGCACCTCACCCTTCAAAATGGAAATAAAATGGGCTTAACATTGGCTCCAAATCCATCGCACTTGGAGGCAGTAAATACCGTCGTAGAAGGAATTGCACGGGCAAAAATAGATCATGTTTATTTGGACGAAAAAAAGGTTTGTCCTGTTTTGATTCATGGTGATGCCGCCGTTGCTGGTCAGGGAATCGTTTATGAAACAATACAGATGGCGCAATTGAATGGTTACCGCGCCGGAGGGACGATACACCTGGTGGTCAATAACCAAGTTGGGTTTACTACAAATTACCTCGATGCAAGATCATCTACCTATTGTACAGATGTCGCAAAAACCACACTTTGCCCAGTTTTTCATGTGAATGGGGACGATATAGAGGCAGTTGTGCAGGCAGTAGAAATCGCTATTGAATACCGACAACAATTCAATAGGGACATTTTCATTGACCTTCTTTGCTACCGGAAATATGGACATAACGAGGGGGATGAGCCTAAGTTTACACAACCAAAATTATACGATATCATCGCCAAACACCCTAATCCAAAAGTGATTTATCAAAAGCAACTGGAAAATGAAGGGGTAATTTCCAATGCAGATGCCAAGGCGATCGAGGATGATTACAATGATTTTTTGGAAAAGGAGTTCGAGGAATCTCGAAAGAAGGAAAAAGCACTGGTTTATGATTTTTTAGCTTTAACTTGGGAAGGTTATCGACACGGAGAGGAGAAAGATTTTCTAAAATCTCCGGAGACCGGCGTAGACAAGAAAAAGTTGTATGAATTGGGTATTAAACTGGCTGCACTTCCAGAGGGCCGAAAGTATTTTCGAAAAATAGCGAAGATTTTTGAGGACCGCTCGAATGCAATCAAAGAGGATAAATTGGATTGGGGCACAGCAGAGATGTTGGCTTATGCAAGTTTGCTCGTTGAAGGTCATTCGGTAAGAATTTCAGGGCAGGATGTAGAGCGTGGTACGTTTTCTCATCGCCACGCTGTGGTTAAAACCGAGGACACGGAGGAGGAAATACAAACACTTAATTTACTGGCAGACAGGCAAGCAAGTTTTGAAGTGTATAACTCTTTATTGTCAGAATATGGCGTGCTTGGGTTTGAATATGGCTATTCACTCGCTCACCCATCCGGTTTAACCATTTGGGAAGCACAATTTGGGGATTTCTTCAACGGTGCACAAATAATGGTGGATCAATTTATTTCTGCAGGTGAAGACAAATGGGCTACTCAAAGTGGACTGGTGATGCTTTTGCCTCACGGTTATGAAGGTCAAGGTGCAGAGCATTCCAGTGGACGAATGGAGCGCTTTTTACAGCAATGTGCGGATTGTAATATGCAAATTGTCAATACCACAACGCCCGCCAATTATTTTCACTTGTTAAGAAGACAAATTGTGCGCGATTTCAGAAAACCATTGGTTGTATTTTCCCCGAAGATGTTGTTGCGTTACCCAGATGCTACCTCCCCATTAAGTGAGTTAGCGAGTGGTTCGTTCCAAGAGGTCATTGATGATTCACATGCAAAAGTAAAGGAGGTGGATACCCTGGTGCTTTGTTCTGGTAAGATTTTCTACGAATTGAAATTGAAAGCATGCGAACTTGGTGTGAATTCCATGGCCTTCGTACGTGTGGAGCAATTGTATCCATTTCCCAAAAAGCAGTTCGACATTATTTTAGCGAAATATAATGCGAAAAATATCATTTGGGCGCAGGAGGAGCCAGCCAACATGGGTGCGTGGACATACATGGCAATGAACTTGCGGCACCTTCCACTAATTGGCATTTGTCGACCAGCAAGTGCAGCCTCGGCAGAGGGATCGAAAAAATTACATGAGAAACGCTTGGAAAAGTTGTTCAAAGAGTTGTTTTCGTATGCAAAAGTGACTAGTTAATTATAAGATAGAAGTATGTCAGTATTACAAATGAAAGTTCCAAGCCCAGGGGAATCAATATCAGAGGTGGAGATTGCACAATGGTTGGTAAAAGACGGAGACTACGTGGAAAAAGACCAAGCGGTGGCTGAGGTTGACTCTGACAAAGCTACCCTTGAACTGCCTGCAGAACAAAGTGGTGTTATTACCTTAAAAGCTGCAGAAGGCGATGTTGTCAAAGTGGGTCAAGTTGTTTGTTTGATTGATACATCTGCGGTAAAGCCTGCCGGAAGCACTGAGCCAAAAGCGGAGGAAAAAGTGGAAAATGTACAGGTTCCCGTCTCTTCAGTTGGAGCAGCCGAGGGAGCTACTGCCGATAAAGAAATTGCGAAAAAAGATATTTCTTATGCTTCAGGGACACCTTCCCCAGCTGCCACTAAGATCATGAGTGAAAGTGGGATTTCGGCAAAACAAGTTTTGGCAACAGGTAAGGATGGCCGAATAACAAAGCAAGACGTCATAACTGCTCTATCCTCGAACCAGTCTTCAGAATCGCATTCACATGCCATAGGCAATCGAAATCAAAACCGAGAAAAGATGTCGATGCTTCGTAGAAAAATTGCCGAGCGCCTTGTTTCTGTGAAAAAAGAAACAGCCATGTTGACCACATTCAATGAGGTGGACATGAAACCAATCATGGATATTCGTTCCAAATACAAGGATAGATTTGCAAAACATCACGAAGTTAATTTAGGGTTCATGTCTTTTTTTACAAAAGCTGTTACCGAAGCTTTAAAATTATTTCCGGCAGTCAACGCGCAAATTGAGGGGCAAGAGATTATTTTCCACAACTATGCAGATGTGGGTATTGCAGTCTCTTCACCCAAGGGCTTAATGGTTCCCGTAGTTCGAAATGCTGAGCAACTTTCCCTTGCAGAGATAGAGCGTGAAATCAAACGGCTAGCCATTTTAGCACGCGATGGAAAAATTAAACCTGAAGATATGACTGGAGGAACATTTACCATTACCAACGGAGGTGTATTTGGATCAATGTTGTCAACGCCAATCATTAATCCGCCGCAATCCGCTATTCTGGGTATGCATAATGTTGTGGAACGACCGGTAGCAATCAATGGAAAAGTAGAAATTCGTCCAATCATGTACCTTGCTCTTTCATACGATCACCGAATCATTGATGGAAAAGAATCGGTAGGTTTTTTGGTGAAGGTGAAAGAAATATTAGAAAATCCTGCCCTTTTGCTTCCTCGCACCGATGACTCGTTAGAAGTTTTACTTGGCTTGTAAAAAAAATAGGCGAGGTTAAAAATTAATAAATCGGCAAGTAAGGGAATAAAAAATTTTGTAGATTTATCCAATGAACCTACTAAACTTTTTTAAAAGACAGGGGCAACCTAAAACAAAAAAGATGACAAAAAACACTTGTCTGCCGAAAGGCAAGAAATCAAGACCCATTTTGCTCCTCGCAGCAGGACTGCTATGGGCGGGCTTGGCACAAGCCCAGGAATCAGCAAATGCCTCCGGCGGAGATGCCACAGGCAGCGGTGGAACAGTA
>Ga0194127_10003526_pt1 | contig 19962 bp, 22 predicted proteins | sample TA2KigC100mmetaG_FD_148624 | JGI IMG/M metagenome (GOLD analysis project Ga0194127, IMG submission 148624) | Freshwater microbial communities from Lake Tanganyika, Tanzania - TA2015036 Kigoma Deep Cast 100m | ecosystem: Environmental > Aquatic > Freshwater > Lake | place: Tanzania: Lake...
GGGGCTTCCGATTCGTTCAGCGAATCGGTCGCGGACCCATCATTGGGGACGATCGTCGGACCACTACATTGTTTTTCGTCCTGGGATGGGTCATGCTCGCCTTGTTGCTGCTTTGGCCGGCCATCTTTTTTCCCCTTGTCTGGATCTCCCTTTATTTCATCCTGGAGACGATAAACGTGTGGCTGGGCCATCCCTCGCTACCTGAAAAAACTGCAAGCGGAAATTGGAAAACGGTGATTGCGCTTTGGCTTGGCGTCCTCCTTACTGCATTTTTCTGGGAGATGTGGAATTATCTCTCCTACCCGAAATGGATCTATCGGATCCCATGGGGCGACTGGCTGCATGTATTCGAGATGCCGCTGTTGGGATATGGGGGCTATCTGCCGTTCGCCCTTGAACTTTATGCGATTTATCATTTTCTCCTGGGTGTATTTGGACTGAAAGGACCCGGTTACCTCCGTCTTGAGCGTGAATGATCATACTGCTGCATTTGCTTTGATGATTTATGTCACCTCCAGCTTACTGATGTTTTGCCTATAATTTCCAGTGGCAGATGTTCAAATGTGGAGGACCACATGGCAAAGCTCGATGATTTGGTGAATGACTTCCTGGCTCAGAAAAAGATCGCTGTCGTTGGGATTTCCGACAGACGGGACACCGGATGCAACCTGGCCTACCGGAACTTTAAGAAGAACGGATACCGGGTTTTTGCGGTCAATCCACACATCTCGACTTTTGAGGGCGATACCTGTTACCCGGATTTGAAATCCATCCCCGAAAATCCGGATGCCGTCTTCCTGTTGACAAATCCCACGGTGACCGAGCAAATCGTTCAACAATGCGTTTCGCTAGGGATCAGGCGCGTTTGGATGCACTGTATGATGGGGACCAAGCCGGGCCTTGCGCTTGGAATGACAAGCGTCTCGCCTTCCGCGGTGGAATTGTGCAACGCGAACGGAATTACGGTAATTCCCGGCTCATGCCCGAATCAATTTTTGAAACCGGACATTGGCCACGCAATGATGCGCGGGCTTTGGCGTATGTTCGGGTTTATGAGAGTGAATTAAGAGTCAGGTATATTCCTCGGCCATAAATCTTTCGAATCCCGACCTTGTCAGGCGGGTCAATTCCTCGAAAAGATCGGGTTCCGGTTTCTTGAAATTGAAGCACGATTTTCCCTGCATGCGTTTCTTCAATGCGGGGGAAATTCCCTTGAGAAGTTCGGGGTACATATACACGGGCATGAGATAGAACGAGACATAATTCTTCTTTACCTGTACCGAACTGAAAAACAGGCTCTTCTTCCATTTTTCGTTGTACTCGCCTTCAAGTTGAAAGATGCCCTTTGTATTCATGGCGAGGGTCAATTTTGTCGAATAGGGGACGAGGATTGCCTTGAGTTGATTAAATACATCCTGGAATTCCATTTTCGTCGGCATGGCGGCTCCCTCTAGAGCGAGACAAGGATTTTTATGAATATCAAATCACCGAAGAAGTTGCCATCCGGATCCACTGCCTGCCAGGCACTTTCATACGGACCTTCGACGGACGGTGCAACAAACAGAACGCGCAGTGCGGCTTGTGCGCCGGCCCGGGCTGGAAAGAGCGGTTGAACTTCTGCGGCGCCAAGTGTATCGCCTCCCACCCATTTCAGGTTGTACGTCCCATCCCAATCGCAGGTACCCCTGTTCGAGACCAGCCATTGCTTGTCGATCGCGGAACCCGGCGATATGAGCGAGTTGTCCGGGATGGTGAGATCCTCCAGAAAACTCAGATCGTTGATGCATGGGCCGGGCAGGGTGGCAGTTCCTGTTGCGGTAAGGAAGGGGGTGAATAATACCGGAACCGGCGTGGTGGTGGGCAGGACCTGTGTTGGGCCGGGCTGCGTGGGGGGGCGAAATGGAGTGGGAGTTTCGCCTGGAGAGCATCCGAACAACAGAGTGCCTGAAACGACTATATAAACAGCTGCATTTTGCCGTGAGATGCGAAATCGCCTTATGATGCGCGGGACCGTTTGGAAGAAGCGGGACATGAGAAAATGGACACGGAATTCCGTGTCCATCCATTTTACGACTCCTCTTCGGCTGCGCCGCCTTCCTCTGCACCCAGGTCCAACGGCAGCGCGATTTCTCCGCTGAGCGATTTCTGCCGGATCACCCCCTCGATCTCCGCCATCAAATCCGGGTTTGAGCGCAGGTAATCCTTGGCGTTTTCCCGTCCCTGACCGATGCGCACATCACCGTAGGAGAAGAAGGCTCCGCGCTTGGTGATGACGTCGAACTTCGTCGCCAGGTCCAGGATGTCGCCGGATTTCGAGATCCCCTCATTGAACATAATGTCAAACTCAGCCGTGCGGAATGGGGGTGCGACCTTGTTCTTCACCACCTTGACGCGGGTGCGATTGCCGATGACCTCCTCGCCCACTTTGATTGCCTGGATGCGGCGCACATCCAGCCGGGTGGAGGCATAGAACTTGAGCGCCTGTCCGCCGGTGGTGGTTTCGGGGTTGCCAAACATCACGCCGATCTTCTGACGAAGTTGATTGGTGAAGATCACGGCAGTCTTTGTCTGATTGATTGCACCGCTCAGCTTGCGCAACGCCTGGGACATCAAGCGGGCCTGCACCCCCATACTGGGATCCCCCATGTCGCCTTCGATCTCCGCTCTCGGGACCAACGCGGCAACGGAGTCGATGACGATCACATCCACCGCGCCGGAGCGGACAAGAGTTTCCGCAATCTCGAGCGCCTGCTCACCCGTATCCGGTTGGGATACGAGCAAATTATCGATATCAACACCGCAGCGCGCTGCATAGACAGGATCGAGGGCATGTTCCATGTCAATGTACGCGGCGGTTCCGCCCATACGCTGGGCTTCAGCCACAATGTGCTGACAAAGGGTGGTCTTCCCGGAGGATTCCGGCCCATAAATTTCCATGATACGGCCGCGCGGAACCCCGCCGACACCCAATGCAATATCCAGGGAAAGGGAACCGGTCGGAAAGACCTCGGTCACCATCCCCTGAGCCTGACCCAGCGGCATGATCGCGCCTTCGCCAAATCGTTTGAGGATATCATCCACGGCTTTGGTCAATACGGCGCGTCTGGCGGTTTCGGCACCGCTTGGGGTTTGTTCGGTTTCACGAGCGGCTGATGATTTTCGTGGCATGGCTAATTCTCCAGTACAAGAATAAGGGTTACAGGACCTTTCCCTGCAAGTTTGACGATCCTCTGCGGAAAGGATGCATGTGGGCGAGAGTATAGCACAGATGTTCTGTACGTCAAGGGAATTGATGACCGGATGTTTAGGGAGTTGGCGTGACGGGAAGCGGGATGGGCAGAAAGTCCAAGGCCGGAGCCGGCGGGCGTTCTAAATCGAATCCGCTCTCCCCTTCGAAGGTAAAGTAACTAACCTGACCTGGGAAGATTTCCAGCCAGGTCTGATATTCCCTGTCTTCGAATCGGAGAGAGATTTTATAGATCCCCGCAGGAAGATCGCCCAGCACCAGGTTCTCGTTATAGTATGGATCCGGGTTGATCGCGCCACCGGACCCATAGGTCTTGACGAGGTAATTCTCCCGCGTTCCCTCCCGATTCAAATTTACCACGAACGAGTTCAGGGTCTTCCTCTTGGTATCGGTGACGCGGCCCGCGAGCACTCCCCATCCTTGCGGGGGTGCGATCCACAGTTCCGGATTGTATGTGTCTTGAAACGAATTGTTGGGATACCGCACTTCAAAATGAAGGTGTGGACCGGTGGTGGCTCCGGTCGCGCCCACGAGCCCAATGGTCTCGCCGGTTTTCACATGCTGCCCGACCGTGACGGAAATTTCACTCATATGGGCGTAGATGGTGTAAAGCTGGTTCCCATAGTAACCAAAATCATGGCGGATTCCCACGGCCAAACCGTATGGATCGCCCTCATTTCCCGGAGTTTCTGTGAACAAACCCCACCCGACCCATACCACCGTGCCGGGACCGGCTGCCATAATGGGGGTCTCTTCCGGGGTGGGAATATCCACTCCGGTGTGGACGATGTTCGGTCCAAAGAATACACCACCATATCGGTAATCCGGATTAGGCCAGTTCACCTGGTCTGCCGCAATCGGTCTGACAAAATAGAAATGGTCGTATGGCGAGACACTCCAGGGAATGGGATATAACGGGGGCCGCCATCCCGAGATCGGTTCAGCTCCCGGAGTGGGGAGACTGAACAGGAAAGGCACCGGAGAGGGTGTCACTCCTGTGAATATCGGGGCGGCAATGAATTCATTCTCCGAGATATCGAAAACCGGTGTGGGTGTGGCCCGACCGCTTTGTGCACAAGCAGCCGCTGTGCCAATCCCCACCAGGCAGATGAGGCCATAAAAGTATCTCATTGAGGGATGATCGTAGGTGGCGTGGGTGTCGATGTGGGCGTGGAAGTCGCGGTCGCGGTGGAGGTCGGTGGACGGGTGTTCGTGGTCGTGGGGGAAGGACCCGGTGTGCGTGTCGGTCGCTTGGTCTCGGTTGGTGAGGCAGTGATCGTGGGTGTCAATGTGGGAGGGAGAACCGCTGTGGGAGTGATCAGCGCCTCGGCGGGATATAGCTCAAGCATCGCGGAATACCAGTCCATTCCGTCGGTCAGCGCAAATTCCGTGAACCGTGTGCCGGCGTAATAATTCCGCCAATTGGGCAGAGAGGGTAGTCGGTTCCATCCATATGCGGAGGCCAGCGCGGTCAGATCCACCCAGTAGCCTGCGGGTATTGGGGCATAGGTCCCGCCCTGTTCGTAGGTCCGTGGATCGAGTTCGTAGCGTGCGTTGAGATTCCAGGGCGAAGATTGGATTGGTTCACCCAGTGAACCATCCTGTGTGGTGCAGCGAATGTACAGACGCCAATATGTATGTGCGCCAATATCCTCCCTTACGGTCACCATCCAGCCGGCATTGGACATCAAGGTATTCAGGGCAAAGGCTCTGCCGGTATACAGCCAATCCTCCCCCAATCCGGGTTCGAGGGAGGTAGTGAGCGGGATAAAGGCATTTTCAAGGTTGGCTAGGGCATCCCAGCCGGTCTCGAACAGGACTCTGGCCCGCAGTGCGCTGAAGGATTCATCCACCAGATCATGTAATTGGGGGAAAGGAGCCTGCAGATTCTCGAGGGGGACGAGGTACCAACGTTGGCCGGGAATGTCTCCCACCGGTGTGAGAACTGGAGACCAAAGGGCTGGGGGTGTGATTTCTGATGCCCGTTTGAATACTTCCAAAGTGGGGTTGGGCAACTTTGCGGTTCCCGAAACCAGCCCGCGCACATTACCTTGCAATGGAATGGGTGAAAGGAGAAGCGATCCATTTAGATCATACGCGATTAAATACTGGCGATTGGGCGCCGAGGTGACGGCCATGATGCGATTGGACGATTCATCCCAGGTTCCCCAGGTACCATCGCCGATCCATCGGGCAGCGCGTCGGGGATTGCCTGCCTCCCAAACATGCAATCCACTGAAGCCAATGCTTTGTGAGGCGGTAGTCCAGATTAATTTGGAGCCGTCGGTATTCCATACAGGATGGGATTCGGATGCATCTGGTGAAAGGCTCAGATTCTGATAACGGTCCTCACCGGTGAGATCCAGGTCCGCCAGCCAAATATCGCTGTCTCCGCTGCGAGTGGAAACGAAGGCCACGTGCCGGCCATCCGGCGCCCACGCCGGAGATTGATCCGAGGCGGGATGCTCGGTCAGGGCAATCACCTCATTTACCCCATCCGACATGGATACGACTGCGAGCTCAAGGTTATCGTTCTTGTAGGTTTCGAACACGAGCCATTGACCGTCGGGGGACCAGGAAGGGGAGGAATCATAATCCGGGGAATTCGTTATCTGACGGACAACCCCGCTTTGCAGATCCATGAGATACAAATCCCAATATTTGTTTCGATCGGAGGCGAAAGCCAGCCTGCTGCCGTCAGGGCTGAGCGCCGGCGCGATATCGTTCCAATCCCCGGAGGTAATTCGCGTCATTGGGTTTCCTGCTTCATGAGAAACGAACAAGTGGGCATATCCATTTTCTTCGATGGATAGAAAAGTCACGGAACGCCGGCTGCTCGTGTCAACCGCTGAAGAAGGAGAGGGGAGGGGAATATCTTGGGTCGGATTCGGTATGGTAGTCGGCTGGGCTTCTTGGTTACAAGCCGAAAGGAGGATAATCCCCAAAACAAGGACAGGGGATAATCGCCGGACAGACCATGAAGTTATCAATCCCGATATCCAAGCCGTGACTGGATTGGATTGTGTTACAAGATCGTTCTTTGGATGCATCATTACGATGGATTTCAACTGGATGTCGATGATGACGGGATTATGTCAAAGGTATGAGTCTGCGGATCCTGGGAGGGTCCCTCTGGATAATACAAACGCGCCTTCAACGTGTACGGATTGCGAATCTCACCTCGCAAGTGCATGGTGAACTCGAGTTTCCAGGACAGCGGTTCGACAATGCTGGTGGAGGCGATCTCCTCGTCGAGGGAATTGACCAATGTCACCTCGATATACGGCCTTTTTTGAAATGGGGTGACCTCCAGATTGATTCGAAGCCGCCTGCCGTCCGGGTAGGTCTGGACAGAAAGCCCGGTGATGCGGGTTTCCTCGGGCAGGCTGCGAGTAAGGTTGTCCTCGGGAAGGAAGAAATCCATGGTCATGGTCTACTCGTCGAAAAGGAAAGTCGCCTCGGCATAGTAACGCACGCCTCTCTTCTTGACCCGTTCCTGAATCCAGCGCTGGAGATACTCCTCCTTGTATTCCAAAGATTTGCCGCTGGAAAGTTCGTGCAGAGGATAGTTCAGGTGGAGGAGGCGCGGAGATACCGTAAAGCGGGTGATTCCGGTGGGGATGACCCACCCTTTGCCGACCGTCTCCAGCAGCGATTGAATCTCAAAGCGGGGGAAGATGACCAACGCACAAAGATCCGCATACATAGTGCGGAAGGAGTCAATCAACGTCTGGCTGGTCCGATCGAAGGAGCCGTTTTCCTTGTAGCTGTTGACCACCTCATGCAGGGATCGCACCAACTGTTCCAATTCATTCGGGATTTGCACCAAAAACAACTTCCCATCCACCGTGCGGATCTGAACCGGCAGACTGGAAGGTGCCTTCATTGATTTGTGTGTGTCCACCTGTGTGACATCCAGGTCTTTTGCGCGGCGGATGTTTCCCAGCAAGGTCCTTGCCTTGATGTCCCATACGACGTGATTCCAGGTCATGAGCGAAACATGCGGATCCTGAGGACTCACCACCTGGGTCACCAGATGAGGAAAACCCATCTCTTTCAACGAGGTGACGCGATTGGCGCCATCCAGCACCATGTTGCGATTGGTTCCATCCTGCAGTGGCATGACGATGGGAGGATTGCGCAGAATACCCTGCGCGCGCAACTTTTCCACCAACGGTAGTGTGCGTTGATTGTCGTGATCCTCGTGTAAGATGATACTTTCAATGGGAAGGATGCGCAGCGTTGGCAGGCTGGGCGTCAGCATGGCAGGAGCATACCACAATCCATTTGCTCATTCAAACACGGATGCGTTTCAAGGCAGCCAAAAAATCCGGCGGATAGGGAGCTTGAAAGATCAGCGTTTCATCCGTTGAAGGATGGTGAAACTTGAGGCTGTGGGAATGCAGCGCCGGCCGGTCGATCCAATCTGTTTTGAGGGTCCCATACAGCTCGTCGCCCAATACAGGATACCCCAATGCGTAGGCGTGGACTCGAATTTGATGGGTTTTGCCGGTCACTGGCATGGCCTCCACCAGTGCGTGCTGTGGATGGCATTCCAATACTTTGAAGTGGGTTTCCGCGCGTACTCCCTTGTGGTCGTCGACGACCGTGCGGTGCTTGTGACCGACGTTCACTCGCAGAGGGTAGCGGGTCGTCTTTTCCACCCACGCTGGAGCGCCATGGAGGATGGCGTGATACCGCTTCTCCACGCGATGGCTTTCAAATTGAAGGCTCAGGTGGCGGTGTACCTCTGCATTCAACGCGAAGAGCATCACCCCGCTAGTCGCCTTGTCCAAGCGATGGACAACCCAGATTTTTGGATGCTGTTCTTCGAGCAGGCGAACGAGATAGGGAGCGTCCTTCTGCCAGCCCTCCGGCAGGACCGGCAAACCGGCAGGTTTATCCACCACGATCAGAAACTCATCCTCGTAAATCACATCCATGGTTTCAGGCCTGCACAACCGGCTCAGAGTCAGGTTGCTTGTACAGCGTGCGGTATTTTCTATGATGGTTGATCGCCAGCGACAAACAGGAGATCGACCCTCCGAAAAAGAAATAACTGTTCGTCAGAATGCTGGTGATGAGAAAGAGTACAAAGAAAAGGAAGAATTCCATGGCTGAGGTGCTGAACATTAACCAGCGGCGGTAACTGATCTTTCCTTCCAGTCCTCCTTTGATTTCGACCATATACAGAAGGTGAAACGTGCGAAAATGTCGGATATGAACTCCCACTTCCACGAGAATCAAGATACCCAGCACAAACAGATATCCATGGAGAAAGTAGATCCGCGAGAACAACCACCAGAAAATCAGCAGCATTCCGTTCGTCAGCAAGAGCATCAGCAGGTGTCTCCTCGAGATCGGGTAGAGGGCATCCACGTCCTTTTCGAATTGAGGGGTCAGTTCGAAGCTGCCCTCAAATTCAAAGTGGGAATTGGTCCGGTATTTGCGGGCAGAGGCAATGGTCATGCCGTAATCGCTGATGTAGATCAACGTCCAAAGGATCATTCCGATCCAGGGGTTGAGAAGCAGATAATATTCCATGGCGGGTCTCCGTGAATGGATCTGTCGTTGATTTTACTTTGGTTGAAGTGCAGGGGATCTGCCCTTGACATTAACGTTACGTTAGGGTTTATATTGGCGGCATGTTCACAGTCAAACAGGTTGCCAGAGTCGCGGGGGTTACCCCGCGCACCTTGCATCATTACGATGAAATCGGGCTACTCAAGCCGTCTCGAGTGGGCGCTAACGGGTACCGTTACTACGGAGAGGAGGCCATGCTGCGCCTACAGCAAATACTCCTTTACCGCGAATTAGACCTGCCGTTGGAGGAAATCCGGAAGATCCTGGGTCGGCGCGATTTCGATGTGCTGGCTGCCTTGGAGGATCATAAGAAGGCGCTGGGCAGACGGATCGAACGAATGAAACAGTTATTAACAACAGTGGACAAGACAATCGACCATGTGAAAGGAAACAAGAAAATGAGCGAACAGGGACTTTTCGAAGGATTTAGCGAAGAGGAGCAGGAGCGGTATGCTCTCGAGGCGGAAAAGTTGTACGAACCCGAGACGGTTCGGGCTTCCAACCGAAAATGGAAAGGCTATTCGGCTTCCAAAAAGGAACAAATCCTAGCGGAAGGCAAGGCGATCTATTCGGATCTGGTGGCTGTCATGCCCAAAGGGGCGCACAGTCCGGAAGCCCAGGCGATCGTGGAACGCTGGCGTATGCACATGGATTATTTCTGGACCCCCGATCTCGATCAATTGTCCGGACTCGCACAGGGGTACAACAATGATCCGCGCTTCAAAGCAAACTTCGACAAACTGCACCCGAAGCTGGCTGAGTTTATGCGCGAGGCTGTGAAGATTTATGTCGCACGGAAGAAAGGCAAATGAAGGTCGGGCGGCTGCAAGGCCGCCTGATGGTCTTAACTGCTTGCACCACTATATCGCTTTACCCCCACTTTCCAAACGCTTGAAGCCGCCAGGAAGCTTGCGATGCCGATCCCGATGAATGTCACTACCGAACCGAGGCCGAGCTCGCCTCGAAGCGCCTGGAGGGGAATCGTGGTTGCGACCGCGATCGGGATGAGATAGGTTACGATGATCCTTAACCAAACCGGGTAGACAGTCACCGGATACCGTCCGGCGTCGAGCAGGGCCTGCAGGATGGTGACGTTGTTGTCGAACTTGGTGAACCAGAAGGTGAAGGCGATCAGCACGATCCACAGACTGTAGATGACGATCGTGCCGGAAACAGTCAGCAACACGAAGTTGAGAATACTTACCGCCGTCGCAGTCGCTCCGGTCATCGCGACGCCGACGGCGATCAGGATGAATGCGAGCACCAGGTCCCAAATCCGCCAGACGGTGATGCGTGAAAAAGTGACCAGGAACATGCTGTTCACCGGTTGCAGCAGTGTGTAATCCAGCGATCCATCGCGCACGCTCTGGTTGAACTTTTCGGTGTTCGGCCAGATCAGGGCGGCCATCATCGTATTGACCAGACGGAAGACGCCGAGCAAAGCGATCAATTCCCCAGGCCCCCAGCCTCCCAGCGTCTCCGTATTGTTGAAGATGATCGACAAGCCGAGCAGTTCCCACCCCAGCCACATCAGGTTAAGCAGTATATTCACCACGGTGTCCGCGCGATAGGCGAGCGACATCTGGATATTCACCTTTAGGAGCGTGGCGAGGAGTCTGAAGTACCGCATGATCATGCTCCCACCGCCGAATATCGGCGGACACCCTCACGCCAAACCCAATTGAAGAGGCCGATGGATATCGGCAGCCAGAGGATCCCGGCAAGAAAACCTTGGATGATCTCCTCCGGGGAGAGTTTGCCCAGGATCAATTGAATGGGGAAATACAACGAAAGCTGGAAAGGCAGGTATTTCGCGACCTCCTGAACAAAATCCGGCATGAGAGGAAGTGGGACGAACTGACCGGAGAACAACAGGAAGATCGCAAAATAAAATTCGCTGATCGAATACACGCGCGTGGTCCAGAAGGCCAGGCTGGTGACGGCTGCGGATAGCAGGAAGCCGATGATAAATCCCAGGGCCATGGCAGGGATGGATAATGCCATGTTCAACCAGGTGACTCCGCTGTAATCCGGGCGGAAGAGCGCAAATAGGATGATCCAGATCGGGGTCAGACCCATCAGGGAGAGCGCCTTGAAGGCGATATTGTTGACCAGTGTGTTGGTCAGCATCGGATGAATCGGCCGGATCAATTCCCCGGATAGCGAGCCGTCCTGCACCTTGTAGGCGAAGATGTGCAGGATGATGTTGCTGGTGATTTGATCCACGATCAACAGCGTCATGTAATAAGTGATGAAGTCGTTGGTTGTGAATCCGTTCACCTCACCGCGGCTGGCGGCGATGCTGGTCCACACGGCGAGGTAGATCACCGGGGAGACCAGAAAGTACAGCAGGTACATGATCAGGTTGGCGCGGTACTGCCATTGTTCCGCCCAGTTGACCTGCCAGAGTCGCTTGAAGATGTTGACCATAAATACTCCATCTCCGCGCTGAGCGGAGTGAGGACGTGTCTTTCGTCCGAACGCAGTCGAAGCGCCCTGCGACTATGCCAGCACGGCTAGTCGGCTCCACTCAGCGCGGATGCCTATTGTTGGAATGCCTGCTCGATGACCGATTCGATCGGGGGATCGGTGATCGTGATGTCGTGGATTGGTAAATCAGCCAGCAGTCGGGAGGTCACTCCAGTTACGTCTCCGGCATTGACCTGGATGTAACGCTTCTCCAGATCCTCTTCATTCGGGACCTCGATCCCGTACCCGCTTAGGTCATGGGTGTCCGCATCGGCGAGCATTACCCCGATCAATTTGAACGGGGCAATGCGGCGGGAGAGATCGGAAATTCCACCGTCATATTTCAATTCACCGTGGTGGATGATGAGGATTCGTTCGCACAGGGCGGTTACATCTGCCATGTAGTGGCTGGTCAGCAGGATCGTGGCGCCGGTGCGCTGGTTGTATTCGAGCAGGAACTCACGGATGCGCGCCTGGCCGGTGATATCCAGGCCGATCGTGGGTTCATCCAGAAAGAGCACCTTAGGGCGGTGAAGCAAGCCGGCGGCAATCTCACATTTCATGCGTTCCCCGAGAGAGAGGTTCCGCACCGGTTTCTTCATCAGTGGTTCCAGTTCGAGCAACTCATCCAGTTCCTTATAGGTTTTCTTGTACTCATCATCTGGGATTCGATAAATGGCTTGATTGAGCAGGAACGAATCGGCTGCGGGGATGTCCCAGGAGAGTCGGTTGCGCTGTCCCATCACCAGGGTCATCGAACGTAGGTATTCCGGTTTGAGCTCCCATGGAATGAAGCTCAATACGGCGGCCCCTCCGCTGGTGGGATGCAGCAAACCGGAGAGCATCTTGAGCGTGGTGGTCTTGCCGGCGCCATTCGGCCCGAGGAAGCCTACAATCTCTCCCTGTTCGATTTTGAAACTGACCTCCTGTACGGCTTTCACGTCCTTGTATTTGCGCTTGAAGAAACTTCGTACCGCCGCGCCGAATCCCCCTTCGCGTTCGGGCACTTTGTACGTTTTGCTTAACCGGGTGACAAGTATAGGTGATTGGTGTGCCAAAAAATCGCTCCTGACTGGAGGAGCGATTTTATCATCGATGATCAAAGCGCTGGAACGTGCAATTTCATGGGGTCTTAACGACAAAGTTTTCGAATAAAATGTCGGTGCCCTCGTAGCCCTCCTTGTACGAGCCTGAGATCAGGCCCACTTTCCCCTCGGTAAATTGATCGTCTGTAGCCTGCAGTAAAAGCGTCCCATTGGCATACAATGACAGGGTATTCCCGATGCATTCCCCGCGAATGTGGTTGATTGCTTCGCCGGGGTGGATCGCAGGGTTGGGAGACCAGATTTCGATGTCGGTCAGAAAGGTCCGCTTGCTATTGACGAATTTACCAATGGCTGAGTATTGTTGAGTCGAGATCCACAGGTAGTACATGTTGGATCCCTCCGGCGTATCTGACAGGCGGCAAACTATACCGAATTTATTCTGAATCGGACCGCCGTGCTTGGTTGTGTCCACTTCCACGATGACGTCTGCGGGTGTGTTTTCGATGGTTGGGGATCCGAAGTAATCCCATTCGGCGCCGGTGACATGAATACGGTAACCGCCATTGTAATAACTCGTGGTGCCCTGGGGATCATCGAATTCTGGCCATCCGCCCGAATTGGTGGAAAAATCGTCCTGGTAGAGAATCGTCTCTTCAGGAGTTACAGATGTCCCCTCCTCCGCAGGGATCGAACCGCCAAAGGTGCATGCCAGGCCTGCCGTTAGTAGTGCTGGAAAGACGTACAAATATCTTTTCATAGGTTTCCCTATTCCAATAAAGGTTCTAGAAATTACGCGATGGGTCGCATGAAAACCTCAAATGGATGTTGGGTAAAGTATCGCATCCCCGGCGGACTCTGTGATTTTATAGTTGATTGCGTTGGTTCGATTGCATTTCAATCTAGGTGACTGCCAACCGGCTGGAGGGATATTTTTCATATCTCTTCTCCTCCATCACCCTGCGGATCCTGTCAAAGCCCTCCCTCACCTCCATGTATGATGTGTATAACGGCGCAAAGCCGAGACGCAGGTTGTCGGGCGCGCGGAAGTCGGGGATGACGTTCATCTCCTCGATCAGGGCGCGGTTGATGCGATAGCCTTCCGGATGGCGGATGCTGATGTGCGAACCTCGACGGGCGAAATCGCGCGGCGAACCTAAAGTAAAGCCGAATGGCGCAAGCAGTACGTCGGTCAGGAACGAAGCGTAGTCCGTCATCAAAATGGATTTCTTACGGATCGCATTCATGCCGGCCTGCAGGGTCGGTTCGAGGGCGGCCTCCATGGTCAAAAGGGAGATCATCGGCTGTGTGCCGACCAGGAATCTCTGCGCACCGGGTGCCGGTTCGTAATCCAGTGAGAAGTCGAAAGGATTCTCTTGCCCCCACCAACCCCAGATGGGGGAGCTGAGTTTTTCCTGGAGTGATTTGTTAACATACAGGAAGGCGGGCGAGCCTGGCCCGCCGTTGAGGTATTTGTATGTGCAGCCGATGGCCAGGTCCGCCTTGCATTCATCAAGTGCGATGGGTACGGAACCTACCGAGTGGCTGAGATCCCATAGCACCAGCGCTCCTCGCTTGTGGGCGAGCTCGGTGATGTGCTGCATGTCGTACATGTATCCGCTCTTGAACACGACGTGCGAGAGGGTGACCAAGGCGGTGTTGTCATCGATCGCCGATTCGAGCGCCGCGAGATCGGGGGTGATGTCGTTGTCGATCGCGCCGATGCGCACGATTTCATGGTGGGACGATGGTCGGGATACCATCGTCAAATTTTCAGTGTTAGAGGCTGGTCTCCTGACCAGCATCTCAACGATCCCTTGGAGGATGTACAGATCAGACGGGAAGTTGAATGTGTCCGTGATGATGCGCGTTTTGTGCTGTTGAAGGGTTAGCGCAGCAGCAGCCAGCTTGTACAGGTTGAGCGATACCGTGTCTGTGACCAGTGTCTGACCCTCCGCCGCTCCGATGAGCCCCCCGATCTTGTTGCCGACGCGGGCCGGCGCCTCCCACCAGCCTTTGTTCCAGGCGCGGATCAGGTTCGCGCCCCATTCCTGCTCCACGGCCCGCTTCGCGCGTTCCACCGCGGCTTTGGGCAGGCGGCCTAGTGAATTACCGTCCAGATAGACCAGCTGCGGATCCTGGAGGATGAATTCCGCCCGATACGCCGCCAATTCGTCCTGTGAATCCAACCGGAGGGCGAACTCCCGCGAGGATTCGATATGCTCCATGGGCTTGACCTCATTTTTCCTTGATTTTGCTCATCGCGTATTCCGCCAGGGCAGTGATCGTCAGGCTCGGGTTGACGCCCGGGTTGGCCGGCATGACCGAGCCATCCACCACATACAGGCCGGGGTAATTAAAGACTTGGAAATCCAAGTCGATCACACCTTCCTGGTCGTTTCGCCCAAAGGGTACGCCTCCCATCAGGTGCGCGGTGGTGGGGAAGTTGAACAGGCTGTCGGTGAAGGCCGTCTGGGGGATGCCGTTCACTTTTTCAGCGAAGGCGCGCGTGACGTGGTTGGCGAGGGTCAAGCCGCTGGCGCTGTGTTCCTTCTCATGCTGGATGACCAATCCCTTGCGGCCGAAGGTGAAGAGACTGCGGCCGAGGCGGATGCGCGTCAGGTTTTCCTCAGTCTGCATGACCAGCAGGATGGTGGTGTAGCGCGCCCAGCGCGAGAAAAATTTGGCGTAAAGAAAATCTCCAAGCCGACGCAGGGGGGCCCAGGCCGTCTTGATGAAGCGCATGGGCAGGTTGTGGGCGCCGTCAATGAGGGGCGCGGTCAGGACGCGAATGAAGGACTGCCCGTCCGAATAGCGGACCGGTTCGACGCGCGTCACCTCGTCCGCGCTGAAGATGGAAGTGATCGCAACACCCCTGGAGTAATCCACCTCGCGGCCGCGGGCCGTAACCCCGAGGATGTTTTCGCTGTTCGTCCGCACGCGGTTTCCGAGGGTCGGCGAAATGCGGTTGAGGGATTTGGTTACGTCGCGACAACGGAAGAGCAGTTCGAGGGTTCCGATGGTGCCGGCGGAGACGATCACATTACGTGCTCGTACGCGGGGTTCGGATTTCAGCAGGAAAGACGTCGACGAGGAATATGTCACTTCGTAGCGGGCCTCACCATCCCTCACCCCTTGCCCCTCTCCCTCGGGGAGAGGGGTTGGGGTGAGGGGTTTGATGTCCCTCGCCTTCACCTCGGGAATGACCCGTGCGCCACGTTTCTCCGCAAAATACAAATAGTTCTTGGGAAGCGTGTTCTTGGCGTTGTAGCGGCAGCCGACCATGCAGCCTCCGCAGAAATTACAGCCTGTGCGCTCGGGTCCTTCGCCATCGAAAAATGGATCAGCCACGGTTCGATCTTCCTCCCCGAAGAAGACACCGACCGGCAGGGGTTCGAAGGATTGACCATAACCCAGAGACACCGCAATCTGTTTGCAGACCTCATCCGCCGGCATCAGCCTCGGATTTCGGACCACACCGAGCATTTTGCGCGCCGAGTCGTAATGCGGCTTGAGCTCTGTCTTCCAATCATTCAAATGTTTCCATGATGGCGCCGAGAACAATCGATCGTCCGGTTCGATCAGCACGTTGCCGTACATCAGGCTGCCCCCGCCGACGCCGGATCCATGCAGGGCGAGCAGTCCGTTCATGAAGGTCATTTCGAAGATGCCGTGTAACCGCACTGCCGGCAGCCAGAGATATTTTGGCAAGTTCCAATTGGATTTTGGAAAGTCCTTGTCCTCAAAGCGTTTTCCCCTTTCCAAAACAAGGACGGAATATCCCTTCTCCGTCAGCCGCATGGCCGATACGCTTCCCCCGAAACCCGAACCGATGATGACGTAATCGTAGACCTGGTTCATGGGATGCCCTCCGCACAAGCGATGGAATTATAGCATTTCCAGGGTGGTCGAATCCCGCTGAAAATTGCCTCTTGCATTTTTCCGAGTCCGGCCTATAATTAAACATATGAATATATACTCAGATATTACATCAAGGAGCTGATCCATGCGTGAATTCTCTCTGGATGAGCACTCCGCCGCCCATGTGGCGGAACTTTTTCGGGCTTTCAGCGATACCAGCCGCGTGCGGATCCTCTCTGCCCTGTTGAGTGGTGAGAGGAACGTCCGTACGCTGGCCGAACTGGTGGACATCAGCGATTCGGCGGTTTCACATCACATGCGCGGACTGCGCCAGATGCGGCTGGTGGTCGCTCGGCGGGACGGCCGGGAGGTGTACTACAGCATTCAGGACCAACACATCATCACCCTGTTCAAGCAGGGGATCGCGCACGTGAAGGAAAGGTAGGTGGACACAATGACGTACTCCTGCGATGAAAAAGTCACCTATCCGATAGAAAAGGGATGGAATGTGTATTTGATCTGCTGGAACACTGAACTGTTGCCTAATAGCTGGGGAGCGGCTGAGTGGAAATTCCCTGGCTGTGATCCAAGGAGCATGTATGAGTAAGGAAGCTTTTCGGAATCAGGCAGTCATCGTCACCGGTGCTTCAGCCGGAATTGGGAAGTCCCTGGCATTGCTCCTTGCGGATCAGGGGGCCAAAGTGGCGATCGCGGCTCGACGAGCGGACCGGCTTGAGCAGGTTGGATCCGAATGTCGGTCTCGCGGAGGCGAGGCGTTGGTCGTCCCCACCGATGTGAGCGACGAAGCCCAGTGCAGGATGCTGGTGGAAAAAACAGTGGCGGAGTTTGGCCGGTTGGATATGCTCATCAATAATGCAGGGCTGGCTGTGGTGGCTCTGCTGCGGGAGTATCCTGATTTGCATTTGTTCCGCCACGTGATGGATGTCAACTTTTACGGAGCGGTCCATTGCACATATCATGCCCTGCCTTACCTGATGCAATCCAGGGGGCGCATCCTGGCTGTATCGAGCCTGGGCGGCAAGGGAGGGCTTCCCTTCAATACATCCTATACCTCGAGTAAGTATGCCCTGCACGGATTCTATGATTCCCTGCGCATGGAAATGCGCCGCCATGGTGTCAGTGTCACTGTCGTTTGCCCCTACTGGGTGGTCACCGAGTTCCATGAAGCGTATTTGAACAAGGATGGTCAGCCGCGGGGCAAACAGGGGCGGGCGCTTTACACGAAAAAAATGATGACCGCCGAGCGTTGTGCCGAAATAACCCTCAGGGCGGCCTACAAACGGCAGCGTGAATTGTTGATGGGTCCCGGCAGACTTCTGGAATGGCTCAAATTGATCGCCCCGGATTTACTGGATTGGCTGGCTGTCAAGGCGATTCTCGAACCGATCGCCAGGCGTACCAGAGCGGGGAAGATCGAGGCGTAACCAGTATGATCGAGAAAATAGTTCAATGGGCGGGTGGCCTGCTGGCGTTGACGGTCCTGGGAATCATCCTTTTCGGTGTATGGCGCGGTACGCGGCACCAAGCGGGACGTGAGGTTGGGCTCGGCGCCAGCTGGCTCCGTTCACGGCAGTTCTACCTTGTGACATCCCTGATGTTCATCGGCATCGCCCACCTGGGTTGGACGCCCCTCCCCTGGAACATCTCGTTAGCCGGCAGGAGGTGGATGCTGGCAATCGGTTCCTTGTTGTACTTCCCCGGCATGTTGATTCTGCTGTGGGGGCGGTTGACTCTTGGAAGAAATTACTTCGTCTCGACGGGCTTCGGCGCGCAATTGTTCAAGGATCACCAGCTGATCACAAGCGGACCGTACGCCATCGTACGCCATCCGATGTACGCGGGATTGATCCTGGCTGCATTGGGCGGTTTGCTGATCTATGCAACCTGGACGACAGTGTATTTCGCGTGTTTCGCACCGTTTATGTTGGTTCGTGCACGGCGGGAGGAGCAGGTGCTCGTAAAAGAATTTGGTGAGCAATGGGTTGAGTACAGCCAACGCGTTCCAGCGTTCATCCCGCGTGTTCGAAAGGAGCGGCATGACTAATCTCAAGCCGCGCCCGTTCCTGTTCATCGCTGAAGGTGTACTTCCATATTTTGAAGAAGTGCAGGTCAAGGAATTGTTCATCCGCCTGAGCCAACGATTCCCGGGGTGCGAGCTTGTTTGTGATGCGCACACTCCCTTCGTCATTTGGGCGGATAACCTCCAACTCGCGCTGGCCGGTATCAAGGCGCGCCTGCACTGGAAGTTGAAGGATCCGCGTGACATTGAAGGGTGGGGCGCTGGATTCCGTCTCCTCGACGAATGGAATTATTACCGCGATGACGAGCCTTTGTAGAAGAACTTACTCTGGCTGCGCATGATCCCCGGGCTGGCAAGATCTTCCGGGATCTATCATTATCGCTTGTGGTGATTTTCACAAGAATATTCTTAATCTCTCACATCCCCCGAAAGAGCCACTAATTTTTACAAATTGGGTCTTGTAAAACCGATTCGAATCCGTATAATGATTTCGTGATCCGCTCCTTTATATCTAACAGGAGGTTTACATGAAATCAAGGGTTTTATCGGTATATATTCTGGGGGTTTTTGTTTTAACGGCCTGCACTCTCAAAAATCCAAATCCAACGCCGACAGTCTCTGCCTCGTCAGAGATTCCCGATGGTACATAAATGCGCTGGGTCGATGGTTCCACTTTGGTCTCTGCTCATCTGAATACCCCGGGTGCTCAACCACAGCGCTTGTGGGTGTACCGCGATGATGTCAACGGGTACATGTTTAACCTGTGCATCGAGGCGGGAGTTTGCGCAGCCGGCTGGCACATCCCGAATCCGTCGGTAGATTCGCCTTCGGTCAGCGCGGAGCACCAACAGGCATATTGTCAATGGGCTGGAGGTGGGCGTGCATTGTCGGCTGAAAAGTTGACTCAGGTTCTCGATGATGGTTTTTTTACATCTGTGCCGGACAATGGTGCCGTGGTTTCAGTTCTAGATAATGGATTTATCCCCAATGATCTCTCCATGGGCTTTCGCTGCGTAGTGGAACATCCAACTCCGCAGCCGGAATTTTGCCAGACCTCCGCGTACTACGGAAATGGGTTGCCGGAGGAGATGGATGAGAGCGCGACCAAAGCCGGCGATTTTTGCCAGAACGGACAAAGTTACGTCACCTTCGATCTCACTCTGCCGGAGAATGCCAGCATCGACTCGTTTTCAACCAACTGCCAGTCCGCGGGCGGAAACCGCGTGGTGTGCTCCAGTAATGGTTCCGATATTAAGAGTGAAGCATGGGTCCAAATCCGATGTGACATGATGGGACCGGATTTCGCCTGCCCCACCGGTTTTGATCTCAGTTCGGATGGGGGCGCGTTGTGTACGTACAATGGCGGGGGGATTACATCGATCCATTCACCCCACCTAGCAAGCCTCGATTTAAATCAACTCTTCGATCCGCCGGCCGGGGGCTGTCCGATTGGAACCTATTACGATCCGGTACGTGATCGATGCGTCTCTGTTGATACTCCGCCGGCCTCTCGTCCGGTGGAATGTGTGGATGGCTACGATATGGATGAAAGCCGTCAGTGCTGCGTCTCGAACCTGCCCAGCGGAAATTATCCCGGCTGCCCGATCGGCATTGCGATCGACCCGGCAACCGGTGCCTGTGACTTCGAACGAGTCTGTTCGGATAATGCGACGGCGTTCGAAAAGATCGACTTGAATCCAACCTTTCCATCTTGTTTT
>Ga0194127_10003528_pt1 | contig 19958 bp, 32 predicted proteins | sample TA2KigC100mmetaG_FD_148624 | JGI IMG/M metagenome (GOLD analysis project Ga0194127, IMG submission 148624) | Freshwater microbial communities from Lake Tanganyika, Tanzania - TA2015036 Kigoma Deep Cast 100m | ecosystem: Environmental > Aquatic > Freshwater > Lake | place: Tanzania: Lake...
GGGGGTATCCTCGATACGCAGAATAAAGATGCCACCATGGTGGCGGGCAAAAAGCCAGTTGAACAGCGCAGTTCTAATGTTGCCCAAATGGGGGAACCCGGTGGGACTTGGAGCAAAACGAACTCGCACGGCTGATTTAGACGGCACTAGCACCTCTTCTGGCATAAGGCTCAGGCGTCAAAACAACCTGCCTCACTGGCAGCTTCACCACATAGGTATCGGCAACCTTATCATGAAACCCCTGTTTCTCCTTGTCGAAGGCAACCCATACGAAACCGACAAACAGGGAAAGAATACATACCAGATAACCACAATAGCGCAGCGCAGAATCCCACAGTGTTAGCGGGTTCTTGTCACTGCGTATCATCCTTATGCCCACAATCATCTTGCCCGGTGTTTGGCCACGCCACGCCCCAAAACCAACGTAGTAAACCACCGAGAGCACCCAAGAGACCGGCACCCATACAAACGAGACAGTAAAGCAAATGAGCGGGCCAGCTATGGACCCTAGTATCAGCAAATCTATAATGCCTGCCCCAAGCCTAATCCAGAAGCCAGCATATTCCAGGGCGTACTCTTTCGGCTCTTTTTGCAACCCGCTCTCCAGCCAGACGCGTTAGATTATTTTACAGCGCACGTATCGGCAAAGCCACAGACGTGCACAACAAAAGCGAGAAAATCAGGAAAGCTCAATCTGACCGCCGATAAGTTATTTCTTAGTAAGGATTCGGTACATACCCTCAAGCTCAGCCACGCGCTTCCTCAGGCGCTCAGTCAACTGCTCCGCCTGCTTCAGTGCCTTCTTGGCATCTTCGATTTGCGTGGTGATCTTGAATAGCAACTCATTCTTGCGGACATCTGAATCGGCAGCGAAGGTCTCCAGATCACCGAACTCCGTCCCGCTTCCCACACCACCCATCATGCTATATAGTTCGCCCTCGCGCGCGCCATCTGGTCCTTCTTTATCTGTCCAAATGACTTGTCTTTGTTTGATTGCCCAAATGACCTGCCAAGTTCACTCATTTGTCTGCCCCACCTTGACTACAATGTAGCATATCATTATAGCCTTGACAAGACCAAGATTGTGACTGACGGTCAGCCAAGACGGATAAAATCGATGGCTGCCTTCAAATCCATAGGCAATTCACATTGGAACTCTCTATACTCACCCGTAGCTGGTAACCTAAACCCTAGCCGATAGGCATGGATAAACTGCCTGTCCAAGAACGGCACTCTCACCCCATACACATGGTCGCCAGCAACAGGATAGCCAATAGCAGAAAAATGAACCCTTATCTGGTGAGTCCTACCTGTCTTGGTAGTAACGTCAAGCAAGCTGTAATTCCCAATATGCTCTTTTACCTTGTAATCAGTCCTGGCTTCCCTGGTTCCACTCACCACAGCCATCCGCTGCCGATTAGCCAGGTCACGCCCTAGAGAAGCCTCTATTGAGCCCCGTGGCGGTGTCAGCTTGCCTTTTACCAGCACCAGGTATCCCTTGGAGACCGCCCTGGCCTTGAACTGATTAATCAGATTCTGCTGTGCATCATGGTTCTTGGCCACAACCGTCAGCCCCGAAGTGTCTTTATCTAAACGATGGACAATACCTGGTCGCATGGCATCCCCAAAATAGCGCAGGTCTGGGCAATGAGCAAGCAAGGCATTGACCAATGTATGACTGGTACTCCCTGGCGCAGGATGGGTAGTCATACCTGCTAGCTTATCAACAACTATAACCTCATCATCCTCATAGACTATATTCAGTGGGACAGCTTCAGCAACCAGCTCGCTGGGCTCTGGTGGAGGTAATAGCAACTGAATCGCATCACCAGCATTCAACCTCTGGCTGGCCTTAGCAACGCGCCCATTGACCAGAACATACCCTTCCTCAATCAGTTTCTGCAAGCGAGAGCGCGACCAGTCAGGACACTCACTGGCCAGATACTTATCAAGTCGCAGTGAGCCTTCAGCGACGTGGAGTAATTTGACCTCCGGACTTCGCAGGACGATTGTCCTCCTTCTTCAGCACCCAGAAGATAAAACAAGCAAGGACAATGACGCCGACAGTTATAGCAGAATCAGCAACATTGAAAGTAGGCCAATAAACGTCGTCCCAGAGACGTACCAGGATAAAATCAGTCACATGCCCCCTGCTTATTCGGTCTATCTGATTGCCTATTGCACCACCAAATACCAGGCCCAAGGCTACTGTGCCCAGCATGCTGTAAGCAGAAAGATAACGATAAAACATCAAGATGACAACGATGCCGATCACAGCCACAATGGCCAGCAGTACAGTCTGACCGGTGAAGAGACCAAAGGCTGACCCTGTGTTTTGCACATGCGTAATACTCACAAAACCAGCTTCAGGCAACGAATCGCCAACAGCAATGTTAGACCTGACCCAGTGTTTTGTTATCTGGTCTGCCACCACCACGAAAGTAGCGATGAGAAAGAAAATACCTCCCCGCCACCCCCTATCGCGCCAACTTGCCTCTGCCATCCTTTGCCTGACTCGCCTTGCATGACAGACACAAACCAGCTTGAGGTAACGCCTCGAGCCTGGCTGGCTCTATCGGCTTACCACAAGCATCACATATCCCATAGGTGCCAGCCTCACACTTGGCCAGCGCGCGATTAACCTCAGCTAGAGTAGTCCTGAGCTTTCTCTCAAGAGCCAGGCTCTTCTCCAGCTCAAATGTCTCAGTAGCACCCTCCTCGCGTTTGCCGAAGGGGCTGCCTTCCCGCCCTTCACTGTTCGATTGCATCTGAGCTTCTAACTGCTCAAGCTCACGGGTCAATAATGCCTGCTCTTTTTTCAAAACCGCACAGAGTTCAGCCACGTCAGCCATTGTGTCACCCAATAATCGATACTCAATAATCTAAATACAAACCGATTCTATCCTAGCCCATGCAATAAAGCAAGCTATTCAGAAACACAACAGAATAGCTAAGCTGCTACAGGTATGCTCCGCAGCCATAGCCACGCAGAAATATAGAACTATAGTCAGCGCAAACCGCGCTGACCAATACCGCTAGCCGATAGCCTGTAAGTTATATAGCCTGGATAATCGCCCAGATACCCACGATTATCAAATAGATACCAACAAGGTAGTTCAGTATCTTGGGAAATATCATTACGATTATCCCAAAGATCAAGGTCACAATACCCCAGAGCAACCCGCCCATTGGCAACCCGATACTTACCATCGAATTATACCTCCTCCCTATTACATCAAAAAACTACAAGCAAGGACGCCTGTCTATCTGCGATCCAAAAGAGCCAGGACACCCCAAACTATCAAGAAGATGCCAACTATCCACTGAACAAAACTGGGCCAGAACAAGACCAAAACACCAGCAATGATAGCTAGTATCGCCATTGCTGTGCCACTGATAGTGATGCTCCTCTTCGCCATTTTGTAAGTCCCCTTTCTAATCTAAATATTCACCAATGTTATTTGATTTCCAGCAACCCTGTCAATACCAGTTCATCGTCTACGAACAAAACTCAAAATCCAATACCACCAGGGACAGCACCTATTGACCAGGGACATCGATTCATATATCATCTCATTCGAACAACAAGGGAGGTGATTCAATGAGCGCAAAAAAGGGTACTGGTCTCAGCAAGTGGGTCTGGATTACAATCGCTATCGTATTGGCCGTCTTGCTGATACCAACCGCAATCTATATAGCGGCAGATAGAGAAAAGAAGACGCTGGACGAAGCCACACGCCAGCAACTCGGCGGCAACTATGTAACACTTTCGAACGGTGTTACACACTACCAGCTTGCCGGCCCCAAAGACGGGGAGATGGTAGTGCTTGTCCACGGTGCCACTATACCGATGTGGATATGGGACCCACAAGTAGAAGCGCTGACCCAGGCGGGATTTCAAGTGCTGCGATATGACCTGTATGGCAGGGGCTATTCCGACCGGCCTGATGCCAGCTACAACCGGGAATTCTATCGCAAGCAGCTCCTGGAATTGCTCGATAACCTGGATATCAAAAAACCCGTAGATTTGGCCGGCATGTCCCTGGGCGGCGCCATAGCCACCGATTTCACCGCCAATTACCCTGACCGCGTTCGCTCCCTGGTCCTATTCGCCCCCGTCGTAAACTCGGTAAAGAAAGATACTTCCATAAAAATGTTGCGCATCCCGGTAATGGGCGATTTCCTGATGCGCCTGGTGGCAACCAAAAGCATGACCAAGCGCGCCAGCGCTCTGGTGGAAGGCATGAGCAACAGCGAACAACGCAAACAGTCATTACAGGAACAAATCACCTATGAAGGATTTGAAGGAGCTGCTCTCTCAATGTTCCGCGGAGACGCAATGAGGGACTGCCGCGATGCCTATCGCGCTGTGGGAAAACAGAACAGGAAAGTATTGCTTGTCTGGGGCACAGAGGACTCCGATATCTCCCGCGACATGATAGACGAGATTCAGAAGGCCATCCCCGACGTGCAACTATATGTTCTGGAGGGAGTCGGCCACCAGTTGAATATAGAATCGGTGCAGAAGGTCAACGAAGCCGTAATCAACTTCCTCAAGAAATAAATCAGACCAACGGTGAAAGCCCGGGCGACCCCTACGGTCACTGCCCGTTTAGTATTTCATTACCAGCCACGATGCAGCCGGGGCATGGCGGTAACAGCCCCCCTTTGCGAGGAGCCCCCTCCTTTTGCCTTTGCGAGACCCGACGCAGTCGGGGCGTGGCAATCTCCCCGCACCATGTCATTCTTGAACGCCTCTCCCTGGTCATTCTTGAGAGGCTGTCTGAAAATAACATGTAGGGGCGTACCTTCAGGTGCGCCCACGAGACATACGGGTCCTTCCGTTGAAGGACGGGCGGGTTTGAAAACCCGCCCGTACGCAATCATGTCATCTTTTTAGAGTTTTCGGACAGCCTCGAAGAATCCAGACCCTTCACTTCGTTCAGGGTGACGGGTATGTGAGAAGACAGGATGACGGGTATGTTCATGCTAGTCATCCGCCCACGGGGCCTTCCCTTGAAGGACGGGTGACAGTAAAAGCTCCGAAGGTACTCAGGTCAAGTTCAGCGTTTATCTATACTTCCCTGAACTCGCCTTCAACCGAACCTTCTTCGCCAGGAGGAGCTTCACCACCGGGCGCTTCACCTGAAGGCGGAGGCGGCGGCGGCGGAGCACCAGCCTGTTGCCCGTACACCGCAGCCCCTATCTTCTGCATCGCTTCCGATAGCTCTTTGGCGGTGCTGTTTATATAGTTAGTATCAGTGCCCTGTAGCGCTGAGCGTACTGCCGCTATCTTCCCCTCCACCTCCTGCCTCAAATCGGCTGGAATTTTATCGCCCTGCTCCCGCATAGTACGTTCCGCAGTGTACACCAGGGAATCAGCCACGTTACGGGTCTCTACCTCTTCCTTCTTGCGCGTGTCCTCGGCAGCATGGGCATCAGCCTCCCTGGCCATCTTGCTCACTTCTTCCTTGCTCAGACCACTGGAAGCGGTAATAGTGATTTTTTGCTCTTTGCCAGTGCCCTTATCCTGCGCCTTGACCTCCAGGATACCATCGGCATTTATATCGAAGGTAACCTCAATCTGAGGCACTCCTCTGGGCGCTGGCAATATGCCGTCAAGCATGAAGCGCCCCAGAGTCCTGTTGTCTGCAGCCATAGGTCGTTCACCCTGCAGCACATGAATCTCCACGCTGGGCTGGTTATCAGCCGCGGTGCTGAAGACCTGGCTCTTCCTGGTCGGAATAGTGGTATTCCTGGGTATAAGCGCAGTGGCTACGCCGCCAAGTGTCTCAATACTCAGTGTCAGCGGCGTCACATCGAGCAGCAAAACATCTCTAACATCGCCCTTGAGCACGGCACCCTGGATGGCAGCACCCAGCGCTACCACCTCATCCGGGTTGACACCCTTAATCGGCTCCTTGCCAAAGAACTGGCGCACCATATCCTGCACCTTCGGCATCCTGGTCTGCCCACCAACCAATATCACGTCTGTCACCTGTGCCGTTGTTAAAGAGGCATCAGCTAGTGCCTTGCGACATGGCTCAATGCTCTTCTCCAGCAGGTCCGCTGATATCTGCTCCAGCTTGGCTCGTGTCAGATTTATGTTCAGGTGTTTTGGTCCCGAAGCATCAGCCGTGACAAACGGCAGGTTTATCTCAGTCTGGCCTACCGTGGACAGCTCGCGCTTTGCCTTCTCACCGGCATCCTTCAACCTCTGCAACGCCATTCTGTCCTGCCGCAGGTCTATGCCCTGCTCCTTCTTGAATTCATCGCAGAGCCAGTCCATTATCCTCAGGTCAATGTCATCACCGCCCAGGTGGGTATCGCCATTGGTAGATTTCACCTGGAAGGTGCCTTCGCCCAGCTCCAGGATAGAAATATCGAAGGTACCGCCGCCAAGGTCATACACCGCGATGGTCTCTTCCTTCTTCTTGTCCAGTCCGTAAGGGGGTAAGCCAGAGCTGCAGCCGTCGGCTCATTTACTATGCGTATCACGTTAAGGCCAGCGATAGCGCCAGCATCCTTCGTCGCCTGGCGCTGGCTATCATTAAAATAAGCGGGCACTGTAATCACGGCGTCGGTGACTTTGTCACCCAGATAAGCCTCGGCATCGATTTTCAGCTTCTGCAAAATCATGGCCGATACCTCAGGCGGGCTGTATTCTTTGCCACCCATTACCACCTTGGCATCACCGTTGGATGCCTCAACAATCTTATACGGTAGTATCTTGATGTCTTTCTGCACCTCGTCGTCTTTGTACTTCCGACCCATCAGCCGCTTGATGCTGAAGATGGTATTCTCTGGATTGGTAATCGCCTGCCGCTTGGCCAACAGCCCAACCAGTCGTTCACCCTTTTTGTCAATCGCCACAACCGATGGTGTCAGCCGCTCGCCCTCAGCATTAGTTATTACCTTAGGCTCACCACCCTCCATCACCGCCACCAAGCTGAACGTAGTCCCCAGGTCAATTCCTACCGTCTTGCCCATGTTTTCCTCCTAAAATCAATATTATCCTTGCTCGCCTTTATCCGTTTCAGCACTACCTTCAGGCTGTGTATTAGTCTCGCCATGGCCCTTTCCCACCACCACCTGCGTCGCCCTCAATACTTTATCATTCAACTTGTAGCCCTTCCTAGCTACAGCAATGACCTTTCCTTCATCGCCTTCCTGATAAACCACTGCCTCATGAAGGCCAGGGTCGAAGGTCTCGCCCAGCGCATTTATTTCAGATAACCCTTGCGCTTCCAGTACCGCCAGCAATTTGCGCTGAATCAGCTTCATACCATCCAGCCACGACGAATCCTTGGACATAACAGGAAGGGAGGCGAAAGCCCTCTCCAAATCATCGACAACAGGCAATATGTTCAAAATAAGCCCTGAAACGGCCCATTTGGTCAGCTCCTCTTTCTCCTGCTCCGCACGCTTCTTGTAATTCCGGAAATCAGCTTCGGTCCTCTGCCAGTTGTCCAGACATTTAGCGGCCTTCTCTTTCTCCTCTGCCAGCGATTTTTCCAGCCCCTCGGGCAATTCCAGCGCCTCTTCACCCTTATCCAGTTCAGGTGTCTCCATTTCCGACAACAATTTCTTTTCTTCAGCAGTCAATTCCTCAGCCAATTGAGACCCCCTTAACGCATAATCCTAATCATCACCACATACTCCTGCTACCAAATCGCTCAACAAATCGGACATGTAGCTCACTGATGAGATAGCACGGCGGTAATCCATACGGGTTGGGCCAACAACAACTATTGTGCCGTCAGCCCTATCGGGCACACCATAACCGCTGAACACTAAACTCAATTCTCGCAGCGCTTCGTCTGGATTTTCTCGGCCGATAACTACTCGAACTCTCCTGTCACCTGAACCGCTGGCAGACACCCTCTCCAGCCACCCCCTTGCCTCCATAAGCTCCATAACATCAAGCATCCTCTCCCTGCGGCCGAACTCCGGCTGGCCCAGCATGTAGCGCAAACCCTCTAAGTGCGGTTCATCGTATTTCGCAGCATCCTCGGTTGCCATAATATCTAGCACTGCAGTGGACACCCGTTCTTCAGATGGAGCGAGTTCCAGCTTCTTGGATTTGATTTCCCGCTTGCTTAACCCCCCATATGCCAGGTTGAGCTTATCAGCCAATCCAGTTAGTTGTTCCTGGGTCACTGGCTCATCAAATGGCAGCAGATGCCGCCTCAGGACAGTATCGCTCAGTACCAGGATAAGCAGAGCTAGAAACTCATGCACCGCCACCAGCTCAAGGTGCCTGAATCGCGACTGCCTTGCCTTGGGGAAAGTAACCAGAGCTGCGTTTCTCACCAGGCTTGCCACCAGGGTTGCAGCCAGCTTCAGCCATCTCTCCAACTCCTCTGCTTCAGCGAAAAGATTACGAATACGGCTCTGCTCTTCTGGAGGTAGCTCAACGTCATGGGCCAGCGACTCCACGTAGTATCTATAAGCCTTGTCCAGAGGTACGGTTCCAGCAGATGTATAAGGCCGCATGATATACCCCTCAGATTCGAGGTATGCCATGTCATTGCGGATGGTAGCCGGGCTTACACCCAGCTCATAGTTGCGGAAAATAGCCTCCGAAGCCACAGGCTGTGCCGTAGCTATGTACTCCCCAACGATTATCCGCAGTAGAGCCTCTCTCCGTTTCGTCAGGCTCTTAGCCATTTTTAGCACTCTCCACCTTAGACTGCTAACTCTAAATATTACCACCGCACTAGCCGCAAGTCAAAAGGTATTTGAATCTACACTATATCCCCTCAGGAAAAATGACAGGGGCGGCTCGTTGAGCCGCCCCTGTACTTACATACTCCCAACACATTGTGCTACTTGCCGGAATAGGTAACTTCCAGCTCCACGTCGGTTTTCATTCTATGAACTCAGCAACATTGTTACCATTGGTGTGGAGCATAAACAAAGCTTCCACCTGGAACCTGGTGGCCGCTGCTTTCGCCAGTTGAGCTATCTCCGGAGTCACGTCGATGATAGTCGGCGGTTGCATCTGTATGACACCACCACGCTCCAATTTCGTGCCCGTGAACTGGAACTTGGGCAATTTATCACCATACTTCACCGCCCAGAAACGCAATCCTTTTAGCCCCGTTGTCTGTGAAAACGGGTCACCTGCCACACTTTTGAGGGTGAACTTCAGTTTGGCATCCGAGACGTTGGCTCCCTGCAGACTCCAGATGTCATAGCTCCAGAAAGCACAATAGCCCACATTCTTATCATCGTCGCCAGCCAGGTACCTGGAATTATCCTTGTCACCATCAGAATCCACAGTGCCCGATTCCTCTTTCACAATACGAAGCGTAACTGTCTTGGTAGCAGCGGACACAGGAATCATAAGATTGCCCCTGGTTTCGCCGCCTTTGCCATCGCTCACAACCACAGTGACATTGAAATTGCCGCCTTTATTAGGTGCAATCCAGGTGACTCTGTTGCCCACCCCACTTATGCTCCCTTCGCTGGCTGTCCAGCTATACCTCACCACATCCCCATCAGGGTCAGTGGCTACACAGGTAACCGTGGTACTGGCGCCAAGCAGTAAAGACGCTGGATTAGCTACCAGGCTGGAAATAATGGGAGATTGGTTAGCACCCACGGTCATAGTCAGACTGGATTGCGCCGAACCGCCCTTCCCATCACTTATAGTAACAGTTACCGTGTACGTTCCATAAGCAGGTGGTGCCTTCCAGATAACAATAGGGCCATAACCGCTGAATTCGCCCCCGGTTGCCGCCCACTTGAAGTCCAATTGGTCACCGTCCGCGTCGGCAGCAATGCACTGTATCTCGGTATTCCCAGATGGATAAAGTTGCATTTGCGCTGCTTGCAGGCTCGATATCACGGGCGGCTGATTGCCACCGGGTACAGGAGTCGAAGGTGGCGGCGGAGCCGCCTTAGGCCCGCATGCACCGAGCAGCAGAGCCAACACCGCCAACCCTATAAGTAAACCACTACCAAATCTTAGAATACGCATTTGAATTACCCTCCTATTTGAGTCTATAGCCCTGCCAAGACTGCCGGGGAAAGTATAATATTTCCAAGTTTCAAACGCAATAAGGACTGCTGAGTCTGAGTCTGTACACCAACGGCTGGCTGTTGGGTAAATTCCCTGCTACTTAGTGCTGGCAGCAATATCATACTTCACAGCCTTCCAGGCATCAGGCCCCTGAAACAGGACAGTGAAATCCCAGACCTGCCCAGGCGCCAGATTCTGCATTATGGCTGACGCCGTAGCCAGAAACCTGCCATCTTTGTCGTAGTAGTTAACCGCTATCTGGGCATAGTTGATAGAGGCAGCCCCCACATTCTGCGCCCTGCCGGTAACCGTGGCTGTGCTTTGCGGCATCCCCCCAGCAAATCCGTGGGTCGTCAGGCGATGGCTCAGTATCTTCAGTTCTCCTGTCGCCTGCGGCTTGGCGCAACCACAAATCACCACAATCAAAACCAAGAATAAAGCTACCACAATAACCCTGAATGACGCTCTTCTCACACTTGGCCTCCTGCTGTTTTAACCACAGTTACTTTTAGCGCCCCCGCCCACAGCAAGCTTCCTCAGGCTTGACCACAACGGTAACAGTTACAGTTCCCTGAGTACTGCGGCCTGCGGAATCCTGGACAACCACCATAATATGGTAATCGCCATAGCTACTGGGCGCCTCCCACCTGACTTTGGCTCCCTCCCCCACCAAAATCCCACCGCTGCTAGACCATTTGTAACTTAATTCGCCGCCGCTGGGGTCCACGGCAGTACACATAATATTCGTGTAACTCACCGGATAGATATTGGGATGCTCTGCCACAAGGCTAGAGATGACCGGCCCCTGGTCACCCTGCACACCAGCTGTGGGCAGGCAGGCAATACCAAACACCAGCAACATACTCAGAGCTGCCAATATCACAGATAACTTTACTTCACAAAAGTGTGATTTCACGCTAGCTTCCTCCTCGGAATCAACAAATCAGAAGTATAATATGTCCTCGGCGCTTTTGGCAATTTTGTTGACCTGAACCTGGTCAGGTGGTATTATGCTACGGATACTTCGGAGTATCAGGAATTGAGTTACAAATCCCGCCAAGATATGGAAGTCTCTCGCATCATCGAGCAAGAGGCCAAGCACCAGAAAGAAACCATCAACCTCATTGCCGCTGAGAACTACGCCAGCAAAGCGGTACTCCGAGCACAGGGCTCTATCCTGACCAATAAGTATGCCGAAGGCTACCCCGGCCGCCGTTACTATGCCGGTTGCCCAAACATCGATGCCGTCGAAACCCTGGCCATCGAAAGGGCAAAGAAGCTGTTCAAGGCCGAGCACGCCAACGTTCAGCCCCATAGCGGCAGCCAAGCCAACATGGCGGTCTACTTTGCCCTGTTGGAGCCAGGCGATACAGTAATGGGGATGACCCTGAGCCACGGCGGGCATCTAACCCATGGCGCCCCGGCAAACTTCTCAGGGAAATGGTACAGGTTCGTTTCCTACGGAGTTGACCGTGAAACAGAGAGTTTGGACTATGACGAAATAGAAAAACTGGCCAGGAAACACAAGCCGAAGATGATTATCGCCGGCGCCAGCGCTTACCCCAGGGTTGTGGACTTCAAACGCTTCCGCCAAATCGCCGATGCTGTCGGCGCCATGCTCATTGCCGACATGGCACACCTGGCCGGGCTGGTGGCTACTAATCTCCAAAACCCTCACCTGTCCCCCATGCCCACGTTGTCACTTCTTCGACCCACAAGACCCTGCGCGGCCCACGGAGCGGATTCATCCTCTGCGGCAACGAGCTAGCAGGCCAAATCGATGCCGCTGTGTTCCCCACAATGCAGGGGGGGCCTCTGATGCACGCTATAGCGGCCAAGGCGGTCGCCTTCTTCGAGGCTCTCCAGCCAGAGTTCGCCAAGTACCAGAAAACAGTTCTTGAGAACGCATCGGTGCTAGCCGACGAGCTTCAAAAAGATGGCTTGCGCCTGGGGGCTCTGGCGGTACCGACAACCACATTGTCCTAATTGACCTGACCCCCAAAGGAATAACCGGAAGGGAAGCCCAGGAAGCCCTGGAAGCCGCCGGAATACTGGTAAACAGGAATGCCATACCCTTCGACACCCGTCCCCCACAAACTGCCAGCGGCATCCGCCTGGGCACGCCCGCAGTAACCACTAGGGGCTTAGGCAAAGAAGAGATAAGACAAGTAGCCTCCTTGATCAAAAAGGTGCTGTCACACCTGGGCGACAAAAAAGTCCAGGCAGAAGTTAAAAGGGAAGTAACCAATCTATGCAGCCGCTTCCCCATCCCCGGAATCGACTAGCCGCTAAAACAACCCCGTAAGCATGACACTGCGAACCAGTCTCTTTTTATCCCATGATGCCTCACAACAAAAAATGAGATAGAATTAGCGCCGGTTGCCTCAAGCAAATGCGGAGACAACTTACCCAGATGAAAATGCAGTTCGCCATCAAAACCACTGAGCTGACTAAGAAATACAACGGATTGGTTGCTGTCGACCACCTGAACCTTGACATCGGCTACGGCGAGGTGTTCGGTTTACTCGGCCCCAACGGAGCTGGCAAGACCACGGCCTTATCCATGCTCTGTACCATAGTCAATCCCACGTCAGGCACCGCCTCGGTAAACGGTTTTGACATACTGAAACAACCAGCCGCGGTCAGAAAAAGCATCGGAATCGTCTTCCAGGACCCCAGCATAGACGGTCGCCTCACCGGCAGGGAGAACCTCCAGCTTCATGCCTGCCTCTATGATATGCCTTCAGCCCTGACCAGAAAACGTGTTGCAGAAGTTCTTGAATTAGTGGGGCTGGAAGATAGGGCCGACGACCGCATGAAATTTTACTCCGGCGGTATGCGGAGACGCCTGGAACTGGCCAGAGGTCTGCTCCACAGCCCCAAGGTGCTTTTTCTAGACGAGCCTACACTGGGCCTCGACCCCCAGACCAGAGAACACATGTGGGCATATATCGAGAACCTGGCAAGAGAAGCACAGATAACAATCGTGCTCACCACCCACTACATGGAGGAGGCTGAACGCCTTTGCACCCGCATAGCCATCATTGATTACGGCAAGATCAAGGTCATTGACACGCCGGCAAATCTCAAAAGTACCCTCAAAGGCGATGTAATATCCATTAGCTCTACTCAACCGGAGAAGCTGGCAGACAAGTTGACCGCATTGAAAATCGCACCCCGGATAGAGTCCAGCGAAGGCAATCTCAGACTCACCGTCCCCGATGCCGAAAAGCTCGTTCCGCGGCTAATCAAAATAGCTACTGAAATCGGTGTTCAAGTGAACTCAGTATCGGTACACCGCCCCACCCTGAACGATGTTTTTCTGCATTACACCGGCAGGGAAATAAGAGCAGAAGAGCCTGAGTCATCTTTGAAAATGCACATGAGGCTGATGTCCCGCAAATGAGCGAGCTTAAGAAGATATACGGCCTGTGGTACCTGGAAATCCTAAGGTATTGGCGAGAGAAATCGAGGATTATCTCTGCCCTGATAATGCCCCTGCTCTGGCTTTTAGTCTTCGGCGGGGGTATGCGCGGTATGCAGATAGGCAACGTTGAGAACTACCAGACTTTCATGTTCCCTGGTATAGTGGGCATGACCCTGCTGTTTTCCTCAGTGTGGTCAGGCGTCTCAGTCATCTGGGACAGAGAATTCGGCTTCCTCAAGGAGATACTGGTAGCACCGGTTTCACGCACATCAATCGTCATAGGCAAGGCGCTGGGAAGCGGCACCAGTGCACTGGTTCAAGGTGCCATACTGCTGCCGCTCTCCTTCCTGGTAGGAGTCCACCTATCACCCATTTCTGCAATAATGCTCATCCCAATCATGCTCCTCATAGCCATTGGTTTAGTCTGCATCGGATTGCTCATCGCCTCGGTCATCACCAGCATGGAAGGTTTTAATTTCATCATGAGTTTAGTGATCATGCCGCTGTTCTTCACCAGCGGCGCCCTCTTCCCACTAACCTCCGCCCCCGGTTGGCTCAAAACCTTTAGTTATGTCAACCCCATGACCTACGGCGTGGATGCACTGCGCTGGGCAACCTTCGGCGAAACCCTGATGCTACCAGTACAGTTCGAAATCCTGATACTGTTAGCCTTCGCAGCCGGCATGGTCGCCGCCTGCTCCTATGCCTTCAACATAAGAAAATAGCCCAACCCTTTGCCAAGTCGCAGAAGCCACCCCCACGCTAGCCAGTTCCGGCAAACTTTTTACACAGATTTTACAGACAGACAAAATCGGGACAACAGTCGCCTCCTATACTGAACATAAGGCTCCGAAGTTGGAATCAGGCTTTTCGAACTTCAAGCCAAAAAGGAGGTACAACATGAAGAGAATGTTCAGCATGCTACTAGCCACGATGCTCATGGCAGCCAGTCTCGGCTTCGCCCCAGCGGTGTTAGCTGACAATGCCAGCGCTGAAGCCGATGTCAATGTTGCAGGCATCGGCAAACTCAGTGCACAAGGGGATGGAATAGCCGTATTGTCAGGAAAAGGCATTATAGACCTTAGCGGCAATGGCATACTATGGGTCAAGGACTTCAACGGCGATGCCAAGGGCCAAGGGACGCGGCAAAGCCCTGCTCTGGGGTCATGGAACCTACACCATAAACGGCAAGCCGGGCCTGTGGGAAAACAACTACTTCGGTAAGTTTCTAACCGTTGGCCCGTAGAACAATACTACTAACAACCGAATGGAGGTAACCAAATGCGCAAAATATTCAAGTTCACTATCGCACCATTACTAGCCACCATCCTGATAATCAGTACCACTGGGATAGCACTCGCCCAGCCACAAGACCAGTGGCCTGAGAAGCGGGCAGCTTTGTTAACAAGAGTCGCTGACATATTAAACATAGACCAGCAAAAGCTAGAAGGCGCCTTCAAACAGGCCCTACAGGAACAACTTGAAGAAGCTTTCAACCAAAGGCTCAACGAGCTGATAACCGCTGGCACTGTCACCCAGCAACAGGCAGACCAGCTCAAGGCATGGCTGAAATCCAAGCCTGACATCCCTGCCGTTGGCCCAAGACAAATCAAAAGGCTCATCGAGGAGGGAAAGATAACTCAAGAACAAGCAGACGCACTAAAAGCTTGGCAGGAATCGAGGCCAGACATCCCCAAAATACAGCCTCCCAAAGGCAAAAGGCTGGTCGAAGAGGGCATATTGACCCAGGAACAAGTTGACGCCTACAAATCATGGTTTGAGTCCAGGCCCGACCTGCCAAAGGTTGGTCCCAGGAACATGAAGAGGTTACTGGAAGAGGGCATGATAACTCAGGAACAGGCCAGCCAGTTCCAGTCATGGTTGAAGTCAAGGCCTGAGGACGCACCTGGAACCCTACTTAAAGTCCGCCAGTTCCAAGCACAGAAAGCCAAGGAAAACCGCGATGCCCTGATGACTCGCGTAGCTAGCATTCTAGGAATCGATAAACAGAAGCTAATAGATGCCTTCGAACAGGCACAAGGCGAAATGAGAGGACAAGCCCTCGATGCCAAGCTGCAAGAGTTGGTAAGGCAAGGCGTGCTCACCCAGCAACAGGCAAACGCCTACAAAGCCTGGATACAGTCACGGCCCGACGTTCCCAGGCTACCGCTACTGCCGTAGTCTCTTAGGATTGCAGACAACTAAAGTGGCAAGCTGGACATGCTTGGCTTGCCGCTTTCACATAGAAAGCACACTTTCACATAGAAAGCATATAGCGAGGCTTTGAGTTATAATGAATCAAACGTCCGGAACACATGGGCGCAACATGACAACTATCTTGGTAGTCGATGACGAGCCCAATATCTTAGAACTGGCCAGGCTCTATCTGGAAAAAGAAGGGTACCGCGTAGATGGCGTAGGTTGCGGAAAAGATGCCCTTGCCAGGCTAAACACATCCAAGCCATCACTCATTGTCCTCGACTTGATGTTACCCGACATCGATGGCTTCGACGTCTGCCGCGAGATACGAAGGAAAAGCGATGTGCCCATTCTCATGCTCACCGCCCGCAGAGAGGATGTGGATAAGATTGTTGGGCTGGAGTTGGGCGCTGACGACTACCTCACCAAGCCCTTCAACCCGCGAGAGCTCGTAGCCAGAGTCAAAGCTATACTGCGCCGCTATCAGCCTGGACACAAGCCCGGAAATGTCTTAGAGATAGGCAACCTGCACATAGATCCAGCGCGCCGAGAGGTAACCGTAGAGGGCAAACCTGTAAAACTGCGCACCAAGGAATTCGACCTGCTGAAAGCGCTGGCACAGAACTTCGGTATCGTCCTCACCAGAGAACAACTCCTGGAGATTGTCTGGGAAACCGACTATTACGGCGAGACACGAACTGTAGATATCCATATCAACCATCTCCGCGACAAGCTGGAAGGCAGCAACGTTTCCATCGAAACCCTGCGGGGCGTGGGCTACAAACTGACACCCCACACAATAACAGAATAGATGCTCTAAATTTGAAAGAGGACATAATGAGTCTGCGCACACGGCTAATCCTCTCTTACGCTCTAATAATAGTACTCTGCCTCAGCATAGCGGCTGCTTCCCTGCTGGTACTGTTTCAGAACTATCGAGACAAGCTGGCTATGGCACGACTGACAGATATGGCATTGCCCATCTCTGTCCAGGTGAGAGCTCTGGCTCGGGGCCAGGTCTCTCTCAACGAAATCTGGGAACGTGTACAGGAGCAATCTGATGCCACTGGCATCGCTATATTCGTGCTCGATAGGGAAGGCGACGTGGTCAAACAGGCATCTCCCGAAGGCAAATATTGGGAGGCGCCGAAAATAACGCCAAAGATGCTAGTCTCAAGCAAGCAACGACCTGCCCGCGGCACTTACACCACCTCCAAAGGTGAGACTTTCATCTATGCCGCCTTCTCTCTTACTGGCCTTTTCAAACCGCTGAACCCCAACTCCCCCGAAACACTGGTCCTGGCTATGCCCCGCCAGAATGCCCTGGGTTTCTTACTGGCCTATGCCAGGCCTTTTCTCTGGGCCGGCCTCATCGCCTTAGTAGTATCCGTGGTCATAGCTTTTGTACTGGCGCGCTCCGTCTATATGCCCGTTCGCCGCATTTCCGAAGCTGCCGACCGCATTGCACAGGGCAATTATGACCAGGAGGTACCCATAAAAGGTGATAAAGAAGTCAAGGGCTTGGCTTTGAGCTTCAATCAAATGGCTAGGCAGGTTAAACAATCTCAGCAAACGCTGCGCGACTTCGTGGCCAATGTCTCCCACGAGCTACGAAGCCCGCTTACTTCTATCAAGGGATTCGCCCAGGCTATAACTGATGGCACAGCCAAAGACAAGCAATCACAGAATAAGGCGGCCAGCATCATTGAGGACGAATCAAAGCGCATGATGCGCCTGGTCGATGACCTGCTGGAGCTTTCCAAGCTTGAATCCGGACAAATAACAATGGCCAGGGAAGCCGTCGATATAAAGGAACTACTGGAGCACTGTCGCGATATCTTCGCCATGCGCGCTGAGGAGAAAGGGGTAAAACTAACATTGGAAATGCAACCGCTCTCCGCAGCAAGCGGAGATATCGACCGTCTGGAGCAGGTATTCAATAATCTCATAGACAACGCCTTGAAACACACGCCAAAGGGCGGCAAGGTGAGCATTACAGCCTATCAACCCGCAACCAGCCTTATCGAGGTAACGGTTTCTGATACCGGCCAGGGCATACCGCCTGAGGAATTAAGGCACGTCTTCGAGCGCTTCTACCGGGTTAACAACTCAGGCACCAAGACCGGCACCGGCCTGGGGTTGGCCATCGCCAAGGAGATAATCAAGGCGCACGGCGGCAACATAGCTGTGTTCAGCAAACTCAACGATGGGACCAGATTTGTGGTCACCCTGCCCGCAAGTCCGACTGTTCCCCCACCCTTACGCAGCTAGGGCACAAAGAACACAACACACACTGACCGCACAGCGGATTCCTCGCCTTGCATACCTTCCTGCCATGCTCTACGGATTCCTCGCCTTGCATACCTTCCTGCCATGCTCTATCAGCAGAATATGGAACTCGTAGACCTCATTAGCAAGTACCAGCTTCTCCAGCAATCTGTGCGCTCGCTCCACATTAACCCCCAAACCGAGCAATCCAAGTCTCCTGGTCACCCGGAAGACATGGGTGTCCACAGGCAAAGCCGGCACCCCCAGGCTAAAGAGCAGAACACAACTGGCAGTTTTCATTCCCACCCCCGGCAAAGCCAGCAGCCAGTTCCTGGCTTCCTCCAGCGAAAGCTGCCTCAAAAAATCCAGGTCAAACCCACCTCGTCTCTGCTTTATTTCCCCCAGTGCCTGCTTGATGTACTTCGCCTTAACCTCTCCCAACCCCCCACTCTTGATAGCACCCGTTATCTGCCTGATGCTAGCTCCGGCCACTTTGTCCCAACTGCCAAAAGAATTCAGCAAAACCTGTTATCTGCCTGATGCTAGCTCCGGCCACTTTGTCCCAACTGCCAAAAGAATTCAGCAACGATTCAAAAGCCCTCCCTGAGTTGGTATCCGAAGTGTTCTGAGATAAAATCGTCTGCACCAGCACAGATATCGGCTCCCCACGGCGCCGCCACTCGCGTCTCCCATATTCTCTAACCAGGAGCCTGCGAATCCGCTCAATGCTCTTTTTCCTGTCCATGTCCAAGACACTTCAACCGCATTTGGTGCTATAATTATCGCACATTATCAGACGGCGGGAGTGAATTATGGACGAGCTTAAAGTTTTCACCGGCAATGCCCACCCATCGCTGGCAAAAGCCATCTGCGAATATCTGGGCATACCATTAGGCAAAGCTGAGGTCTTCGAGTTCACCAACGAGAACATCTTTGTCCGCATACTGGAAAACGTCCGCGAGCGAGATGTCTTCGTCATCCAGCCTCTCTCCACACCGGTCAACAAGAACCTGGTAGAGCTTCTCATCATGATAGATGCCTTTAAGCGTGCTTCAGCCGGCAGAATCACTCCCGTCATCCCCTACTACGGCTATAGCCGCACCGACAAGAAAGACCAGCCTCGTGTCCCCATCACCGCCCGATTGATTGCTGACCTGCTCACCACCGCCGGCGCTAACCGACTCCTCACCATTGACCTGCATGCTGCCCAAATACAGGGCTTCTTTAATATTCCAGTTGACGAACTGACGGCGCTGTTTATTCTCAGCGATTACTGGAAAAAGAAGAAGCTCAATGACCTGGTGGTTGTGGCCACAGATATCGGAATCTCCAAGCGCGCCCGAGATGTGGCGGAGAGGCTAAACGCGCCATTGGCCATTATGGAGAAAAGGCGCATAGGCAATGTGGATGCCACCGAAACCCCCCAACGTCATCGGCGATGTCGAAGGCATGCGTGCACTCACTGTTGACGACGAAATCGATACCGCCGGCTCTCTCATAAACACAGTAAACACGCTCTTGGAACGTGGCGCCACTGAGGTATACGCTTGCTGCACGCATCCCGTTTTCTCCGGCCCTGCCATCCAGCGAATCGCCAAGTCGCCGGTGAAAGAAGTGGTCGTCGCTGACACCATCCCGGTCGCTGAAAACAAGAAGCTGGACAAAATCACCGTATTGCCCACAGCCCCCCTGCTGGGTGAAGCTATACACCGCATCCACACCGGCCTCTCCGTAGGCGCTATGTTCGAATAGGAAAATCCATGCTCAAATGGCTTGCCAGTCTCACTGACTCCAACGAAAAAGAAATAAAGCGCCTCCAGCCCACCATCAACCAGATAAACTCGCTGGAACCTGACTTTCAGAAACTGAGCGACGCTGAGCTAAGAGCTAAGACCGTCGAGTTCAAATCACGACTCAAAGATGGCGAGACGCTGGACGACCTTCTGCCAGAAGCCTTCGCTGCCACTAGAGAAGCCGCCAGCAGAACCATCGGGCAACGCCACTACGATGTCCAGCTTATGGGCGGCATCGTTCTGC
>Ga0194127_10003534_pt1 | contig 19927 bp, 17 predicted proteins | sample TA2KigC100mmetaG_FD_148624 | JGI IMG/M metagenome (GOLD analysis project Ga0194127, IMG submission 148624) | Freshwater microbial communities from Lake Tanganyika, Tanzania - TA2015036 Kigoma Deep Cast 100m | ecosystem: Environmental > Aquatic > Freshwater > Lake | place: Tanzania: Lake...
TGATCATCTGCAGGCCTTCGTCGTAGGTGCCGACGCGCGACACCACGAGCACCGGCCCGAAGATCTCGGCGTCGTAACACTGCATACCGGGCTTGACAGCGTCGATGAGGCTCGGGTTGAGGAAGAAGCCGGCGTCCTTTGCCTTGTCGGTGCCGTCGATGACCACCTTGGCGCCTTCTTTCGGCGCGTTCTTCACGAAGCCCGCCACCTTGTCGCGGTGCTCGCGGGTGATGAGCGGGCCCATCTCGGCCGACGGGTCGGTGCCAGGTCCCACCTTGATGTTCGGGATGCGCGTCTTGATCTTGTCGACGAGTTTGTCGGCGATCGACTCGACTGCCACGACGACGGACACTGCCATGCAACGCTCGCCCGACGAACCGTAGGCGGCGCTCACCGCCGCATCGGCCGCCATGTCGAGGTCGGCGTCGGGCAGGACGAGCATGTGGTTCTTTGCACCGCCGAGTGCCTGCACTCGCTTGCCGTTGCGGGTGCCGGTTTCGTACACGTACTTTGCAATCGGCGTCGAGCCGACGAACGACACCGCAGAGATGTCGGGGTGCTCGAGAATGCGGTCGACGGCAACCTTGTCGCCGTGCACCACGTTGAACACGCCGTCGGGCAGACCAGCCTGACGCAACAAGTCGGCGACGAACATCGATGCCGATGGATCCTTTTCGCTGGGCTTCAAGACGAACGTGTTGCCGCACATGATTGCATTGGCGAACATCCACATCGGCACCATCGCCGGGAAGTTGAACGGCGTGATGCCGGCCACCACTCCCAGCGGCTGACGAATTGAATAGACATCGACACCATTGGCCGCTTGCTCGCTGTATCCGCCTTTCAGCAGCGCGGGAATACCGCACGCAAACTCGAGGTTCTCCAACCCACGGGCCAACTCGCCCATCGCATCAGCGGGCACCTTGCCATGCTCGAGCGAGACGATGTTGGCAATCTCCTTGCGGTTGGCGTCGACCAACTCGCGCATGCGGAACATGATCTCGGCTCGGCGCGACAGCGATGTTGCACGCCAACCCGGCAGGGCTGCTTTCGACGCCGCAACGACGGCATCCATCTCGGCGACGCTCGCGAAGTCGACTTGCGCCTGTTCTTCGCCCGTCGCCGGGTTGAACACCACGCCTGAGCGCCCGGATGCGCCGAGCACCACTTTGTTGTTGATCCAGTGACCGATGCGGTTCATGCGCTGCTCCTTGTCAAATGTCGGTAAAGGTGATTAATCATTCAATTCTCGTGTGTCGTATCAGTGGAGGTACTGGCTCAAACTGCGCTTGATGTACTTACCGTGGCCCTTACGACCGTGGAACTTGTCGTTCTCGACCACGACCATGCCGCGCGAGAGCACCGTGTCGACCTTGCCGTCGACCTCGAAGCCCTCCCACGATGAGTGGTCCATGTTCATGTGGTGCTTGTCGTTGATGCCGAGTTTGGTCTTCTTCGTCGGATCCCACACGAGGATGTCGGCGTCAGAGCCTGGGGCAATGATGCCCTTCTGCGGATACATGCCGAACATCCGGGCCGGCGTGGTTGCACAGGTCTCGACCCAACGCTCGAGCGAGATTTCACCCTGCACGACACCTTGATAGATGAGTTCCATGCGGTGCTCGACGCCACCCATGCCGTTGGGGATCTTGCTGAAGTTGCCGAGGCCGAGTTCTTTTTGATCTTTCATGCAGAACGGGCAGTGGTCGGTCGAGATGATCGCCAGTTGATTCATGCGCAGACCCTTCCAGAGGTCGGCGTGGTGGTTGTGGTGGTCGTGCTTCGAGCGAATCGGCGGCGAGCACACGAACTTTGCCCCCTCGAAACCCGGGCGCGCGAGGTGATCCTCGAGCGTCATGTAGAGGTACTGCGGGCAAGTTTCGGCAAACACATTGAGGCCCTCGTGTTGCGCGGCGGCAACTTCGTTGAGTGCGTCGGTGGCCGACATGTGCACGATGTAGAGGGGCACGTTGCCGGCAACCTTCGACAACACGATCGCGCGGTGGGTTGCCTCACCCTCGAGCAGGCTCGGGCGTGAATAGGAGTGGTACTTCGGGTCGGTCTGACCGCGAGCGAGATATTGCTGAACGAGCACGTCAATGGCGATGCCGTTCTCGGCGTGCATCATGATCATCGCGCCGTTCTCTGCGGCAGTCTGCATCGCCCGCAGAATCTGGCCGTCGTCGCTGTAAAAAACACCCGGGTAGGCCATGAACAGCTTGAAACTGGTGACGCCTTCGTGGTCAACGAGGTACGTCATGTCTTTCAGCGCTTGCTCGTCGATACCGCCGATGATTTGGTGGAACGCATAGTCGATTGCGCAGTTGCCACCGGCCTTGCGGTGCCATTCGGCCAAGCCGAGTTGCACGTTTTCGTTGTAGCGCTGCAACGCCATGTCGACGATGGTGGTGACGCCACCCCACGCCGCGGCAATGGTGCCGGTTTCGAACGTGTCGACCGCGGCGGTGCCACCGAACGGCAGTTCCATGTGTGTGTGCACATCGATGCCACCAGGCACGACGTACTTACCCTTGGCGTCGAGCACCTTGTCGGCGGTCACGCCCATCGCGTCGGCCTGGCCACGCGCATACAACGCGGCGATCACTTCGCCGTCGATCAGCACGTCTTGCTCGTGGCGCCCGGTGGGGCTGACGACGGTGCCGTTCTTGATGAGGATGCGGGCCATGGTTGTCTCCTTATCTATCGCGTTGCTGATCGATATCTACTGCGTTGCTGCTCGGTACCTGGTGACTACCTACGAACTAGTTCTGGATATGCGTCGGGGCGACGGTCGCGGTAGAACGCCCAACGATCGCGCACCATCTTGATCTTGTCCATGTCGAGCTCGCGCACGATCAACTCGGGTTTGTGCGGGTCGCCGACATTGCCGACAAATTTGCCCTCGGGGTCGACGAAGTAGCTCTGACCGTAGAAGTCGTCATCGCCGTACTCACTCTCGATGCCGACACGGTTGATCGCGCCGACGTAGTACATGTTCGCGACAGCAGATGCCGGCTGTTCGAGACGCCAGATGTATTCGGAGAGACCGCGGCTGGTGGCCGACGGGTTGAACACGATCTCGGCACCATTCAAACCGAGCGCACGCCATCCTTCCGGGAAGTGGCGGTCGTAGCAGATGTACACACCGACTTTGCCGACGGCGGTGTCGAACACCGGGTAACCGTCGGTGCCGGGCGTGAAGTAGAACTTCTCCCAGAAGCCCTTCACCTGCGGAATGTGTTGCTTGCGGTACTTGCCGAGGTAACGACCGTCCGCATCGATCACTGCGGCGGTGTTGTAGTACAACCCTGGCTGCACGATCTCGTACATCGGGAGTACCAGCACCATCCCGAGCTCTTTCGCCACGCTCTGGAAGCGCTTGGTGGTCGGACCATCGGGAATCGCCTCGGTGTAGTCGTAGTACTTCGCATCCTGCACCTGGCAGAAGTACGGGCCGTAGAACAATTCCTGGAAGCACATGACCTGGGCCCCCTGCTTGGCTGCCTCGCGCGCCGCCACCTCGTGCTTGTCGATCATCTTGTCCTTGCTGCCAGCCCAATCGGTCTGCAACAGCGCTGCCTTCACTACGCGGCCCATGCCGGATTCCCCCCATTCCCGTTGTTGACCTTCCAAGGTAGTGGCGTAAGCGTTGTCTCGTCACGGGCAGCACTTGCCCTCGTCTCGTTGCTCGCACGATGACTACCGTTGCCCGCATGGCCCAGACGACACGCCCGCCCTTCGGTGGCAAGATCGGCAGAACCTTCGACGACTCCACCCCGTGGTGGCCCGACCTCCCGTCGGCCCAGCCGGGATCACCCAACATCGTCGTGGTGTTGCTCGATGATGTGGGCTTTGCGCAATTTGGTTGTTACGGCAGCGACATTCGCACGCCGACGTTTGATGCACTCGCGTCCGGCGGTTTGCGATACAGCAACTTCCATACCACTGCGTTGTGCTCGCCAACTCGCGCTGCCCTGCTCACCGGACGCAATCACCACTCCAACGGAATGGGCCGCATCGCGAACATCACATCCGGATTCCCCGGATACAACGCGGAGATGTCGCACGAGGATGGGATGATTTCGGAAATTCTCGTGCGCAACGGATACTCCACCTTCGCCGTGGGCAAATGGCATCTCACACCACCGCACGAGCAGCAGATGGGAGCACCGCGCGCTCGCTGGCCGTTGGGACGCGGCTTCGAGCGCTACTACGGATTCCTCGACGGGGAAACAGATCAGTACTACCCCGACCTCGTGTACGACAATCATCAAGTCGATCCGCCGCGATCTCCCGAGGAGGGATACCACCTCACCGAGGACATGGCCGACAAAGCAGTGCTCTTCATCAACGACGCGCGCGCGACGAATCCCAACAAACCCTTCTTCCTCTGGTTTGCGCCAGGGGCCTGTCACTCACCTCATCAGGCGCCGAAAGAATTCATCGACGCCTACGGCGGACAATTCGACAAGGGTTGGGATGCATGGCGCGAAGACGTATTCGCACGCCAGCTCGCGGCCGGACTCATGCCGGCAGGTACGGAGCTGAGCGATCGCCCACCTTGGATCCCGGCGTGGGACTCACTCACTTCGGACGAGTGTCGCCTGTACTCACGAATGATGGAGGTATTCGCTGGTTTCCTCACCCACACGGATGCCCAAGTGGGACGCATCGTCGACCACGTGAAGTCACTCGGTGAGTTCGACAACACGATCTTTGTCATCATGAGCGACAATGGCGCATCTGCGGAGGGTGGACCGAAGGGCTCGTACAACGAGGTGTTCTTCTTCAACTTCATTCCCGAGAGCCTCGAGGAGAACTTGAAGCGCATCGACCTGCTCGGCACACCCGACGCACACAATCACTACCCGTGGGGCTGGGCCTGGGCGGGCAACACACCCTTCAAGCGCTGGAAGCGCGAAACCCATGAGGGCGGTGTCACGGATCCACTCATCGTGCACTGGCCAAAGGGAATATCAGCACGCGGCGAAGTGCGCCACCAGTACACCCATGCCGTGGATCTCATGCCAACGCTCTTGGATGTTCTGAAGATCGCACCACCGAGCGAAATCGCGGGTGTCACACAGTCACCGATTGAGGGCGTGAGTTTTGCCAACACGCTCGCCAAGGCTGATGCACCCTCGAAACACGTCACTCAATATTTTGAAATGTTCGGTTCGCGTGCGCTATACCACGACGGTTGGAAGGCCGTTGTGTTTCATCCGATGGCCAATCTTGCCTATGACGGATCCGATCCCAACTTGCCATTCGACAAGGACCAATGGGAGCTGTACAACATTGAAAACGATCGATCCGAATCTCGAGACGTTGCATCCCAACACCCAGAGAAACTTCAGGAGCTCATCGCCCTGTGGTGGCGTGAAGCCGAGGAACACCAGGTGCTGCCCCTCAACAACCAGCCGGGCAAGTTCGGTGATCGTCGTCTTCGTCGCGAGCGCTACGAGTACAAACCGGGAATCGGTGCATTGCCGCGGGCGGTGGCGCCAAACCTGCACAACCGTGGCTTCCGCATCATCGCCGTGGTCGACTCATCAGGCTCGGTGAACGGAACGATCTGTGCACATGGTTCGGCATCTGCCGGATACGCCGTCTACGTGCGCAACAACCGACTGCACTACGAGCACAACTTCGTCGGACTGCACCGCTTTGTTGCCGTCGCCAACGTGGAAGTTCCCGCTGGACAACACCGTCTGGTGGTGCAGTTCACCATGACCGGTCGGTTCAAGGGCAACGTGGAGTTGTACTACGACGACCTGCCCGTTGGCGCCGCAGAAATCCCGATGACTGTTCCACTCACCTACAGCGTCGCTGGCTTTACGGTGGGTTATCTGCGCGGACACTCGGTCATTGCCGACGAGCACGCACCGTTTCCCTTTACTGCTGGCGCCCTCCATCGTGTGATCGTGGAACCAGAAGGCCGCACATGGCGTGATCCGGCCCGCGAAGACCGCGCCGCGCTCGGCACGCAATAGCCGTTCACCTCGCAAGAGCCGTTCGACCCGCAAGAATTGGTGCATGACTCGCGCGCAGCCGAATGTGCTGCTGATCACACTCGATCAGTTTCGCGGTGACTGTCTCTCCTCGCTCGGTCATCCCATCGTGCGAACACCGAACCTTGATGCACTAGCGCGAGACGCAACGACGTTTTCTCGTCACTACAGTCAGGCCGCCCCGTGCTCACCAGGCCGAGCGAGCCTCTACACCGGCACCTATCAAATGAATCACCGGGTGTGCTTCAACGGGTCACCCCTTGACGATCGCTTCGACAATGTCGCCCGTTTCGCGCGTCGTCGTGGCTACTCCCCTGCGCTCTTTGGTTACACCGATCAGGGCATTGATCCGCGCCGTGCAACCGGCATCAACGACCCGCGCCTGTCGACGTATCAGGGTGCGCTGCCGGGTTTCGACTGGGTGCTCGATCTGAGCGAGCCCTACCGACCGTGGCTCGACCACCTTCGCGAGATGGGCCATGCATACGACGATCATGTCGCCGCCCTCATGAGCGAGCCCGAGCGCGACGAATCGCTCAGCATCTCGCACTTCCTCACTGATCGTTTCCTCGCCTGGCTCGATGAGCGACGGCCATCATCGCAAAGTACCTCCCGCAGTGCACATCCGAGTGCGGCCGACGACGACGCGTCGCCGTGGTTCGCCCATCTTTCATATTTACGACCGCATCCGCCTTACACCGCGGCGGGCAAATGGTCGCGCGAATACGACCCGGAATCCGTCGACATGCCGATAACACCCAGCGAGGAGCGCCACGGATTTCACGAGGCCGTGATGCAGTTGCCCGACACGAAGGCGCCGTCCACCGAACGCGGTATGCGTCGCATGCGCGCGCAGTACTACGGCATGATCGGCGAAGTCGACGCACAACTTGGTCGAGTGTTCGCCACCCTTCGCGACAAGGGCGAATGGGATGACACGATCATCGTGGTGACCGCCGACCACGGCGAACAACTCGGCGACCACGGCCTGCGGGAGAAAGTGGGGTTCTTTGAGCAGAGCTACCACATCGTGGGGTTGGTGCGCGCACCTCATCACAGCGGTGGGCACGGACGAAGGGTCAATGCCTTCACTGAGAACGTCGATGTCTTCCCCACTCTCTGTGAGTTGCTCGACGCCCCGATACCTGCGCAGTGCGACGGTCGATCGCTCCTGGCATGGCTCAACGGCGACACACCGTCGGAGTGGCGCGAGATGGCCACGTGGGAATACGACTGGCGACAGTTGTACATCACCGATGATGCTGACGGGTCGGCGCTCAACTGGCCGCATGATCGCCGTCTCGAACGACAAAACTTGTGCGTGCAACGGGGCGCGAAAACCGCCTACGTGCAATTCGGCAACGGTGACTGGCTCGCGTTCGATCTCGCCCTCGACCCCACGTGGCGCACGCCGATTACCGACTCGTCACGCGTGCTGCCGCTGGCCCAACGCATGCTCACCTGGCGCTCGCAGCACACCGAGCGACGACTGTCGGGGCTCAAACTCGAACACGGCGGCATCGGTCGCTGGCCCGATGACATGCCGTTTCAGTCACCGACGCGCTGACCACCAACGTCGCGCCGCACGGGCACGCAACACCGCAAGAGCTGCGACGAACACGGCGATGGCCCACGCGTCGACGAGTGCCTTGTCGGCGAGCCGCCACATCACCACCGCCATCAATGCAATGGATCCACTCGACACGCCGCGCAAGAATGCCGCAAACATGCTCGACCGCTGTGACCACCCGACGACACGGTCGACGAATGCCGCGAATACGAAAGATGGCGCAAAGATGCCGAGGGTTGCGAGTGCGGCGCCGGCGAATCCATTCAGATGCCATCCGATGAATGTGGCAGTCGTGAATACTGGGCCGGGCGTGAATTGCCCGACCGATATTGCATCAAGCAACACCTCGGGCGTGATCCAACCTCGATTGACGACCTCGCTCTCCAGGAACACCAGTAGCACGTATCCACTTCCGTAGATCACCGAACCAATCTGCAAGAAGACGAGAAAAATCTTTGACAGCGACGGCGTGAGTGCAAGAACCACGGCGGCGAACCCGAAACTGCCGGCGTGGTGCTTCGGGCGAGCCCGTAGTGCCACCGCTGCTGTACCAATCAGCGCCAGCACCAGCAACTCCGGCACACCGACAACGGCACCAAGCAGTGCGGCGATCACCACGACGAAGTCACGCCAGTCACGCACGGCAGTGGTGCGCAGCGACCACAGTGCGTCGAGCACAATTGCTGCCACTACCGGCACCACCCAACGGCGAACATCCGCGATCACACCACTCGTCAGGATGTCTTCGTACAACCAGGCCACGGCACACACGATGACGAAGGCGGGCACGATGAACGAAACACCTCCGGCGAGGAGCCCGCGCCACCCTGCCCGTCGGGCACCGAGTGCCATCGCCATCTCCGTTGAATTTGGCCCCGGCACCAACGCGCACGCGCCCACCATGCGCGCAAAGTCGTCCTCGGATACCCAGGCGTCACGTTGCACCACCCTGCGACGCATCATCGCGATGTGGGCGGCCGGCCCACCAATACCGATGACACCAAGCCAGGCGAACAGCCGAACCACGCTGAAGAGCCCGCTCCTACCCACTGGTTGACTCTCGCGTTGTTGCGCAGCCCCCATGTTCGGCAAGCATAGGCATATGACGTTTCGCAAAAGTGCCGTTCGCGCATGACATTTCGTTGGGGTATCGCCGGCACCGGTCGCATCGCACGGGACTTCGTTGACGGGCTACGTCAGGTTCCCGATGCGGATGTCGTCGCCGTGTGTTCACGTAGTGAATCGACGGCGAGACAGTTTGCGACACAACGAAACATTCCGCGCTGGCACGGTTCGTACGATGCGCTCGCCGCCGACACCAACGTCGACATCGTGTACGTCGCCACTCCCAACTCTCGACACCGAGACGACACCGAGATGTATCTTCGTGCCGGCAAGCACGTGCTGTGTGAAAAGCCGTTTGCCCTCAATGAGATTGAGGCCAAGTCGATGATCGCGGTCGCGCGCAACGAAGGTCGTTTCGTGATGGAAGCCATCTGGAGCCGCTTTCTTCCCGTGTACGTAGCGCTCGGAGAAGTTCTTGCATCCCAGCCGCTCGGAAAAATCACGCATGTTGCGGCCGACTTCGGTTTTGATGCGCCAACCGAACGACAACATCGCCTGAACGACCCCGCACTGGGCGGTGGTGCGGTGCTCGACCTCGGCATTTACTGCTTGCACTTCGCCCGATTCGTGCTTGGCGGGCATGACTCGGTTGTCACCGAAGGCGAACTCAACGACCAAGGCGTTGACATTGACGCGACGTACACGCTCTCCTATCGATCAGGTGCAACGGCCACGCTGCGCAGCACCACGCGACACGCCACCCCGTGCACGGCCACCATCGTCGGTGAACGCGGAACGATCGAGGTCGCCAGCCGGATGCACGTCTCACCCGGCTTCACCGTGAAACTGCATGGTCACGCCGAGCAATACCACCGTCACGATGAGACCGGCCAAGGACTGCGCCATCAGGTGTTCGAAGTGCACCGTTGTATCGAACAGGGCTTCATCGAAAGTCCGCGACTCACACATGTAGAGACGCTCGCCTTCGCAGCAACGATGGACGAAATCCGCCGGCAACTCGGTGTGCGATACGCAACCGACGCTCCCAGCACATGACTTCCGGCGCCCATTCGCGTTTCGGCGTCGTCGCGAGTGCCGACGGCGCGGCAACCCAGGCCGGTGCTCACGTGTTGGCACTCGGTGGTAATGCGGTCGATGCCGCGCTGGCAACCAACGCCGCGATGGCCGTCGTTGCTCCGCATCTTTGCGGCATCGGCGGCGATCTCTTTGCGCTGGTGCATGTGAACGGCACGGTGCACGCGCTCGATGCAGCGGGGCGGGCTGGTTCTGGTGTAAGTGCGCAACAGTTGCGCGATGAAGGCCATCATGAGATGCCGTTTCATGGCGACATTCGCACGGTCACCGTGCCTGGTGCAGTGTCGGGGTGGATCGCGCTGCACGAGCGCTTCGGCACTCTGCCGCTCGCGACGATTCTCGCGCCGGCGATACGCCTTGCCGAGCAAGGCTTCGCAACCTCGCCGTTGCTCGCTGGTTCGCTCGCGCTCATGAACAAGAAGTACGCGCCGAACTTCGCTGAACTGGCGAGTCAAGCCACGCACGCCGGAGCGCTTGCCCGTCGAGACGGCGTCGGTCGCACGCTTCGCGCAATCGCCACGGGCGGTGCCGCCGCGTTCTACCTCGGCGAGTTCGGTGAAGGACTTCTGGCGATGGGAAACGGTGTGTACACGCATGACAATCTTGCGAATGCCCGCGCCGATTGGGTGCAGCCGCTCGCGCTGGATGTGTGGGATCACCGCGTGTGGTCGATTCCGGCACCGTCGCAGGGATACCTCTTTCTTGCGGCACTCGGGGCGTTGGCAGAGATCGATCTCCCCGACGACACGAATGATCCACAGTGGGCGCACCTTCTTATTGAGGCAGTCACCGCGGTGAGCCATGATCGTCCGCGTGTTCTGCACGACAAGGCTGATCTTGGAGCGTTGCTGCCATCACTGGTGAGTCGCGCATCGCTGATCGACCCGTCACTCGCCTCGGTTCGACCACTGCCCACGACAGATGGTGACACCACCTATCTCTGCACTGTCGACCGCGATGGCATGGGCGTGTCGCTCATCAACTCCAACGCCTCCGGGTTCGGCTCGCTACTAGTCGAGCCACGCACCGGCATCAACCTGCACAACCGCGGGCTCGGGTTCAGCGTCGAACGAGGCCATCCTGCCGAAGTCGCGCCCGGTCGCAAACCACCGCACACGTTGTGCCCGGCAATCATCACTCGTGCCGATGACTCGTTGCACTCCGTGCTCGGCACGATGGGTGGTGATGCGCAACCGCAGATCATCCTGCAAATCGTCACTCGGTTACTGCGTCACCGACAGTCACAGTTTCCGTGGGAAGTCGTCGACGCTGGTCGCTTTGCGTTGCGTGGTCCCGTCACTGGCTTTGACTCATGGACCAGCGGTCGCCCGCCGACGGTACAAGTCGAAGGCCATGCTCCCGATGCGTGGATGACCGGACTCGCCGACCGCGGTCACGCCGTGGAGCGGCGCGGGAGATTTGATTCTGGGTTCGGGCACGCGCACTGCATCGTCGTGCGCGAAGACGGCGCCTTTGCCGGTGGCGCCGACAGCCGCACGATCGTCGGAAGCTGCGTCGGCCTCTAAAGCACCTCATCACGCGCGACGAGACGAACTTCGTCGACTGAAATCAGCCGACTTTGTAGGTCAACTGCTCGTCGTAGCGCAGGTGCGAAGTCGTCGCCTTGGCCACGAGTCGCAGGGAGCATGTGCCCTTCTTCAAGAACCGAATGACGGTGGTGTTTGTGCCACGGCTCACTGAACAGATCTTGTCGCTCTCGCTCGTCACACGAACGGCCACCTTCTGATCCGTTACAAGACTCGCGTTACGCAATGTGAGCGAGGCCCCGACCGCCTGCGCTGTCTCGGCCTTCGGAAGTCCGGCAGCTCGGGTCTTCACCGATTGGCTACCCAAGAACGTCAGCGGAACGATTGTGTCGAGTGATGTGTCGAAGAGACCACGGTGGTCACGGTGAACGAATACCGCACAGTCGGCGATGCCACAGAGAATTCTTTCCTTCACTGTTATGCCATCCGATTCATACATGGTGATTGCATCTTTGACTTGGAGTGACTGTGCTGACGCCGCAGATGCTGAACCCCGAGCACCGTCCATCGTCGCCCAAATCATTTCGCTCACCCGCGTGAGACTGCCGTTGCACTTCAAGCCTGTGGCATCACGCAATCCGACAGTGGGTTTGTAGCACTGCCGCACATACACACCTTGTGTCGATGGCACTCCAGCGAGAGTGATGGAGATCGTTTCGCCAGCCACGAGACCAGCCGCCTTACTGACTGAAACTCCGACTGCGGCAGAGGCGGTGGTCGGAATGACAAGGGCAACAGCGAATGCGCCGATGAGAGCGAGGGTTTTGTTTCCGATTTTGCTTGACATCATGACGCGGACTCCTGATTACATATTTACGGTTTGGGGGTGAATGAGATTGACACGAAAACGTCTTGCGAACGATCATCGCGACGAGTGTGGTCGGCGAAGGCAACGACCCCGCATTGTTCGATTGAACAGTCAATGAGTTTCGTTGTTTCGTCTACCGCTCGCACGAGTAACGGTACGACGAATGAGCCGTTCGGCATGTACGGGATTGTGAGACCTTTGGCATAGGCCGGTGGGTTTGATGAGATCCATTGCGATAACGGTGACGATCCGTCAAGATTCACACCTCCGACACATCGCCGATTGGCATCCCATTTCACCTGATTGCAGACGAACACATATACACCTTTGGTGATGTCAAAGCCCGTGCCACTAATGGTCACCAGCGTGCCTTTGGGGTCGAGGCCTGAAGTTTGACTCACGACCAACGTGGGCTGGGGTTTCGACGCTGACTCCGTGGTGGAGGTGGAGATCACCGTGGTGGAGGTCGCCAAGACCACCGTGGTGGCCGTCATGATGGTCGTGGTGACCGCAGATGTGGTGCTTGCCGCAAATGTTGTGGTCGGCGCGAGTGTCGTCGTCAGTTCCGTCGCCGACATTGTTGTCGTGGTCTGAACTTCCTTGGTCGAAGCGCAACCTGCAAGCGCCGGTAACAGCACGGCCGCAAGTAACGAACGTCTCAGCGTCGCGCATCGGCGACCACACTCCATGCTCGTACCCTTGTTCGTGATGTTGCGGCGGGTGGCTGGTGTCGGTTTGTTGCTCATGATGGCACTGCTCGGTTGCAGCGATTCTTCGGAAACCGTCACCACCGAGGCGAGCTTCATTCTGTCTGACGATTACGCACTTCCCGTCGTCGAACGACAGGAACCTGACCTGCCAACTCGCACGACCGGTGCCGACGACGTCGTGGTCAAGGTCACAGATACCACCCGCGTCATCGTGCTGAACCAGGCAATCGCCGAAATCGTCGTCGCTCTCGGGATGCGCGACTCGATCATCGGTCGCGATGCCACCACCACGATTGCCTCATTGGCCGACATCACCGAGGTGAGCAACGGTCACGACATCAGCGCTGAGAGCGTGTTGTCACTGCGACCATCTCTCGTCATCGGCGATACGCGCACCGGCCCGCCCGAAGTCATCGAGCAACTGCGCGCAGCCGGTGTCGCCGTACTTATCGCACCAGAGGTATGGACTCTGTCGGCACTGCCGACTCGAGTGACGATGATTGCATCGGCACTCGGCGTCGTTGAGGCCGGCGACAAACTCATCGCACTCAGCGAAGCGGCGATTGCTGATGCACTTGCGAACATCGGGCAATACGCGTCGCTGCCGCGTGTGGCATTTCTCTACGTGCGCGGCACGGCATCGGTGTATTTGCTTGGTGGTTCAGGCTCGGGTGCCGACGAACTGATCGCCGCAACCGGCGCCGTGGATGTGGGCGCACTGAATGGTTTGGCTTCGTTCACGCCACTGACCGCCGAGGCAATCGTGCAGGCCGACCCGGATGTGTTGCTCGTGATGACACGCGGTCTCGATTCCGTCGGTGGCATCGACGGCCTGCTCGCGCTGCCCGGCGTGTCGAGCACCCGTGCCGCCGCCGCGCGGGCCGTGATCGCCGTGGATGACGACCTACTACTCTCGTTTGGTCCGCGCACGGGTGCCCTCATCTCGCGACTGGCCGAACTTCTCAACACCTACAGCAGCCAACTATGACGCAAGCCCGACGCACCAGCATCCCGGCGGTCACCGCCTTTCTCGCAGTGCTGCTGCTGCTCACGATGCTGGTGTCTCTTGCGTCGGGCGCGTTCCGTATTCCCTTCGGTGAACTACTCGGCATCATCGGCGATGGCCCGCGACGTGATGCCTCCGATCTGGTCGCACACAACGTGTTCTGGCAGGTGCGATTGCCGCGCGTCGTGTTGGCACTCGTCGTCGGCTCCAGTCTGGCCGTCGCTGGCGTCATCATGCAGGGAATATTCCGCAACCCGTTGGCCGAACCCGCAACCGTCGGCGTGTCGGCCGGCGCAGCAGTGGGTGCCGTCATCGCAATCATCTTCGGTCTGAATCAATTGCCGCTCGGTGTGCAGGTCGCTGCATTCATCGGCGGCACACTCTCGACCGCTCTCGTCTACGTGTTGTCGCGCTCCGACGGGAAAACCGAGGTGGTCACGCTCATCCTCACCGGGATCGCCATCAATGCATTCGCCGGTGCAGTCATCGGCTTTGCGGTGTTCGTGGCCGACGACGACGAGATTCGGTCGGTCACATTCTGGAGCCTCGGCACCCTCGGTTTGGCAACGTGGAAGGCAGTCGCAGCGGTGACACCACTCGCCATCATCGGCGTGTTGATCAGCACGAAGTTCTCCCGCGTGCTCGACACACTCGCCCTCGGTGACCGTTCGGCCGCCCACCTCGGCGTGCGGGTCGAGCCGGTACGCCTGCAGGCGATCGCCGTCGTCGGATTGCTCGCATCAAGTGCCGTTGCGGCCACGGGAATGATCGCCTTCGTGGGTTTGCTCGTGCCGCACATCATGCGCATCGTGCTGGGGCCGCGGCATCGTCATCTGTTGTGGACCGCCGCCCTGCTCGGTGCGAGTGTCACATTGCTCGCCGACCTTGCAGCGCGCACGCTGCTGTCACCCGCCGAACTACCGCTCGGCGTCGTCACGGCGCTGATTGGCGCGCCGTTCTTTTTGTTGCTGCTCCGCAGCACCCGGCGCAGCCAGGGTGGCTGGGCATGAGCCCGCTGCACGCGACCAGTGAGACTGGGTGCACATGACCACCGCACTCGTCGCCCGCCAGATCGGTGTGCTGCGCAACAACGTTGCGTTACTCACGGGTGTGGACCTCACCGTGCAATCGGGCGAGTTTGTCGCAGTGCTTGGCCCTAACGGTGCCGGCAAGTCGACGCTGCTCGGTGCACTTGCCGGCGACTTTGTGTTGCATTCCGGCGAGGTCACGATAGACGGCCGCGGCCTCGACACGCTGTCTCCGCGCGAACTCGCTCGCGTACGGGCGGTGCTCCCCCAGCAAATCCTCATTTCGTTCCCATTCACCGTGCGCGAAGTCGTGGCGATGGGTCGCAACCCGTGGCTCGACTCTTCTGATGACGCAAAGATCGATGCCGCAATGCGTCGACTCGATGTCGATGCCCTACGAGACCGCACGTATCAAACGCTGTCGGTCGGCGAACAAGCGCGCGTTTCGATGGCCCGCGTGCTCGCCCAAGACACACCGCTGTTGCTGCTCGATGAGCCCACCGCCGTGCTCGATATCGGGCAGCAAGAGCGTTTCTTGGCGGTGGCGCGCGCATTGGTGGATGAGGGTCGCGGCGTGGTAGCGGTGTTGCACGACCTCAATGTCGCCATGCGGTTTGCCACACGTGTCGTCGTGCTACACGAAGGCAAGTGTGTAGCAAGCGGAGCCCCGCAGGATGTGCTCACACCCGCGTTGCTGAGCAACGTGTACCACCAGAAGATTCGAGTCGACAACACGAGCGACGGTCGCACCGTCATCATGCCCGACCATCGCGACTAGCGCGCAGCCTGTATCGCGCGTCGCACGTATCGCTCGTCTAGTGCGCAGCCTCCAACGCCGCCATCCGGCGGAACTGCTCCACCACATCGGGGCTCTGGTGCTTCGGATCGCGTGAGCGATACACCGTGTCGACGTTGACGCACACGCGACCGAACTCCCCCCAGCCGCTGAAGTTTCCGAGCGCAATATCGCGTGCTGCATCAAATGCGTCCATCCCGGCGTCCTGCCGCGCTGAAGCCTCCGTCAAGATGAACGACAGATAGTCACGTACTTGCGCCACACCGGCGTTGTCGGTGACCGGCCCGTGACCAGGCACGACCACGTCGGCGCCGAGTGCGACAATCAAATCGCACGCGGCAATCCAATTCTCAAGTGGTCCTGCCCACACGATCGGAGTGCCGTTGATGAAGAGAATGTCGCCCGTGTACACCACCTTGGCGTCGGGAACATGCACGATGACGTCGCCGTTCGTATGGGCGGGCCCCACCTCGATGAGTTCCACCACGCGACCAGCGACATCGACGTCGAGGCGACCTTCGAATGTGCGGGTGGGCGGGGTCAGGGTGATGCCGTCAAAATCAAAATCACCGAAGAAACGTCGGAACAACTCCCCCACTTCTCCAGGTGCCTTGTTGAGTGCCGCCAGCATGGCGGGCGGAACGTGTTGCATTTCTTCCGCCGCTGACTTCGACGCGATGATCTCTGCGTTTGCAACTCGTTCATTGCCATAGCAATGGTCGCCGTTGGCGTGCGTGTTCACCACGGTGGTAACTGGCGCCGCACGTGTGAGCGGCGACATCGACGCCAACATTGCGTCGGTGAGTTTCAAGTCGAACAGCGTGTCGACCAACAGCGACCTACCGTCACCGACGATCAATCCGGCGTTGCTGTAACCCCAACCACCATCAGGTTGCAGATAGGCGTGACATCCCTCAGCAACTTCGTGGACTCCAAGCCGGTAGTCGAACACGTGGTCAGTGTACGCTCGCGATATGTCCGACCTCGTGCTGGATTCTCTGCGGCGCCGGATGCGAGCGATTTTCTCCCTCTACGAAGATGCCACGGCGACGATGGACCTCTCGCATGTGAACTACCAGGAGCGTGATGGCGTGCTGCCGATTGCCTTCAGCCTCTTTCACATCATCAACATGATTGATGCATCCCTCATGCTGTTGAACGGAAAGCCACCACTTTGGAACGACGAGTGGGCCGCGCGAGTGAGCCCCGCCATCAAAGATCATGGCAAGCACCGCACGGTGGAGGAAATGGTGCACCAACAGATTGGCGACTACGACGCGTTCAAGCACTACATGACGGAGGTCTTTGCGCGCGTGGAATCGTGGCTCGGCGAACTCTCGCCAGCCGACCTTGACCGCGTGATCTTCACCCGCCCTTACCCACCGCAAATTGCTTCGACGTACTCAGCGCGCGTGGGCGGGCCGGCCGGCATTACCGTGCTCGACGGCCTTGAGTGCTGGATCTACCAGCATGCACTGCGGCACATGGGAGAAATCGAATACGCGCGCCACTTGGCGGGACTGCGCGGTATGACGTCGTAAGCAGCGCGGAGGCGTTACGCCACCGTCACGCGACTGACACCGAGCATGCTGCACCAATAGAAATCCCGCTGCCAGCCGCACGCCGGAAACACCACCGACTGAATCGGCGACCCGGTTTCGACACGGCACGTTTCTTTACCAGTGGTGATATCGCGCACCACCACCTGCTCGATTCCGCGCTCGGCATCATGGTGCGCGCTCACGAACTCACCCGACTGTGGGTACAGCAGCATGTGCGAACCATGGTTCTGTTCGCATGACCATACCCGGGTGACGCTGCGCTCGTCGTACGAAAACCCGGCGAGGATGCCGTTACCGCTGTCGAAACCGACCACCATGTTGCGTCGCTCGTCAACGACCGGCGGGTTCGCCACGACACCGCCGGGTAATCCGCAGATCTCCGTTAGCGACACGTGCCCGGTTGACAATCGCACGCGTACCAGGTGTAGCGGCGCAGTTGCCGTGCCGACACCGCGCAGGGTTCCCGCAAACTTGTGCGTCGACTCGCCATTGTCCAAGAACCACGCGTCGTCATCGGTGATCACCGCATCCCATCCGTAGCCCTGCCCCTGCAGATGGCGGTATTCACCACGAAAGTCGGCGAGCCGCAAGCGAGCGCCATCCCACACGGCTCGCCACAGCGACGTGGTGCCGACGACATAGACATCGTTGTCGCTCGCCGAAAGTCGTGCAATTGATGCCTCGGGCAGATCAAGTTCGGCGACGATACGCAGTTCACTGGGTTCGAGCATCACGAGTTGCGTTGGCGCGTATGGCTCGCTCAACTCATTGCCGGGGCGCGAGCCGGCAAAATCCTTCGTGACGAGATGCCCGTCGGGCAACGTGACGAAACTGTTGTAGGGCCGTCGTCGCGGCAACTCGCGTGACGCGACACGTTGCAGATCACGTGTCAGACGGTGCGCGTGGTTGCCAAACACCACATGCAGGTCGCCGCTGTCGTGCACGGCGATGCCCCCTGGCCACGCGGGCCCGCCACGCAAGCGCTCACTCGCTGCAATGGTTTCCAGCGTCGTTGGATGCAAGCGCTCCACCCATGACTCCGCATCATCGCCACCCGTGTGGCACAGTGCAAACACTTCATCAGGCGACGGCGACACCACCATGGTGAGCACCATCATCGACCGATGAGTTGCCTGCATCGATTCACCCATGCCAACGCCAAGTTGTGCGCTTGCACTCCACTGCTGACGTCGCGGTCCAGCATCTTCAGCCAGCCACGCCACGGCACGAAGGTACTTCAATCACTCGCATCACTGAGGGCTGAGTAGTCTTGGCGCATGCGCAAGCTGCTCGTCGTTATCGCCGCCTTGGCAATTGCGGGCTGCACATCGGCCCAGCCGTTGGCCGTCGATCTGTCGCCGTCGGCCGAGCGCGGTTTGAAGATCTCACAACAGTCGGGTTGTGCGTCGTGCCACGGTGCCGACTTCGGTGGCGGCACCGGCCCGACATGGCAAGGCATCATCGGCCAGACCGTCGCCTTCAAGGGTGGCGAGTCGGGCGTTGTTGACCGCGACTATCTCATTGAGGCGATCAAGTATCCCGACAAGAAGAAGCGCGTCGGTTACTCCGTTGTGATGCCGTACAACAATCTCACCGACGAACAAATCTCCGACATCGTCGACTACATCGAAGCGCTCTCTAGTTAGCTCCGCGACGATGTCGCACGTGATCGGGCGCCTCCATCCTGACGCCCGCTCCATCTGACTCAGGTTCACCGAATACCGTTCGCACGGGCACCACACCGCCCCAGAACGGCAGGTCGTAATCACTCGCCGGATCTTCCTTCGGCGGACCGGTACGAACCTTGGCGGTCGCACCATCGAGCGACAACCGCCAAACCGCGGTCTGGCGAATCTCCACCCGATTCGGCTCGCGCGCATGACCCACTCGACCCGGCAACAAGAAGTTGCTCAACACCATGAGCGCACGCTCGCGCTCATCACCCTCGAGCACGGCGGGCACTCCCGTCACCACGACACTGCGGTAGTTCATTGATGAATTGAACAGCGAACGCGCAACCACCAATCCGTCGAGCAGGGTCACGGTGACACAGATCGGCCCCGGCGAACGCAGGAGGCGACTCGCCACCGAACCGTGAATGAGAATCGAATCACCATCCGGTGCGTAGGCCATCGGAATCACCACCGGTGCTCCGTCGGCGTCGATGATGCCGACGTGCGCCACGAGACCTTCGGCAAGGATGGCGCGCACGACCTCGCGCTCGCCACTCCCCCGTTCGGGGTGGCGGCGAAGTTCTCCCATGATGTTCCGAGACTAGAAGACGATTAGCGTCGCGCTCATCGCCTCTGCACCAACTTCCACCCCGTCGCTGGCATACGCATACAGAGTGCTCGCACTCACGGCTGCTGCGCTATTCCTCGTTTCTCTCGATCTCTCCATCGTGGTTGTGGCCAAGCGCACGATCGAAGACGATCTCGGCGGCGGAAGCCTCCTCACCTGGGTGTTCTCGGCATACGCAATCGCCTACGCTGCGGCGCTGCTGACTGCCGGTCGCTTTGCCGATGTGTTCGGCCGCAAACGCAGTTTCTTGCGAGGCGTTCTCTGGTTCAGTTTCGGTTCGCTGCTGTGCGGGTTTGCACCCACCGCATGGTTCTTGGTATTGGCGCGCGTCGTACAGGCATTCGGCGGAGCGCAACTCTCGCCAGCAGCACTCGCCCTGGTGCTGCCGGAATTCCCAGTTGAGAAACGAACACAAGCGATTGCCATCT
>Ga0194127_10003535_pt1 | contig 19926 bp, 21 predicted proteins | sample TA2KigC100mmetaG_FD_148624 | JGI IMG/M metagenome (GOLD analysis project Ga0194127, IMG submission 148624) | Freshwater microbial communities from Lake Tanganyika, Tanzania - TA2015036 Kigoma Deep Cast 100m | ecosystem: Environmental > Aquatic > Freshwater > Lake | place: Tanzania: Lake...
GAGTAATGATAGATGATCTAGTAAACAAGAGTTCGGATGAACCATATAGGATTTTCACATCTTTGGCTGAATATAGATTATTGCTAAGACAGGATAATGCATTTGAGAGACTCTATGAAAAAACGAGTATATATGGCTTGCATGATGGAAGCGAGAAAAAAGTAATGAGCTCAATTTCATTAAGGAAAGAATTGGAAGAATCCTTGAAAGGAATAAAAATCTCAAAGGATGAAGCAAATGCCTTATATGAAGAAGTTCAAGAGTCTCCTGTCAAAGAATCCGAGCTGTTGACCACCATGTGTAAACGTCCTGCAATGACCCTTTCTTTGATTCGTGAAAAAACTTCTCTTCTTGATGCATGGAAAGGCACGACATTTGATAGTATATTATGGCAAGCCGACATAGACATCAAATATGAAGGATATATCGCGAGACATCTTGCGGATATTGAGAAGTTCAAAGATCTTGAGCATAAAATCATTCCAAGCACTTATGATTATGATTCATTGCAATCATTATCCAAAGAAAGCAAAGAGAAGCTTAAGAAAATTAGACCTCATTCCATAGGGCAGGCTTCCCGAATTCCGGGTGTTTCACCAACCGATATCTCTTTATTGGTAATCGATCTTAAACGATGATGTTTTTTTGTCGGAAACTATTTGTTTCATGCTTTCCGGCTTTACAGTGAAATCTCAATACACAGTCATTGGCATTGATGGTGGCGGGTCCAAAACAAGAGGACGCCTGGTTTATGGTGATCAACAAGTACAAAGAGTGATCGGATCTACGCGCGTTGGTGTCGTGGGATTCACGGAGGCATGCGAAAGAGTGGTGCAGCTCATTGCCGATCTAACTCAGGATGCAGGTATAGAGCGCTCTGAAATAGATGCTGTGGTTGTTGGAGTCGCAGGTATTTGGCTTGAAGAAGAGAGGCAACGATTTGCACATCTTTTGAAGGTGATAGCCAAAGACTCAGGATTCAATCTTCAAGATATGATAGCCACAAGCGATGCAGAAATAGCTTTGCGTGGTGCTTTTGGTATAGAACCCGGCATCATGATCATAGCAGGCACAGGTACAATCACACTTGGAAAGAATGCCAAAGGAGAATTGGTTCGTTCCGGTGGTTGGGGTATTGAAATCGATGATGAGGGAAGTGGAGCATGGATTGGAAAAAAGGGTTTGTCCGCATGTGTAAAAGCTATTGATGGAAGAGGAGTGAAAACGTCTCTGCTTGACTCACTGGCAGATCGCTATCCTCAAATTAATTTGAAATATCCCAGGTCTATCGTTTCGGCATTCATGGATAAGGTGTTCGAATACCACCATCTCACGCCAATGGTTTTGGATGAGGCAGAGAAAGGTGATAAAGTATGTTTGACAATTGTAAAAGATGCTGCTGATAGATTATATGAAAATATCGTTGCTGTTGCCAATGTGATTCCCGGAGATCCCAAAACGGTTTCATTCCTCGGTGGATTGCTTGAAAACAATACAATGGTTTCCAAAGAATTGATGAGTAGAATTAAAAAAGGTGGTAACTTCACTGTCATAGATCCAAAGGGGACGGCACTCGATGGAGCAATTGAATTAAGTTATGAATTAGCTTCGGGATCGGAAGACATATGAACAAATACATCATCCTTTTCTTTGTGATGAGTATTGCGGCCTTTGCTCAACCTCAACAAAGTGACATCAATATTGAAGTAACCAGAAGAGTGTCGGTTGAATTACTTGGCCCAAATGCAGACCCCTTTATGCAACCTCTCACTCAAACATTGAATGCAACCGCCAATTCACGATTCTTCCGTACGGCAGAAATTCCGGATACGGGATTCTATTTCAGAGTTGGTGTGGGGTCAATGATCGGATTTGTACGTGATGATCAGAAAACATATACCCCCTTTGCACCCGTCATTTCACGGGATCAATTCTTTCAAAGGATTGTCAATGATAAAGATTTGGTAAAAATCAACTTATTGAATCCAACTCAAACACAAATCGTTGATACAACCGGATTGGTTGTCGTTATCATGAAATATCTATTTGGAAAAGGATTGAATGATCCCACGAGTGGTTTTTCATTTCCGGACTCTGCTGCTACGGTGTATGGTAACAGAGATGAGAAATTTGTGATAGGAAAACAGTATTTGGTTGACCAAGTTTCCGGAGGAGATCAACTTTTGGGAACTGTGTACAATGCATTGACCCCTGAATTAAAGCAAAGCATCATGTCAACAATCAATGGTTTACCAAACTATCTGACCTTGGCACGTGGAGCAAATGTCAACTCTGTTGTAGCAGGTGTACCTCAGGTTGAAATCGGATCATTCATGGGAACGGAATTATTGTTGAGATATATCCCACCAATAAAATATGATACCGTTGTTGGTAAATTCTCTTTCTGGGGTATTGGAATCAAACACAGCGTAGATCAATATTGGAAAAATGCACCTGTTAATTTGGCGGCACAATTTGTGTATCAAGGAAGTTCGATAGAAAACTCGGTGGGGGCAACCAATTCACAATTGTCTGCAAACACAACAATCATGGGTGCAAATATTCAAGCATCAACACAGTGGAAAGGTTTCACGTTTTATTCAGCATTCGCTTATGAAGAAATCAAGATAAATACTGATTTCACGTTTTATCTTCCAAAGGAATTGCAAAGACAATTGGGATTATTGCCATTGGATTCAGATGAGCCAAGACCCCCAATGTATCCCGGAGATCAAAGACCTCAATACACAAATGCTGTGTTTAAAGATAATGCAGTGAAGTTCACAATGGGTATCAGTAAAACTTTTGGCAGTTTGGGGATTTGTCTGGATTATAATATCAGCAAATTCAATATTGTAACCCTGGGACTGGATATTGGTTTTTAATGTTCCTTGGTGTCTTTAAGGAATTTTTTGTTGACCAAATACAAAGGGATTGAAAATGCAGAGTCTTTTGCATTACTCAGAATAGTGAAATCCACTCTGGTCAATGAATCTTCTTTCATCCTCGCAGTGCTTACCTGAAGTTTTAATTTTCCTTTGCCCATTGGTCTTATGGTTGGATTATTGACAATTGCAGATGCGCAAAAACAAGAACTTTTCACTTCTCGTATCGCGAGAGTTTCCCCACCTTTGTTCAAGACCATAACATCCATCACAACCCCTTCTTCATCGGGTGAGAAATATGCTATTGGTTCTCCCGGTCTAATAATGATGTCGGCCGGTTGATTTAAAGCTTGAATTGAACCAAACAACAAACAAATCAAAAAGAAAATTGTTTTCATTGAAATACTTCCGAAAATTCATGAAGTCCTTTTTTGTTTATTATCCATTCCGCTGCCAAGATAGCGCCTTGTGCAAAACCGGTTCTGTTTTTGGCACTATGTGTAATGGTAATGCTATCTATGATTGAATCGGCTATTACCGAGTGCTCTCCTACAATATCACCACAACGCATGCTAGAAACATGTAAAGCGTGTATATCACTGGTTGCTTCTTCGGGATTGCAGGTGATGTATTTTTTCGAGGGAAAATTCTCAATTATCGATGAACTTAATAAATGAGCGGTCCCGCTTGGACTATCTAATTTATGTCTGTGGTGTTTTTCGGATAATGAAATATCATATCCACCAATATTTGTGAGGTTTTTGGATAATTCGGTGATGAGTTTTTTTGTGATGTGAATACCCGGTGAAAAATTTCCACTATAAACACAACCAATGGAATCTCCTATTTTTTGTCGTATGGTAGGGAGTGTGTCATACCAACCTGTTGTACCTATCACAAGGGGTTTGCCGACAGCTATTGCGTGTTCGACATGTGATTCAACAGCAGAAGGAATGGAAAATTCTATCAATACATCACAATCCGGAGATTTGTCTGAAAGAAAGAGTCTTTCCAAAGAATAAATTGCCGTAATTTCATGCCCGGAGAATGAAGCTTGTTGCTCTATCTCTTTTCCCATTTTTCCATAACCAATCAATCCTATCTTCATAGATCATGAACCTAAATGAATTTCAACAATCGTGGTTGTCATCTCCACGCCGTGTCATCGGCATGATGAGCGGCACTTCTTTGGATGGCATAGATATATGTTTGGCCGAATTTAACTGCAATGAACATGGGAAGCATGGTTTTAAGGTTTTGGAAAAAGCCATCTATCCCATGGATCAAAGTCTGAAAGAATTCTTGATACATCTAATGCAAGATACAATTTCCTTGGAAGAAGTATCTCATGCGCAACAAAGGATTACCAATATTCACGCTGAGTCTGTCTTGAGATTTTTGAATGAGAAGAGTATAGATGTATCTACTTGTGACCTCTTAAGCGTACATGGTCAAACGGTTTGGCATTCACCACCAAAGTCAAATTCAGCAATCGGACACACATTACAGTTATTGTCTATACCGGCCCTTGCTTCATTGACCGGTATAAGAACAATTGGGGATTTCCGCACAGCGGATATTGCTTTGGGTGGACAAGGAGCGCCCCTTGTTCCGATTTTTGATGAGGAGTTTTTGTATTCCAAAAAAATAGACACAATTGCTGTTAATATTGGGGGTATGGCGAATATTACATTTATTCCCAAAAATAGAGAGGTGAATTTATTGGCATTTGATACCGGACCGGGGAATGTGTTGATAGATCTCGCGATGCGAAAGTTCTTTGGAAAACAATATGATGAGGGCGGGGGTTTTGCAAAAGAAGGAAGGGTTCTTGATCGTTTGTGGAAAAACCTCTGTGTTATAGATTTTATAAAAGAAGCACCTCCTAAGTCAACAGGGAGAGAGTTGTTCAATAAAGCGTTGTTGGATTCTTTATTGGAGGTTTCTTTTGTGAATACATTTCCCGGAGAGGATATTGTCCGAACATTGACGGATTTTACGGCTTGGTCTATTGCGGAAAATATAAGGTTGTTTGCAAATCAAGAATCTCGGGTTATTGTCACCGGTGGAGGAGCAAACAACAACACTTTAATGATGAGGTTAAAACAAGAATTACCTTCTGCTACTTTTCTTTCAACAGAAGGTTTGGGTTTTGATCAGGATAGTAAAGAGGCTTTGTGTTTTGCTTATATGGGGTGGAGATCTCTTGGTGGTTTATCGGGAAATGTTCCAAGTGTTACAGGTGCATCAAATTCGGTTGTATTGGGAAGTGTGAGTTGTTAACGCCCTGTTAAATCATGAATTTTTGATACCCTTTGTTCATGTCTTCCACCTTCAAACGAAGTGGTTAGAAATATATCTACCATGTTGATTGCCGTGGTTTTATCAACCAGACGCTCTCCTAATGTCAACACATTTGCATTATTGTGTTGTCTTGCCAACCGAGCCATTTCTTCATTGACACAATTTGCCGCTCTCACTCCCTTGGTTTTATTTGCAACTATTGAAACCCCTATACCACTTCCACAAATCAAAATTCCTCTCATCGCTTGGTTTTGAGCCACTTTTAGAGCTACTTCCACCGCTATGTCGGGATAATCCATGGAGTCTTTAGAGTATGTTCCAAAGTCTTGTACTTCGTGCCCCAAAGACAGTAAGTGTTCCAAGATTTCTTGTTTTCGTTCAAAACCTGCGTGATCCGAGCCTATGGCAATGTTCATAATGATTTAGAAGTAATAGAGATAGAGTGGTTTCCACAAGTTTGTCTACATAAGTCTTTTTTTTGTGGATAAGGGTGTTGTTGTATTGTGGTTGTCAACAATGTTTCTTTATCCAATTTTTTGTTGTTCACATCTATGTGAATCAAAGAATTTTCTTTCACATTGATTTCCACAAATCTACAATTTATTCTTATGTGGTATTTACTGTGTTTTGAGAAGAAAAAATACACTATCCACGTGTTTTTCCACTTTTCAACAGGTTATAATATATCTTATAATAAATAATCATTTAACCTTTAAGAGTATAAGAAGGGTTTTCTGTGAATAAAGGAATTAGAGGAAAACGAGCCTCACAAAAAAACAATAATCGACCTTCTTTCAAAAAAAGTGAAACGCTGGGTCCCAAAGCTCTGTTTCTTGCGCCTTCCCGAACACTTAACTCTAAAACCTCTTCATGTAAATTCCACTGAAGACCTTGAGTGGTTATTGTTGCATGAGGAAAGGGGATTAAGGAAATAATTTCCTGTTCCCGACATTCATCACAGACCATATCGAAAAATACAGGCACCGCTATGCGTGACATAGAGTCTACTATCGTGATTTGCGAGAAAGACCTAGAGAATTTCCACAAAACACTGGTATTGTTTAAAGAATGTTCAAAATCACCGCCATGCATACCCCAAATCACGATAGTAGAATAACCTCTATTCAATGCAAAGAGCATTGCCTTCTCAAAATCATTGTTTTCTTGATTTTCATCCCGGATTATGGTGCAATCCTTGTGATCCACCACAGAAGGATCAAAGGAATCCATGTCTCCAATCACAACATGTGGCGTGATTCCCAAACTCAACAAATCATTCGCAGCACCATCGGTTGCTATGACAGGGCAATTGGGAAAGAATGAAAAAAACTCCAAAACCGGCTTGGATCCTTGAAGAACAACAATACAATCAGGGATATAAGCACAAAAAGACAATACTTTCATAAACATCCTACTCTTTGAGAACAAAATTAGATGAAATCAAGCGAGTAAGGGCAAAAAAAGCAAAACTTGTAGTAAATTTGCCTTAATCTATTTCTTACAATAAAGCCCAAAAAGAGCACATCAATGAAATTATCAGAAATACCTTATGAAAGACCGGATTTAGAACAATTACAATCACATTATAAAGACCTTCTATCCCGTTTCACACAAGCTACAAACCCAACAGATCAAATAACGGTATTGGATGAATGGAATAGTCTTAGAATAGACCTTGCCACACTCTCCAATCTGGTGTATATCCGCTTTTCTCAAAACATCAAAGATGAGTGGGCAAAAGCAGAAAAAGACTTTTTTGATCAAAACGGACCAACAATTCATGAATGGGATATTCAATTAATCAAAGAGATTGTTAAGTCGCCATACATAGAAGAAATTAAAAAACAATGGGGTGAATTATTTGTTGAAAAACTCGAAATGAGTTTACAGACATTTATTCCGGATATAAAAGACGAGCTCATCGAAGAATCAAAACTTACACAACGTTATGCAGAAATATTTGCATCAGCCAAAATAGAATTTGATGGCGAGACATATAATCTATCTTCTTTGGAACCCAAGATTCTATCAACAGACCGCAACACAAGAAAAAGGGCGCAGCAAACCAGATTTGGTTTTATTGGTTCACATGCCGAAGAATTGGATTCACTCTATCAAGATTTGGTGAAAACACGCACATCGGCAGCAAAAAAACTAGGATTCAACTCTTATACAGAATTGGCATATAAAGAACTGGGAAGAACAGAGTACAACCCCGAAATGATAGCCGGATTCAGAGATCAAATATCTCGTGTTGTGGTACCCTTGGTTCATGAGTTCAAAAAAGATCAATCCTCAAGATTGGGTTTGGATTATTTAACATTTTTTGATGAAGGTTTATTGTTTGCCGATGGAAACCCAAATCCACAAGGCGAACCGGATTGGATAGTTGATCAAGCTTCGGCTATGTATAAAGAGCTTTCACCGGTGACAGATACATTTTTTTCCATGATGCGTGAAAATGAAATACTGGATCTGGTGACCAGACCCAATAAATCGGTAGGCGGATATTGTTCAAGTTTTCCTAAATATGGAATACCATTCATTTTTTCAAACTTCAATGGAACAACTCATGATGTTGAGGTATTGACCCACGAAGCAGGACATGCATTACAAAATTATTTGAGTAGTAAACATAAACCTTTGGAATATAGGTGGCCATCATATGAGGCGGCGGAGATTCATTCCATGAGCATGGAATATATTACATGGCCTTGGATGAAAAACTTCTTTGGTGATCAAACAAATAAATTTAAATACGCTCATTTGGTTAAGTCAATACAATTCTTGCCATATGCATGCGCTGTAGATGAGTTCCAACACTGGGTTTATGACAATCCTGAAGCGCAACCCAAAGAAAGATTGGAATTTTGGAAAACCATGGAGAAAAAATACCTACCATGGAGAGCATATGAAGATATGCCAGAGGGAAGCGAAGGAAGGGTATGGCAATTTCAATCCCATATCTATAGAACACCATTTTATTACATAGACTATGCTTTGGCACAAATTTGCGCATTGCAGTTTTGGGTAAAATCACGCGAGAATAAAGAAGAGGCAATGAAAGATTATTTACATATCTGTGAAATAGGTGGTAGTAAAACATTTTTAGATATCGTGAAATCCGGAAACCTGAAATCTCCATTTGCTTCCAATACAATTCAGGATATCATTCAGGTAGCAAGAGAATGGATCTCTGAACATACACCACAATTTTCATGAAAACCCTTTGAGGAAACAATATGTCGTTTGAAGTAGAGTTTGGAACTCAAACATTTGAAAATAAACGCCAAAGCCCTGAGAAATTAGCAAGTGTTGCAAAAGAAATCAGAAGAGACATCATCAAAATGTTGGTGTTGGCCGGTTCAGGTCATAGTGGCGGACCACTGGGCTCCACAGATATTTTCACTACACTGTATTTCAATGGAAATATGCGTTATGATCATACCAACCCAAACTGGGAAGGACGCGATCGTTTTGTTTTGAGCGCGGGACACATGGCCCCTGTCATGTATGCGGCACTCGCAAATGCAGGTATGTATCCGAAGTCTGAAATGGCAACACTCAGAAAATACAATACCAGATTACAAGGTCATCCCGGAAGAGATATGGGATTGCCCGGCGTTGAAACATCTTCAGGTTCTCTTGGACAGGGTATATCAATTGCGGTTGGTATGGCAATGAGTGATGCATTGCTTGACCACAATGATAAAAGAGTCTATTGTTTGACCGGGGATGGCGAGTTACAAGAAGGTTCTGTTTGGGAAGCGGCAATGTCTGCATACCATTTTAAACTCGATAATTTCTGTTGGATTATAGACAACAATGATTGTCAAATAGATGGTCGTTTACCCGAAGTGATGGATGTATACCCAATCAATGAAAAGTGCAAAGCTTTTGGTTTCGACACCGTGGTTGTTGATGGTCATAATTTTGAAGACCTCCAAAGAGGTTTTGATGTCTTTTTGAATAATCAAAAAAACAAAACAGGAAAACCAACTGCGATCATTGCAAAAACATATATGGGACGAGGAGTTTCATTTATGGAAGATAGTTATAAATGGCATGGTATGCCTCCCAACAAAGAGCAAGCAGAACAAGCTCTTGGTGAATTACAATGAGAAGTTTGTTCAATCAGATATTGATTGCTTTCTTGATTTTTTGTTGTGTGTCTTGTTTAAACAAACAACCGGAACAAAGCAATGGTCAAGAGTTTCAAACACAACAAGACGAGACTGTTTTAATAGACACTTCTTTATCTGAGGGAATTGCCCCTTCGATATTGAAAGATTGTTTACCCGCAACATTTCGCGGAGCAGAAAAACTTCCTTCTTCTTCCGGAAGTGTTATCATTGAAGGTATTAAAGTTTCGAAAACCACCGGTGAATATATATATCCCGGTGGGACGATAACCATCACTCTTGCGGATTATGCCGGAGCGGTGGGAACGGTATTGTATCGCTATGAATTGCCTAAAAATCCGGAACCCGGGATGGAAATACAGGCTATCACTTTACCCAATGGTTATGGATATAGCAGACATAGCCCAAATGAATCCACATTACATTTGTATTGTTTGATAAATAAAAGAGTGGCGGCTGAGATTATAGCAAATGGAACCGACACGTGGTTTAGTGATCAAACATTGATTTCATCATTGATTCCTTCCGATTGCATTGTGAAGAATATCACCTCAACAAAACAATAATTAGAGAGAGATATGGAAGAGTTAAAACAATACGGTTCAAAACCAACACGATTTGGATTTGGAGATGGTTTGGTAACGCTTGGAGAAAAACATAACAATGTCGTAGTTCTTGGAGGCGATATCACCGGTTCTGTGATGACCTCATTATTCAAAGAAAAATTTCCCGACAGATTTTTCTCGATAGGAATTGCCGAACAAAATGCCACAACAATCGCAGCCGGTCTTGCACTATCAGGAAAAATTCCATTTTTCGCAAGTTATGGTGCATTCTGCGCATTGAGAAATGCCGACCAACTCCGCATATCTGTTTGTTATAATGAAGCAAATGTGAAAATTGGTGGTGGTCATTCAGGTATCAGTGTTGGTCCCGATGGCGCGACACATCAAGTGCTTGAAGAAGTTGCTTTCTTGCGTACTCTTCCACACATGACACTTGTGGTCCCTTGTGATTATGAAGAAGCACGCAAAGCAACAATCGCAATCGGCGAATATGTTGGACCGGCATATATTCGATTTGGTCGTTCACCTGTTCCCTTATTCACCACTCCGGAACACCCTTTTGCATTGGGAAAAGCACAAGTATTACGCGATGGAAATGACATTGCATTGATTGCTTGTGGTTCCATGGTTTGGGAATCATTGGTTGCAGCAGAGAAATTGGCAGAGAAAGGCATTAAAGCCAGAGTGATCAATAGTCCTTCAATCAAACCATTTGATTTTGAAACCGTTGTTGCAGCCGCAAAAGAATGTGGAGCAATAGTAACAGCAGAAGAACATCAAGTGCATGCAGGTTTGGGTGGAGCGGTAGCGGAAGCTATTGTGAAAAATCACCCAGTACCAATGGAATTTGTAGGAGTGAAAGATTCTTTTGGTGGTAGCGGTGAACCCGAAGAACTTATGCAGAAATTTGGTTTGACCTGGAAGGAAATATACGCATCAGCATTGATAGCAATGCATCGTAGAGACAAAGGATCTTTACCCAATGTCAGGAAAATCAAAGAAGTCGCCGAATATGCAGGATAATCAAAACCCCATCCATTGAGGATGGGGTTTTTTATATGAAATTCAGTGATGGGAATCCATGACAATTTTGATATTTTGACACATAATTAGAAGTAAAGAATATGAAAACATCTATCCCAATAATCATCCTTTGCTTTTTGTTGTTTTCTGATGCATTATTTGCGCAAGGAGGAAGAGCGAATAGAAAAAAGGATCAGGACACAAATCAAGTATCAAACAAGATACCTTATGTGGATATATTGTATGGAGAATCACAGATTCAGAGAAATGGAATGTCGGGAGAAATATCCAATGTGACTATTTACGGTATTTCACTTGGCTTGAAAAAAGAAAAAAAACACAAAAAATCCAATGATATCGTAGTTCAGGACAAAAATGGTTTGACATTTTCCTTGGGGAGAGCCCCGGAGATTGGTCAAAGTGATTCAACATATTGGAATATTCCGGTTGGTTCATCAAACACATTGGAGTTTTGGAGTTTAGGTACTGTAAATGGGACGGGATACGGTTATACATTTGGCGATAATATGCTTATGCTGAATGTGGAAGACAATGCAACATGGAATTCTATTGATCCCCGTTCATTTGCGCGGTCTCAAACCCCGGCGGATTGGCAATATATGCGAGACATGGATGGCACTATGCGACTTGGATCTTCCATGACTTCATCAATTGAATGTAGAATAAGCAATACACTTACATTGAATGGTGGATATACATGGAATCAAGTATTACCAAGACATATGTTTTGGTATTGGTTGGGATCAGAGGCGATAGAAGGATTAGCCGGTGCAGCTATTGACAATGTTATATCAAACTTTGGAAATATTTCTCCTAAATCAACTCCTGTCATGCACTTCATTTTGAAAAGTGCTTTGCTCTATGGTATGAAAGAATTACGAAGAACACACATGAATTGGCCTTTCGAAACACCAACACCGATGAATATTACATTTTGGAATATAGGAGTGGGTTTAACATTATAAACTCACATGGGGATTGTTTCATTAGTAGGAGTATGGAATATGTCACGAGCATTGAATAAAGTTCAATTTATTGGACATGTAGGGAAAGATCCTGAATATACATTCACATCAGGAGGAACAGCAGTTGCGACTTTTCGTCTCGCAACATCGGAATCATGGAAAGACAAGAATGGTGCATTGCAAGAAAGCACGGATTGGCACACAATTGTGGTGTGGAATTCACAGTATAGAAATCTTGCAGATATCGTACATAAAATGGTTCACAAAGGGTCACGAATATATGTCGAAGGCAAACTAAAATATAGAACCTATGAAAGTCGAGACGGATCTAAAAGAACAGTCACTGAAATCATAGCGGATTCAATCATTCTTTTGGACGCAAAACCGGCAAACTCCGAATCAGGGACGCAAACGATACCCGAAGAACACAATGAAGAATAAAAAAACGCTATCCCAAAAGGATAGCGTTTCTGTTTTAGTAAAAGGCAGTGTTAAAACTTCAATACATTCGAGATTTCTTTTCTCAATGTTGTTTCATCGATGAATCCCATATGATTCCATACTACTTTTGTTCCATCATGCAAGATGAGATATGGAATTCCTTCGATTCCCATTGATTGAAGTAGCGAAGGATTCTGATCGGCATCAATTCTTTTGATGATGACTTTCCCTGCCATTTCTTTTTCCATCTTTTCGAGAAATGGTTGCATTTGTTTGCATGGCTTACACCATTCTGCATAAAAATCAACAAGCACGGGAGTATTGCCTTCCAAACTTTTCAAAAATTCTTGTTGATTCATGCCGGTTTTCATCGGCTTGGGTTGATCGGTTGTTTCGGGTAGATTTGCCGATCTCCATGCTATCATCCCACCGTCCAATTCATAGACTTTCGTGAAACCTGCATTGCGCATGGTATTTGCGGCTGCAGCGCTTCGTCCACCACTCAAACAATACACCATATATGGCGTGGATTTATCAAGCTTTGCAATTTGTTGATCAAAAACGGGATCATTGAAATCAATGTTTATTGCTTCTTTTATATGTCCACCTTGGAATTCCCCCGGAGTTCGTACATCCAGTATCACTTCATTTGGAAGCGAAGAAATGGTGGTAGAAAACTCACCGGGTTTCAATAATGTGCCTGTTTGCTGACTGTTCGAGCATGAGCAAAAAGCAAAAAACACTATACCCATACACAATATTTGCAATCGTATCATAGTAATATTCTTATGTAAGTTTTGAATTGAGTCCGGACCAACCACCGCCATTATGCACTTCGGCATATCCTTTGGACAGCAAAAATTGTTTTGCCGCCGCACTTCGCGCTCCGGATGCACAGCAAGTGATGATTGGTACATCTTTTCTGATTTTAAAAAGGGAAGCACCCAACAAATCCAATGGGATATTGATGGAAGCTTTGATATGACCGGCTGAAAATTCCGCCGGTGATCTCACATCAATGATTTGCGCATTGCGATTCATCAATTCAGCATAATCCACTTTTGGACCAATGCCGAATAGTTCTTTTAGTAAACCGAACATGGATTATCCTTGTTGAGATTGATAAAAATTGACTTCCATCCATCCGCCACCATTATGACATGCAATGCCTTTTGATGAAAGGTATTGTGTTGCCACACCGCTTCTTGCACCGGATGCACAACAAAGAATGAGAGGTTGTTTTAGTGAAGACACTTCTTCAAAGCGCTGTTCAAGTTCTTGAAGTGGAATATTGAAGGAACCCGAAACATGTCCGCCCATAAATTCGGCGGGAGTTCTGACATCAATGATTGTGCCTGTACCATTTTTGATCAAATCTTCAATCATTTCGACTCTTCCTTTTGTGATTCTTTTTGAAAACCTGCGATGAATAATGAACCCATGATTCCGCCATAGATTGTGCTGATCAAGGGATTTCCCGTGATGGCGCAACCGCGTTCACATCCATAAAAATGATAATAGGCATAACCCAAAATCGAACCTAGGATAGCGCCGATGATAGCTTTTTTGATATAGGGTGTAATATTCATGGTCACAAAAAAAAGGAATCGAAGAAAAGAAATAGGTGATAATGTCACATTGCTCGATTTACTTCTTGGCAATCATGCGAATGACTTCCGCTTTGCCTTGATGGAGAGGACCTTCATCCAAGTGTACGGTCTCGTTGGAAATCGCGATATCGTCCACATCCGCGAAATCATGCATGAGGATTTCGGGGGTATAGAGCATGGTGATGTCTTTGGGTCCGCCCGAAGTTTTTGGAATCTGCTCCGGATTGAATGCTTCGAGTATAATCGTACCCCCGACTTTCAGCCATTGAAGCGCTCTTTGATGAATGAAGGTTCTGATATCGGCCGGGAAATGCGCATAGATGAATACGATGCAATCAAATGATTCGGATGGATATTCAATTTCGGTGGCATCACCGATGCGATAGTCAATTGTAAGACCCTTTTGTTCAGACAATTTCAGCGCCTTTTTTTGTCCTTCCTTGCTTCCATCAAATGCAGAAACATTCCAGCCAAGAGAGGCGGCGAAGACCGCATTTCGACCTTCGCCTTCGCATGCGAATAGAATTGCAGCGGGATTCAATAGAGGAAGTTGTTCTTCGAGAAATGCATTGGGTTTTGTGCCATAGACATATTCCTCTACGGAAAAGCGTTCATCCCATTGATTCATTTCTTGACCTTACATGTAGAGATACCGAGTACTGAATAGAGTCCACAAAAGCCCGTAATGCTTGTGAGTAGCAAACCAATTCCCAATACAAGTGATACAGTGCCGATGGTGCTGGTGAGCATGCTTGTGAAATAGAGAAGAATCAATGCGCCGGCAATGGCTATGCGAATGATTTTGTCGAGAGATCCAACATTCTGATTCATGATAAAATCTTAGTGAATGTGTATAAAGACAACTATTTCGTAAGATAAGAGAAAATCACGGATACTTCTGCATCTCTCACAAAAGCCGTATTTTTGCTTCTTCTATTCTTCATTTTTCGTGTGTCAACCATGGGAATCGCTTGTGGCATCGTTGGATTGCCGAATGTAGGCAAATCAACATTATTCAATGCACTCACTTCTTCTGTACAGGCGGAGGCCGCCAATTATCCATTTTGCACGATTGATCCGAATGTCGGAGTTGTGAATGTACCCGATGCCAGATTGGAAGTTTTGGATACGATGTATGAAACAGAGCGCGTTGTTCCCACGACGATTGAGTTTGTTGATATCGCCGGGTTGGTGAAGGGTGCTGCTTCAGGTGAAGGACTCGGTAATCAATTTTTGTCGCATATCCGAGAGGTGGATGCCATCGCGCATGTGGTGCGTTGTTTCGAGGATGAGAATGTGATACATGTGAGCAATCATGTGAATCCCGTTGCAGATATTGAAACCATCAATACGGAATTGCTTTTGAAGGATGTGGAATCCGTTGAGAAGAAGATTGAGTCCGTGCAGAAAAAGGCGCGTGGTCAAGACAAAGATGCGAAGGAAGAATTGGAATTTCTCTTGAAGCTGAGAGATTTCATGAATGAGGGGAAGACCGCGAATTTGTTTCCCGTGGAAGTTGCGCAGAAGCCATTCATGCGTTCTTTGTTTTTGCTGACTGATAAGCGCGTGATGTTCATCGCGAATACAGATGAAGAAGGATTGAAATCCGGTAACAAGTATATCCATCAAGTGAAAGAATATGCTGCAAAGCAAGGTTCGCTTGTTGTTTCAATTTGTGCAAAAATCGAAGCTGAGATTTCGCAATTGGAAGCCGATGATCGTGATTTGTTTTTGCAGGACATGGGCATGGAAGAACCGGGTTTGCATCGTGTGATTCGTGAAGCATATAGTCTGCTCGGACTTATCACCTATATCACTGCTGGAAAGAAAGAAGTCCGCGCATGGACCGTGAAAAAGAATTCAACCGCACCACAAGCAGCCGGCGTGATTCATACAGATTTTGAAAAAGGATTCATCCGCGCGGAAGTCATGAAATATGATGATCTCAAACGCTTGGGCACAGAGCAAGCAGTCAAAGATGCCGGATTATACAAAGTGGAAGGCAAGGAGTATATCGTCCACGATGGTGATATCATGTATTTTAGGTTTAATGTATAGTAGGAAAAAAAGTTGTAGGATATATTATCAAATCAAGGGGATTTTCTTATCAGGGGGTTTTTATGAATAGTGAATCAAAAGATGCAATAATAAGATTCGAAAAGTGGTTATTGTCAAAGCGATACAGTAAGTCGACAATGAAAACCTATTGCGATGCATTACGGGTATTCTTTACATTTCATAAGGCTATTTCAATTCAGCATATTACAATGCAGCATATCGTTCAGTTTAATACTGAGTATATCATAGGAAGGGGTTTATCAATTTCCTATCAGAATCAATTCGTCAATGCATTGAAACTGTTTTATTTGATCATTCAGAATACAAATTTCATTATAGAGAATATTGCAAGACCAAGGCGTGAACATAGGTTGCCAAATGTGTTGAGCAAAGAAGAGGTAAAGATACTTTTGAGCACAATCAGGAATCTCAAGCACAGAACAATGCTATGTGTACTATACAGCTGTGGTTTACGAAGTGGAGAATTACTGAATCTACAACCCATTCATATAGATTCAAATAGAAATATCATTCTCATTAAACAGTCCAAAGGAAAAAAAGACAGAATTGTTCCTTTGAGCTCAAAGATTTTGGAAATGCTAAGAGAATATTATCGATTATACAAACCTCAAACATATTTATTTGAGGGACAGCTTGTGGGAGAAAAATATGATTCTAGAAGTTTGCAATTGGTGTTGAAACAAGCTGTAAGGAAAGCAGGCATACAAAAGCCGGTTACATTGCATTGGTTGCGTCATAGTTATGCAACACATCTACTAGAAAGTGGCACCGACTTACGATATATACAAGAATTGTTGGGTCATAGTAGTAGCAAAACAACAGAGCTATACACCCATGTAAGCACTAAAAATATTCAACATATTAAAAGTCCATTTGATGATTTATAAAAACCATATATTGACAAAAGTAATTTTCTTCGCATATACATCTTATTTATATACATTTAGCGAAGGAGTGTATCGAGTATAAGATAGTTATGTGCAACCTAAAAGAACGACTGTAGACAGAAACTAAATATATGAAGACAGAAAGCCATTCTATAAATGACGTTTTAGCGAAAAATGCGACATCATTTTTTATTCCACCTTTTCAAAGAGCTTATGCTTGGGGTAAACCAGAAATTGAAAGATATTTTAGTGATGTATCGAGAATTATTGAATCGCATTTAGACACTAAACAACATGACAAGCTTGAACACTTTTTTGGAACAGTTGTAATCAAAGAAGAAAAGGCAGGTTTTGCAAATAAGTCTGTAGTTGTAGATGGTCAACAAAGACTTACAACCACATTAATTTTTTTAATTGCATTAAGAGACACAGAAACCGACCCAGTCAAACAAGACTTTATAAATCAAAACTATCTTACTAACAACTCATCTTCCTTTCAAGACAAAATCAAACTTAAACAAGTAACAAAAGATTGGGACTCCTACAAAGCACTTGTTAATAAAACACAACCCAATCCAGGTGTAATAAGCAATGCTTTTGAGTTGATGAAAAAGTTAATTAATGAAAAGAAACGAATAAATCCCGCAATAGAATTTGAGCATTTCATTATAGCTATACAGCGAATGAATGTTGCTGTAATTTTTCTTGATGAAAGACCATTCAAAGGTGAAGACCCTCAAATAATATTTGAAACGTTAAACTCATTAGGCAAACCACTGAGTTTATCTGACCTTATTAGGAATTTTGTTCTCCTGAATATGGAAAGCAAAAACCAATCAGATATTTATGAAAAAATATGGCACCCAAAAATTGAAGAAGTTCTAATTGATAACACCTCAAAGTTTTTCAGAGACTATTTACAATACAAAACAGCAAGTTCATTAAAAGTGGTAAGCGACAATAATACAAAAGAACTATACCAACAATTTAAGGACTTTGTTGAAACAGGCTTTGAAGATCACAATGCATTTATAAATGACATAGTTCGCTATGTAAAATGTTACAAGTGGATTATTACTGAAATTAACAACGACGCAATCTCAAATAATAGTTACAAAGACAAAGAAATAAAAGAGTTGATAAGAAATATCTTCCACGATATAAAAGCAGAAGCATTTAAACCATTTGTATTGGGTTTATTGGAATATCATCAATATACTATCGGAAACGTAAGACTTAGTGATGAAATACTTATTTCAACTCTTACAACAATTAGAACTTATTTGATAAGACGGAGAGTATTAGGTTTAACTCAAGGCGAAAACAAAAATATTGTTCTTTTAAGCAAAAAAATAGAAAGCATTGCAAAAGGTAATGTATCAATGCTCGAACTCTTGACTAATTTATTTTATAGATTAAGATTGCCAAATAACTCTGAAATGAGCACAGGTCTTAGTTTTATGAATTTCTATGAAAGTCTAAAGCAGTATTCAAAACTAATCCTAGGAAAGATCGAAGAACACAACTCTAAAGTATCTGTGGACTTTAGGAATCCTAAAATTACAATTGAGCATATAATGCCTCAAAAAATAGATGATAATTGGAGAGTAGAATTAGGGGAACATTTTGAAGAAATTCACAAGAATTATTTGCATAACATCGGCAATCTAATTCTTACAGAGTTTAATAGCGAGATAGGCAACAAGTCTTTCGATGAAAAGAAAAGGAAACTAAATACTTCATCGCTTAATTTTAGGCTTGATGTGATAAATAGAAACATTTGGAATGAACAAAGCATCAAGGAACATCAGTCAAATATGATTACTTGGTTTTTAGAAACATTTCCTTTACCTGAACAATACAAGGACAAAGCAAATTGGAATACTCAAACAATTGAAGATACCTTATTCTCTCCTACAGACACAGAGGCTGGTGATATTGCTGAAGGAAACAAACCTATTGAACTCCATATTTTCAATGATGTAGTTAAAGTCAATTCTTGGCAAGATGTATTTATTAAGTTTTTGAAATATTTGAATGACAAGCCGGAATATGATTTTGATTACATTCTTGATAATCAACTTGAAATATTTAGACGTGATGAAACCATACTAAAATGGAGTACACTAAAGGAATTAATCGATGGTAACGTTGATTTAACAAGCAGATATAAAACATTTGATGGAAAGGTTTGGGATAAGATTAAAGATTTAGATGACGACATGCTGTTTATTCATATCAACATTTCAGCTTCAAACTGTATGACAAGAATTGCAAGTGTAATGGAGAAATTGTTCCTGCCAGATAACTCCATTCAAATCAAATTAAAGTGAAAATAATTCGAAAGGCAGCACATAACAGCACCTACCCAAAAGGCGGGGAATCGTGTTCCAAAGACAGTTTAGTGGTTAATCAAACTTTCGTTTTTCAAATCAAGTTTTGTGGTAAAATCCCCGCCCTTCGGGTAGCTGCAAACCGTTACAAGCAACCCTGAATGAACACAGACCAAGAACAGAAATAAAAAATACAATGACACGAATTCTAATTATTCTCGTAATATTTCACGCAAATTCTGTTTTCGCACAACTACCTGGTTTTGTATTGACAGGAAATCCTGAAAGTGTAAATGGCGCAACCTGGACTTATCAGCAAACCATTAATGGTAAGGTTTACGACCTAACGGGTATCTTATTTAAGCCTGTGGGCTCTGGTATTTTTCCTGCCGTTATCATTAATCACGGTACAGGGGGGAATGTGAACGGCTACAGTAAAAATGTTGCCAAGAAAATGGTTCAATGGAATTACGCGTGCATAGCCGTAAACTTGTGTCATTCTGGCGGTGTACCTATCGGTTCACCAGGCGATTCAAGTTTGGCAAATTTTGGTGCCAGTACCAATAACTATCTTCGAGACATGAAATGCTGGGATATTCTGGCTTCGCTAAATTATGTGGACACGAATTGTATTATGGCTTTTGGACATAGCAGAGGTGCATACCTTACA
>Ga0194127_10003537_pt1 | contig 19918 bp, 13 predicted proteins | sample TA2KigC100mmetaG_FD_148624 | JGI IMG/M metagenome (GOLD analysis project Ga0194127, IMG submission 148624) | Freshwater microbial communities from Lake Tanganyika, Tanzania - TA2015036 Kigoma Deep Cast 100m | ecosystem: Environmental > Aquatic > Freshwater > Lake | place: Tanzania: Lake...
GGGGGGGAGCGAACGTGTTCGCGAGCGCGCCCGCGGTCGCGAGAATCACGCGACCGTGCTGGAGAACCGCCTCGCCGCACATCGGCTGGCTCATGTCGTCGAAGGGGGTGTGGTAGCGCTCCCTTCCCCACTCGATGAAGCGCCGGATCCCCTCCTCCTCCGAGTAGCTGCGATACCGCACTCCGTCGACGATGAGGAGCGCCGGAATGCCCGCTTGCGCGAAGGCGAGCTGATCCGACCGCGCGAATGCCTCGCGCGCGAGAACAACGGAAGATGTACGCGAAACCGAGAGGGAAAGCGCGAAGGCGGCCGCCTCAAGAGGCTCGCCGATCGTGGAGAACTCCGAACCGATCCCGAGGACGTCCTCGAATGCGTCGATAATGGCAAGCCCCTGAACGTTGATGTTCGCGATCGTGCGGTGGAGTGGAACGACCGGGTGCGCGCAGTAGTGTCGCGCGCCGAGAAGACCTTTCTCCTCGCCGGTCGTGAAGAGGAAGAGGATGGGGCGCAGAGCCGGGATCGGCGCGCGGGCGAGCACCTCCGCGATCTCGAGAAGGCCGGCGCATCCGAGCGCGTTATCGACCACGCCGTTGAAGATGGAGTCCCCGTCCGCCGCCGGTCTCATCCCGAGATGATCGTAGTGGGCGCTGAGAAGAACACACGTCTCGCGAAGAAGCGGATCGGTCCCCTCGAGAAGACCGGCGATGTTGTTCGCGAAGAACTCTCTTTCGCGATGAACACCGCGAAAGCTAATTCGTGCGCGGAGCGGGAAGCTCCGGATCGTCCCGTTCCGGTCCATCTCGAAGATCTCCTCGAGCGAATCGGGTGCGCCTCGGAAGAGAAGACGGGCCGGCTCTTCCCGAAGGAGAACGTTCAAATTGCGCGGAAGGTCGTAGAGGAGCGTCACGTGCTCGAACGCGAACATCCGCGCGCGGTCTTCCCACGCGCGCTCAGAAGGCTCGCGGCGCGACGGGATCTCCACGCTTCCCCGCGCGCCCCTCGAGAGAGCGACCCTTTGCTTGATCTCGGGAAGCGAGTGGATCGTCGGCAGCATTCCGGCGAGTACGCGGGATCCTCCGATCGCGGTTCGCCTTCCAGAAAGACGACGACCGCGTTCTCGACGTCCGTCTCCTGATAGTCGCTGTAATCGTATTCGGGCGCGACGATCCCGTAGCTCACGAAGACGAGGGGAACCGGCTTCGGGATGAGCGTTTCCTCTCCGATGGTATGGTATAGAGAAGGTAGTCCTTTTCAATCGCGAGCGCGGCCGTCGAGTCGTCCGCGGCGAGATCGAGGGGGCTTTCGGGGAGCGCGGCGATTCCCCGCATCGGGACCCGCTGGAAATAGGAGCCGCCGTCCCCCATCGGGCGAAGACCGATGCGGGCGAGCTCTCCCGCGAGGTAGGCCGCCGCAGCCTCGCCTCCGGGAGTTCCGGTCCCTCGTCCCTCCATCGCGTCGCTTCCGAGGCGCCCCGCATGCTCGAGGATCCGCTCGGGCGAGACCGATTCGAGAGCGCTCCTGATGTTCTCGGGGAGATCGGGTGTCCGCGTGCTTGCATGCGCGACCCGCGCCGCGAGGGTCACGAGGAGAGCGAGGCGAATGACCCGCCGCGCGGCCGCTCCGCTTACTTGAGCATTCAACAAAATAGGCTCCTCGGGCCGCTCTCGGCGCCTGCGAAATCGGACGAACGTCGCGGGAGAGCCGGGGCCCGCCCGAACGTATCGCGGGGGGGACGGCCTGTCCAGGGCGGAGCAGCCTCGGAACCCCGTGTCGCACCACGAGTTGAAGGGGCGGCCGCACCACCCTTACCCTGTTGACTTTCAATGTGTTACGAGGTACAATCCTAGGCAATCGACAGGGGTTCCGCGGGCGCCGCTTTCTCGCGCGGCCCTGATCCCGGCGCCCCTGTGCCGGTCTCCCGACCGCCGGATGCAAACGACTTCCGAGACTCCCCACGAGAGGAAACTCCGGTCGCCGTCGCGCGGCCCTTATACGAAGGAGCACCTACATGCCGAGCCTCTATCGAGCTCTTCTCGCGGCTCTTCTCTTCGCGCTCTCCGGCGCGGCCGCCGCCGCCCCGCCCACCCACTACGTCTACCAAGGACGCGAGCTTTCGCTCGAATTGGACGAGACGCGCCTTCTCGTGTTGCTCGAAGAGGGATCGCTCGAGAAGTTCGACGGAGGAGCTTTCTTCGCGGGAGGGACGACGAAACGCGCCCCCCTCGATCGCTGGCGGTTCCTCCTGTTCGACTCGCCCGCGAAGAATGCTTCGGATATGAACAACCGGATCGATGCCGTCGCCCAGGCGCCCGGCGTTGAGTTCGTCTCCCCGGTGTTCAAGGGACCGAACTTCGGTCTCGTCGCCATGACGCAGGACATTCTCTTCCGCGCCGATCCGGAGCGCGGAACGGATCCGGAGAGGATCGTTCGCTCTTTATCAGAGGACCTCGCGGCTCCGCTCGAGCCGTTCGGAGGGATGGACGGGGCTTTCCGCTTCCGGCCGCCGACGAAGAACGGTTTCGACGTGCTCGCGCTCGCGAACCTCATCGCGCGCGACCCGCGCGTTTCCTGGGCGGAACCGGACCTCTTGATTACCGGACGGTCCGAGTTCATCCCGAACGATCCCGGATTCGGCGACCTCTGGGGGATCCGCAACACGGGGCAGTTCGGCGGCGTGCCGGACATGGACATGGACGGGGATGCGGCGTGGGACACGACGACCGGAAGCGCGTCGATCAAGGTCCTCATCCTCGACACCGGCGTGCAGCAGGATCATCCCGACTTGAACCAGCTCCCCGGCCGCGACTTCACGGGGCAGCCGACGGGAGGAGGCCCGGGAAACGAGTGCGACAACCACGGGACCGCGGTGGCGGGCTGCGTGTCGGCGATCATCAACAACGCGCTCGGGACGGTCGGCATCGCTCCCGACTGCAAGGTTCTTTCCGCGCGCATCGGGGTCGCCACCGTTCCTTGCGATGGGACCTGGTCGGGACAGGTGAGCTGGACCGTGAACGCGCTCGCTTGGGCGGAGAATCAGGGAGCGCGCGTCACGAACAACAGCAATTCATACGGCGCGCCGAGCACCGCGCTGAACGACAAGTACGCCTCGACGCGCGCCGGAGGGATGGTCCACTTCGCCTCCGCGGGGAACGACGGCGTCGAGGGGCTCGGATATCCGTCGTCGCTCCCCACCGTGCAGTCGATCGCCGCCCTCACGCCGAGCGGCGCCAAGGCCTCGTTCAGCAACTACGGCTCGGGGCTCGCCTTCTCCGCACCGGGAACGGACGTCTACACGACCGATCGCGTCGGCTCCGCCGGCTACTCGTCCGCCGACTACGTGTTCGTAGACGGAACGAGCTTCGCCTCCCCCTACTCGGCGGGCGTCGCCGCTCTTCTTCTCTCGAAGGACCCGACGCTCCCCGCCGACGCGGTGGAGAGAATCCTCGCCTACACGTGCGTGGATCTCGGGAGCCCTGGCTTCGACAACATCTTCGGCTGGGGATTCGTGAACGCGGAGCGGGCGCTCCTCTTCAGCGGCTGGCGCGACGCCACCCTGGGGCCGCTCGCGGACGCCGGAGACGGCGCGGGGGTCGCGTGGGGAGACTATGACGGCGACGGGGATCCGGATCTTTACATCGTGAACGTCGGAACGGCGAACCGCCTCCTCCGAAACAACGGTGCGCTCGGATTCGAAGATGTGACGAGCGGTCCGCTCGGGGACGCCGGAGCCGGAGCGGGAGCGTCGTGGGGAGATTCCGACGGCGACGGCGACTTGGATCTCTACATCGCGAACAACGGAGCCAACAAGTTTCTCCGGAACAACGGCGGCGGTTCCTTCTCGGATGAAACATCGGGCCCCCTCGGGGACGCGGGCGAGGGGAGAAGCTGCGCCTGGATCGACTACGACAGCGACGGGGACCTCGATCTCTACATCGCGAACAACGGGACGAACGTCCTCTTGCGGAACGACGGCGGGAACGTGTTCGTCGACGCGACGAGCGGCCCCCTCGGCAACGCCGGGAACGGGCACGGAGTCGCGTGGGCCGACTACGACAACGACGGCGACTCGGATCTCTACATCGTGAACGACGGGGGTAACGCTCTTCTTCGGAACGACGGGGGCGGCGTCTTCGTCGACGCGACGAGCGGCCCGCTCGGCGACGCGGGAAACGGACGCGGCGCGGCGTGGGGCGACTACGACAACGACGGCGATCTCGATCTCTACGTGACGAACATCGGGGATAACGTTCTTCTTCGGAACAACGGGGGCGGCGTCTTTGTCGACGCGACGAGCGGCCCTCTCGGCGACGCGGGGAACGGAACGGGGACCGGATGGGCCGACGCGGACAACGACGGCGATCTCGATCTCTATGTGGTAAACGACGGTTCCGCGAATCGTCTTCTCCGCAACGACGGGGGCGTCTTCGTCGATGCGACGCCGGATCCGCTCGGCGATTCGGGGAGCGGGCGGGGAATGGCGTGGGCCGATTACGATGGGGACGGTCTTGTCGACATCTATCTCGCCAAGAACGGAGCGAACCGTTTGTTCCAGAACCTCTCGGCGCCGGCCGCCTCTTGGGTCCGCTTGCGTGTGATCGGCGTCGTGTCGAACACGTCCTCGATTGGCGCGCGCGTTCGTCTCGTCGCGGGCGGCGCCGCGCAAATCCGCGAGATCGACGGCGGGTCGGGCTATCTTTCGCACGGTTCGCTCGACGCCGAGTTCGGTCTCGGGAGCGCGTCGATCATCGACTCGGTGCGGGTGACATGGCCTTCCGGTCTCGAGAAGACCTTCACGAACCTCGCGGTCGACACCGTGTACGCCATCCGCGAGCTTGCCCCTCCCGTCGTCGCGCTCCTCTCTCCGAACGGCGGCGAGAAATGGGGTCAGGGTTCGGTGCGAACGATCCACTGGACGAACAACGGCGGCGTGGCGGAGAGCTGGTTCATCGAGTACTCGACGAACGCGGGGACGGATTGGGACTCGGTCCACTACGAGACGGGCCCGGGGAGCGGGAGCTACTCGTGGACCGTGCCGAGCACCCCGACCGATCAGGCGCTCGTGCGCGTCACGATGGAGAACGGGGACGGAAGCGGCGGCGACGCGAGCAACGGGGTCTTCTCGATTCTCGCGGTTCCGATCCCGCGCGTGGTCTCGCCGAACGGCGGCGAGCGGTGGGAGATCGGAAGCGTGGAGAGCATCGTCTGGACAAACACGGGCGATCCGGCGACCGCGCACACGGTGGAGTACAACACGGGCGGAGGCGCGTCGTGGGTTCCGCTCGCGGATTCGCTTCCCGGCGACGGGGGGGGATCTCTCCCGTGGACGATCCCGAACTGGCCCACGCTCGAAGCGCTCGTGCGCGTGATTCTCTACAACGCGGAAGGGTCCGCCGCCGACACGAGCGACGCCGTCTTCGGCATCGTGCCGCCCGTGGACCCGTCCACCGCGTTCACGGCGCTCGATGATCTCCCGCTGGGCGATCCGGGCGAGGGGCGCGGCGCCGCATGGGGCGATTTCGACGGGGACGGCGATCTCGATCTCTACCTCGCGAACAGCGATGATGCGAACCGGCTTCTCGAGAACCAGAGCGGTTCGTTCGTCGCGGTCGAAAACTTCCTGCTTCAAGATGTCGCATCGAGCTACGGCGTCGCATGGGCGGACCACGACAACGACGGAGACCTCGACCTCTACGTCGCGAACGGCGATGCCGCGAACCGGCTCTTCCGGAACGACGGGGGCGGCGTCTTCACGAACATCGCGGCGGCGCCGATCGACGACAACGGGACGGGACGCTCCGCCGCCTGGGCCGATTACGACGGAGACAACGACGTCGATCTTTATCTCGTGAACAGCACAGGCTCGAACCGTCTCTTCCGGAACAACGGAAACGGGACCTTCGCGGACGCCACGACGACGCTTCTCGCCTCGACCGGCGGGAAGTCGGGAGCGGCGTGGGCGGACGCGGACAACGACGGCGATCCGGATCTCTACCTCGTGCGGAACGGCGCGAACAAGCTCTTCGTGAACAACGGAAACGGCTCCTTCTCGGACGGGACGACCGGGCCTCTCGGAGATGCGGGCATCGGATCGGGCGCCGCGTGGGGCGACTACGACAACGACGGCGATCTCGATCTCTACATCACGAACCGCGGGGCGAACCAGCTTCTCCGGAACGATGGAGGCAACGTCTTCACCAACGCGACGAGCGGTCCTCTCGGCGATCCGGGGATCGGATACGGGGCGGTCTGGCTCGACTACGACAACGACGGCGACCTCGATCTCTACCTCGCCAACAACGGGTACAACCGGCTCTTTCGGAACGAAGGATCCGGTGTCTTCGTCGACGCGGCGAACGAGGCGCTGCTCGACCCGGGTTACGGCCAAAGCGTCACGTGGGCGGACATCGACGCGGACGGCGACCTCGATCTCTATCTCACGAATCTGGGAACGAACCGGCTCTTTCGGAACGATCTCGCGAGCGGAGCGCACTGGATACACGTCGCGCTCGAGGGACGGATCTCGAACCGCGCGGCGATCGGCGCGCGCGTGCGCGTCGTGGCGGGAGGGCTCGCGCAGATCCGGGAGATCGCAAGCGGGAACGGCTTCCTCGGCCAGAACCCTCTCGTCGCGGCGTTCGGTCTTGGCGCGGCCTCGCTGGTCGACACGATCGAGGTTCGTTGGCCGAGCGGAACGATCCAGGTCATGGCCGGCGTCTCCGCCGATCAAGCGCTCTCGATCGTTGAGCCGCAGCCGCTTTGGGTGAACGTCGCGGAAGGGCCGCTCGCGGACGCAGGGAGTTCTCAAGGAATCGCGTGGGGGGATTTCGACGGCGACGGAGACGAGGATCTTTATGTCGCGAACCTCGGAGGAGCGAATGTCCTGATCCAAAACGATGGCGGCGGTTCGTTCTCCGACGCGACCTCGGGGCCGATGGGCGATCTCTCCGACGGCAGGGGCGCGGCCTGGGCGGACTACGACAACGACGGGGACCTCGATCTCTATCTCGTGAACGAGGGAGGTCCGAACAAGCTCTTCCGAAACGACGGCGGCGGGACCTTCGCGGACGCTACGACGGGTCCGCTCGCCGACGCAGGCTATGCCTTCGCGGGCGTCTGGGGGGACTACGACGGGGACGGCTTCGTCGATCTCTTCGTCGTGAACGCGGGCTCGGCGAACCTGCTCTTGCGGAACAACGGGGGCGGTTCGTTCACGAACACGACGCCGACGGTTCTGCAGGACCCGTTCGGGTTCGGGCTCTCCGCGGCGTGGGGGGACTACGACAACGATGGGGATCCGGACCTCTACCTCGGGAACGGCTTCGGGGCGAACCGCCTCTTCCGAAACGATGGGGGCGGTGCCTTCACGGACGTCACGACGGGGCCGCTCGGAGACGACGGGATCTCGTACGGGGTCGACTGGGGCGATTACGACAACGACGGCGATCTCGATCTCTACGTCGCGAACGACGGGACCGCGAACCGTCTTCTCCGAAACGACGGGGGCGTGTTCGTCGACGCGACGGCGGGGCCTCTCGGCGATGAAGGGCCGAGCGTCGGCGCCGCGTGGGCGGACTACGACAACGACGGCAAGCTCGATCTCTTTGTCGCGCAGTCCGGATCGAACATTCTGTTGAAGAATCAAGGAAGCGGCGCGTTCACCGACGAAACGGAAGTCGGTCTTCGAGACGCCGAGTCGGGCGCGGGGGCCGCGTGGGGCGATTACGACAACGACGGCGATCTCGATCTCTACCTCGCGAACGCGGGAGGTCCGAACGCGCTCTTCCGGAACGACGCATCCGACGGAAACCGGTGGCTTCGCGTCTCTCTCGTCGGGAGCGTCTCGAACCGCGCGGCGATCGGCGCGCGCGTGCGCGCGGTCGCCGGCGGAGTCGCGCAGATCCGGGAGATCTCGGGGGGCTCAGGCTTCGGCTCGCAGAACTCGCTCGCCGCGGAGTTCGGGTTCGGTTCCGCGGCGACGATCGACTCGGTCCGGGTCTACTGGCCGAGCGGTGCGGTGAGCGACACGACGGGCATCGCGGCGAACCAATCGATCGTGTTGGTGGAACCGGGGGGTCTCTCCGGCGCCGGCGGTCCGCCTCTTCCGAAGCGGCATGCGCTCTACGCGAACATGCCGAACCCGTTCAACCCAGCAACGACGTTTCGATACGCGCTTCCCAAACCGGGGCGCGTGCGGCTCGCTGTGTACGATCTCTCGGGGAGGCTCGTGAAGATCTTGCGGGATGAAGAGGAAAAGGCGGGATTGTTCTCCGCGACCTGGGACGGAATCGACGAGGCCGGTCGCGCGGTCGGATCCGGCGTCTACTTTGTGCGGATGGAGGCGCCCGGGTTCTCTGCGAACCGCAAGATGCTCATGATTCGTTGATGCGTGTTCTGCCGGTCTCCCGGCAAGGAAGAGGCCCGCGGGCGGCTGTCGCCCCGGGTCTCTTGCCGTTCGGGACGGCCGCTTCTTTTCGGAGAAGCTTCCGGCCGTCCACGGTTGAACGGCGTTTCGAATTGTCGGAGGCTCCGCCTTTCTCGCCTCTACTTGACGAGCGTGATCTTCCGGACGGCCGTCCGATCCGCGGCTTCCAGGCGGAGAAGATAGACTCCCGGCGCCGCTTCGATCCCGCGATCGGTCGTCCCGTCCCGGATCGCCGTGTGGCTCCCCGCCCCGCCGCTCTCCGCGAAGAGGGTCGTCACCAGTCTCCCGGACACGTCGTACACGGCGAGCCTCGCCGGGCCCGTCTCCGAAAGCTCGAAGCGAATCGCCGTCGCGGGGTTGAACGGGTTCGGCGCGTTCGCGTGGATGCGAAACGCCGAAGGAACGGAGAGCGCGTCTCCCGAGACCGAAGTCTGCACCTCGTTCACGACGATCACTTGATCCGCGGCGACGTTCGTAAGGACCGAGACGATTCCCGACGGCCAGCGGACGGTGATCGTGTCGGCGAGGACGAGGCTCCCGAGCCCGAACTCCGCCGCGGGCGAGTCTTGCGAGTTGTGTCCGGAGCCGGCGTTGACCTCTCGGATCTGTGCGCCCATCGACGAGACGAGCCTCACCCGCGCGCCGATCCCGTTCCGGTTCGAGACGGAGCCCGCGAGGAGCACGTGAATCCAACGCTTCGCCGAGCCGCTCTCGTTCCGGAAGAGCCGGTTTGCTTCGCCGTAGTTTGCGAGATAGAGATCGAGATCGCCGTCGTTGTCGTAGTCGCCGGCCGCCCCCGAGATCGTTGAAGAGCGGGGTCGAGACGTCGGTGAAGGCTCCGCCCCCGTCGTTCCGCAAGAGCACGTCCGCTTCCGCGCTCGTCTTGGAGAGGAAGAGGTCGAGGTCGCCGTCGTTGTCGAAGTCGCCGAAGACGCACCCATTGTGGCTGCCGACGTCCCCGAGCGGCCCAACGGTCGCGTCGACAAACATCCCGCCCCCGTCGTTCCGGAACAGCTTGTTCGCGGAGCCGAACCCACGGCCGTGGTAGATGTCGAGATCGCCGTCGTTGTCGTAATCCCCCCACGCGACGCTCGTTCCATTCCCCGTGTCGGCGAGCGGCCCGCTCGTCGCGTCGCTCCACGCGAGTCCCATCTGCCCGAAGGCAGCCAGAAGGTTCGGCCGCGGCCCGATGTTCCCCGCGAGGCCGAAAAACTGCGGCGTTCCCGTGTTCTTGAGAAGGCTTCGAATGTACGAGGGGGGCGGCGGCGTCGGGGAGACGGAGGCTTTCCATCGTCCGACGCAGCAGGCGACCGCGCCGGCGACGATCGGCGCGGCGCTCGAGGTTCCCGAGAAGTCCGAGGCGTAGTAGTAGTTCTTCCCCTCGGCGAGATAGAGCGTGCCGTAGCCGGTCGTGACGACGTTCTCTCCCAATCCTTGAAGGTCGAACCGTTGTCCGTAGCTCGAGAAGGAGAGTCGTTCGAGGTTCCCTTCGCTCCATGTGCCGCCGGCGTAAGCCCCTCCCGCCCCGACGATGATCGCGCCCGAGTTGCCGTACCAAGAGAGGCTGTCGGTGTTCACGCCGCTCCCCGCGACCTCTCCTCCGTTCCCGCCCGCCTCGACCACGTGGATCCCGTTCGCGACCGCGTTCACGATCGCCGCGTAAACGCCGTTGTACGTTTGGGCGTTCGGGTAGTTGTTCGTCCACCACTCGATGGGTATGAAGTCCGGAGTCGGCGTGTTCGGGTTCTGGTAGTCCCACTGGTGCTCGATGAGAATCACGTCGCCCGCCGAGAGCGCGGCGATCGCTTACGCGATCGCGGCCGGCACGTCCCACGTTGTGTCGGGCGGTGGTCCGGGCACGATGAAGTACGAACCGCACGTCCTCAGCGTCGCTCCGTAGCAGATGCCGGTCGTTCCCCAGCCGTTGTTGTTCGCGACGAGCTCGCCGATCACCGCCGTTCCGTGGTCATCGTTGTTGAATGGGTCGAGGATCGTGTTCGGGTTGATCTGCGAGCCGACCGCCTTCGTGATCTCGGCATGGTTGTAGTTCCAGCTGTACTCGATGTCGCAGACGCGCACGTTGCTGCCGGTGCCACCGGCCTTGGTCCACGCGTAGTCCGCGTCGATCCCGGCCGGCGTCGTGCTCGCGGGGCGGAGGTAGCCCTGTCCGGAATTGTAGTTCGGCGGCGTGGGGAGCGGCACGGGAAGCGGCATCGGCCGAGCGGAGAGAATGCCGGGTAGAGCCTCGAGCCGAGCCGCGACCTCCCAAACATCCGCGCCGCGCGGGATACGAAGGCGATAGATGTTGTTGAGGTTATAAACATTCTCCCGCGCCGCTTCCTCGCCGCGCGCCTGCCACGCATCGAAAGCCTCCTCGGGAATGTCGGAGAGCCGGCGCCACGAGTGCCCGTCGATGTCGGAGAGAGCGTCGGATACCCCATCGAGAGCGTTTCCGGAGAGATCGACGAGCGCCCCGCCTCGGATGCGGACCCTCGCGTCCTCGGCGAAGAGAACCTCGATGAGGTCCGCGCGGCATGGGTACGCCCCCGCGGCGGGAGGGCCGGCAGCGAACACCGAGACCGCGAAGAGGGCGTCGAGAACGAGAGCGAAACGGAACCGGGGGGCGAGGGACATGGCTCCCTCCTTTCCAAGGTGGGTGGAGACGGCGGAGACCGTTTGGTAGGCATCATTATACCACTTGAAAACCTTGGTGCGGAAGTCCCCAAGTTTGCGATGGACGAGAATCGCCTTCGGTGGTAGGCTGATCTCGTTTCAAGAGACTCACGCCCTTTTTCCATGAGGTGCCGGCCATGCGTATCGCCATTGGATTCTTGCTCGTCTTCTTTCTCTCGATCGTGATCGGTTGCGGCGGGGATGACGCGGTCGATCCGGGCGACAACACGCCCGACCCGGAGACCCCGGAGATGTCGATCGAGAGCTTCGCGCGCGCGTACGCGTTGATGGACAGCACCGCCTACGCGTCGTATCTCGACGAGGAGTACACGTTCGAGCTTCTCCCGGAGGAAATCGATCCGAACGACCCGCAAGGCCGGTGGGACCGAAATGAGGAGCTCGACATCGCGGGGAACATGTTCCACGGAAGGTTCAACAGCAGGGGACAGCAGGTCGTTCGGATCGTTCTCGCACTCGACGTGAAGCAATCGGTCGTGGACAACAACACCTACCCGGGGAAGCCGGCGGGAGAGACTTGGTATTGGACGACTTGCTTCGTCGATCTTGTCGTCACCGCGGACGATCCGAACGACCCGGAAGGGATCATAAACTACGTCGTTCTCAGCAACCAGGTCTTCATCCAGCGGCCGGATCCTTCGGGGGCCGAGCGCTACATCATGTACAAGCAGATCGATCAGCGGCCGATCAACAAGACGCGCGCCTCGGCCGCCGAGAGGGTGGAGGGTATGACCTGGGGAGCGGTCAAGAGCCTCTTCCGGTCGTAGGGTCGGCTCGAAAGAAGAGACCGCCTCCTCCGGCGCGCTCCTCGCGCTACTTGTGAAAGTGCTTCGCCGCGACGACCGGGATCCCGTTTTTCAAGAGAGCCCGCGCGGTCCGGTTCAACGCCGCGTGCTTCTCGATGTAGTTTCTTTCGAGGAAGGGCATGAGCCCCTGCGCCTCGATCTCCTTCTTCGGGAGGAAGTACTCGAGGATGTTCGAGGGGTGCTCGAGCTTCTCCTCGACCTCCGTGTCGCCCCCCTCGTGCTTCGCGCTGATGTTCTTCACCTTGCGCGCGACCTCGACGAGCTCGTCCCTCCGGTCGTACGGCTGCCGCACGATCCCCTTCCAGGTCTCGGTGATGTGATGCTCGAAGCGGACCACCGAATCGAAGTCGAGCGCGCCCCGCACCTCGGCGCAAAGCTCGATCGTCTCGTTGTTCACCGAGTTCGAGAAGTTGAAACCGATGAGCGGGGTCGTGCCGTCCTCGCGGGAGAAGAGCTTGGCCGCGAGAAGCGTCCACATCACGGCGTACGGATTATCGTTCCCCATGAAGACCGAGATCTTGAACTCGTTGTCGATCCCGATCTTGTGCAGCATGTACCCGAGGAAGACGGTTCCCGGATTGATGTTCAGGACCTGGTGCGTGCCGTAGTTCGTATAGTAGTAAAGAAACTCGTCGACCCACTTGAGCGCGTACTCGTTCGGCTGGCCGACCCCGCCGAAGTAGCCGGTGATCGTCTCGGGGCCGCCGAGGTGGACGTTCGATCCGTCGGTCCCCTTCGTGTCGAGCGTCTCGACGTAGCTCGCGCCGACGATCCGCATCGCCGCTGCGACCGCGAGAAGATCCCCTTGATCCTCGGACGACTCCTTCATCGAGCGGACGCGGATATAGCGCCCCGGCATCAGCTCGCGTTTCTCGATCGCCCGCTTCGCCTCGGCGATCAGCCACGGAAAGAAGTTGAGCGCGCTGATCTCGAGCGTGACCGCGAACGATCGGCTCGCGTTCTTCGGCTTGGCCCCCGCGAGGGCTGCTTCGCGGAACTCCTGCATCGATACGAAGGCGCCCTTCTCCCTTTGCTCGGCGAGCCACTCGAGATCCTTGAGGTAGGGAGAATTGGCCTCCGCGAGACGCCGAAGGAGGTTCTTCAGCTTGCCCGACTCGGCCGCCTTCTCGTTGATCGCCTCGACGCCGCCGTGCTTCTCGACCACGGCGAGGAAGCGGTCGATGAGCGTGTTGTCGGGACTCGTGAGATACTGGTTGATCGCCTTGAGGCGATCGGCCGGAATGTTGAGCTTCTTGCGCAGCTTGCCGGTCACGAAACGCGCCTCCCTTCGAAGGGGTTGGGGTCGGTCAATACGCGGAACGGTTTCAAGAAGGATACGGGGGGAGGCCCTCTTCTGTCGATCGGGAAGGATGGGTCGGGGTGGACGGGGCCGCTCCGGGGTTCTGGATAGTGTGGAAAAGTGGAAAAGGGTCCCGCCGGAAGGCGGGCGAGGGCGGAACGCGCAACGCGAATAAAGATAAGTAGTTACGAGCTCCGCGCGCGAAACCGTCTTACGCGTTATCCACAAGGAGGCTCCTTTCGACCAGTTAGGCGGACGGCGCGTTCTTGCACCGAAAAGGGCCTCGAAGAGGTAGAATGACCGGCTGAGGGACCAACGATGGGCCGCGTTCTTGCCGCAATCGTCCTTATTTTTGCCGCCGCGGATGCTTTCCCCCTGGAACGTGTCGTTCACTCGCGAGCGGATCTCCTCCAGGGTACGGCGCTCGACCGCTTCTTCGACTTCGGGGGGAACGGTCAGGGGTGGCGCGGGGTCGGTCGGTTTGAGGGGGGCGTCCTTCACCTCGAGGCCCCCTTCGTCGGCGACTGGGGGCGCGCGTTCTTTCACTGGGAAGGCGCGGATCCCTTCGCGATCGAGTGGGAAGCGCGGCCGGCCGGGGGGCCTCTCGATGCCGAGCTCGCGCTTCTCGTCGCCTGCGAGCCGGGAGCGAGCGAGGTTCGGGTTCGCTTCTCGCCGGACGGGCGGGTCTCGGTTGATCGGATGCGGGGCGGGTGGTTCGAGACGATCGCGCCCGCCGTTTCGCAGTCGGTCCAGCGCGGGTCCGGATGGGGGAGCTATGCGGTTCGCGTGTCGCGCCGGGTGCTCTCGGTCGTCCTCGCCGGCGAGGAGGTGCTGACCGCGGAGCTTCCGGAATCGAGCGGGAGCGCGATCGGCTTCGCCGTCTCGCCGGGGGGCGTCTTCGAGATCGATCACGTCGCGCTTCATCGGTCGCGGAGAGGGATGCCGCCCCGCGCCGCTTCGACCGGAGAGCGTCCGGTCTTCTTCGATTCGTTCTCGATCGGCCGCGACGAGTGGACGAGGAGTCTCTTTCCGGCGCGCGAGGGGGCCCTGGCCGTCTCCGGGTCTGCGGAGGAAACGCTCGAGGACTTCCTCACGTTTCCGCTGCCCGATGCTTGCCGTGTCCGGGTTGTCTTTCGGGTCGAGGGGACGGGGCCGGCCGCGTTCCTCTTCCACACGCCGGAGGAGGGAGAGCCTCCGCGCGGCTACGCGTGCGCGTTCGATCCGGACGGGTCGTTTGCTTTGTATCGCAAGGAATCGCCGGCGGACCGGCTTCTCGAAACGAGCCCGAAGAATCCGCATTTCCGATTCGGGCGATGGAACACTCTCGATTATTGGTCGGGAGGAGGAGCGGTTCGCGTCCACCTGAACGGAGAGCCGCTCTTCGAGCGCGCGGTCGATCCTTCCCCGCCCGGGCGCTTCGGGATCTCGGTCGGGCCCGGGGGCGGGCTCGCCGTCGACGAGATCGTGATCTTCGACGCGGCCGAGCCGGCGCCTTTCGACACGGCGACGGCGGCCGCGATCTGGCGCGACATCGCATCGCTCGCCGAGCAGCGCGCGCTCGCGACGAAGTCGGACCGCCTCCGCGATCTCTTTCTTCTCGCCCCCTCTCTTCCGGGCGTTCTCGATCTCCTCTTTCGGGACGCCGCGCGCGCGGGGGACGCAGAGACCGCGCTCACCGCGGCGAACGCTCTCGTGGGGAAGGCGACCCCGGGATCGGACGAGGAGAAGCTCCGTCTCATCGCGCTTCTTCTTCTCCGGCGCTGGGAGGATGCCCACGGAGAGCTCGCGCGCTTCCGAGCCATCCGGCCGGACGATCCCTTCGGGCTCGAGAACACGCTTCTCCTGCTCGATCGAACGGGCGAGCACGAGAGGCTGATCCGGGAGCACCGCGCGGCGGTCGCCGCGGTCGAGCCGCTTCGCGCGGTCGGACACGGCGCGGCGGCATGGGCCTACCTTCGGTCGCGCATGACCGATCGGGCGTTCGAGGCGCTCCGCGTCGCCTCTCGCCTCGGTCCTGGACGGATCGACCTTTCACTCGTCGAGGGAGATCTTCTCCGCGCGCAGGGAGATCTCGCCGGAGCGTCGGCGCGGTACGAAGCCGTTCTCGCGAGCGGGCTCGCGCCCGTTCCGGAAGCGAACGTTCGCGCCCGCATGGCGCTCGTTCGGTTCGAACGAGGAGAGTATCGCGCGGCCGCCGACGCGCTGGCCGCCCTTCCCGAGACGGAGGACCCGCGGACGCGGCGCGCGCGAGGCCTTCTCGAGGCGTTCGCGCTCTATCAGAGCGGGCGGGCGGCGGACGCGGAGGGGCGTCCGGAGCTCGAGCGAGCGGAGAAGATCGTTGCGGGGATGATCCCGGACCCGCCGGCGCAGGGGGACGGGATCCTTCTCGATCTTCTCGGAAGGGTGCGCGCCGCGCTCGCGCTCCTCGACTTCCGGGAGGGAGAGAGCTATCCGGCCTACCGCGAGAAGACGCGCCGGGCGATGGACCTCTTCGCCCAGGCCGCGCGTCTCGATCCGACGTTCGTCGTTCCGAGTCCCGACGCGGAGACGATTCCCGATTTCGACCCGACGCGTTTTCGAACCTTGCTGCAACACGCGTACAAGGACGATCATCCGATGGGCGGCTTCATCGAGAGTCTCTCGCGGTGGACCGCGTGGTCGGTCGCGGACCGCCGGGCGGACCTCGCGGAGCGGGAGATCGGTCTTCTGTTGCAGAAACGTTGAAGCCGCGCACCGCGCGCACCGCGGCCGGCCGAATCGAAGGTCATTCATATGAACAAACGAGCTCTTCTCGTGTTCGATCTCGACGGGACGCTCTTTCGGGGGGACGGGGCGACCGCCGCCGCGGTGTGGGAGACGCTCGACCGGATCGGGCTCGCCCGTCCGAGCGCGCGGGAAATCTGTTCTTACTTCGGAAGGCCGATCCACGAGTTTCACGCCTGGCTCCGCTCGCTCGCGCCCGAACGGAACATCGAAGAAGCTCTTGTCGAGATCGAACGCCGCGAGGTGGAGCTCGTCCCGTCGAAAGGAGCGCTCTTTCTGGACGTTCCGGAGGTTCTCGATCGCTTCGCGCGCGAAGGTTTTCGGATGGCGATCTGCTCGAACGGTCGGAACCCCTACGTGCGCACGGTTCTCGAGAGCATGGGGATCGCGCGTTTCTTCGGCGCCGTGCGGTACCGCGAGATCGAAGGCGAGAACAAGACGCTCATGATGAGGGATCTTCTCGCGCGCGAGGCGGTCCGGCCGGTCGTCGGGATCGGGGACCGGCGGGACGACGTCGAGGCGGCCCGCGCGAACGGCGCTCGTTCGGTCGGATGCGCCTACGGCTTCGGCTCGCGCGAGGAGATCGAGGGCGCCGAAGTGATCGTGGGGCGCGCGGCGGAGATACCGGACGCGGTGCAGCGCGTTCTCGCTGGGGAAGCGGACGTCTGACGAATTCGGCGGGGCGGCGGGCGCCTACTTATTCTTGAAGATCGCGCGCCAGTCGGTGCGGGGCGTCATGAAAGGACGGCGGAGCTTGCTCACGCTCCCCGCCTGCTCGGTGATATAGAACGCGGTCGGGTCGATGCCGAGGACGATCGGAACGAGGCGCTTGAGGTCTCTTCTTCTGCAGACGATGTAGAGCTCGGTCACCAGCCCGCTCATCCCCTGTCCGGTGAACGTCGTCACCGGGAACCCGGCGGCGCGGACCGACGTCGCCATCTCATCGCCTTTCTCCGGCGTGATCACGCGAAAGACGGTGTGTCCGAAGGCGAGCCGCCTCTCGAGCTTGATCCCGACGACGTTGCCGGTCGAGAAGCCGAAGGCGTAGAAGACGCCGAGGATCGGCTGGTCGATGACGCGGTTAACGACCGCGGCGACGACCGCGAGCCACGTGCTCACCTCGACGAGCCCGAGGAAAAAGGCCGTGCGCGTCTTCCCCTGCACGATGCTGATCGTCCGCATCGTCCCGACAGAGACGTCGAGCACGCGGGCGAAGAAGACGAGCACGCCGAGAAGGAGAGTGCCCCAATCCATTCCGAGGATCATCGGTTGCTCATCATCGGAATCGGTATCCGACACCTATTGGACACCACCAGTTTTCCCTATAGTCTGGAAATCGGTGTCTGACACCAGTTCTTTCACAAGGCGTGGCGCTTCATCACCTCGCGCCACGCTTCCTCGCCCATCATCTCGGATTCCTCGACGAGCAGGATCGGGATGCCGTCGCGAACCGGATAGCGGCGCCGAGTTTTCGCATCGGTCGAGACGAGCCAGTCTCCGTCCTCGACGACCGGCGCCTTCGTCTCCGGACACGCGAGGATTTCGAGGAAGTCCTTCGGAAGACCCATCGTGTTCTTCTCCTTCTGTCCGCTTTTCGGGACCTGATACCCTATTTGCTGTCCCATTACCCAGCAACAAGTAGGCTAGTTGGAGCGCTCCCCGATGGGTAATAGGGTATCAGGTACCGTTAGTACGCGCGGGCGATGTACACGCGTTGCTTCGAAGGGTTGCCGCTCCGAACGCAGCGCCCCTCTTCCGCGCCCCCCCCGAACGGGATGCACCGGATCGTCGCTTTCGTCTCTTCCTTGATCGCGGCTTCGGTTTCGCGCGTTCCGTCCCAGTGGGCGAAGGCGAAGCCGCCCTTTTCGACGAGTTTCTTTAGGTCTTCATAATCATCGACCGCGTGCGTGTGCTCGTCGCGGAACTTCCGCGCTCGCTCGAAGAGGGCGCGCTGGATTTCTTCGAGCTTCGCGGGGAGCCCGTCCGCCGCTTCGCCGATCGGAACGGCCGTCTTCTCGCGCGTATCGCGCCTCGCGAGAACCACCTGCGCCTTCGCTACGTCTTTCGGTCCGATCTCGATCCGGAGCGGGACGCCTCTCTGCTCCCACTCGGCGAACTTCCATCCCGGCTTGTGCTGTTCGCGCGAGTCGATGTGCGCGCGGACGCCCGCCTCCGCGAGCCGCTTCTTCAGCGTCTCCGCCGCAGGGAAGACCGCGGCGCGATCCTCGTCGGACGAATAGATCGGAACGATCACCGCCTGGATCGGCGCGATCCGCGGCGGCAGAATGAGGCCGTTGTCGTCTCCGTGCATCATCACGACCGCGCCGACCATGCGCGTCGAGACTCCCCAGCTCGTGTTCCACGCGTGACGCGTCTCGCCGTCCTTGTCCTGGAAGACGAGATCGAACGCCTTCGCGAAGTTCTGGCCGAGGTTGTGGCTCGTCCCCGCCTGGAGCGCCTTCCCATCCAGCATCATCGCCTCGATGCAGTACGTTCGGAGCGCGCCCGCGAAGCGTTCGGAGTCGCTCTTCGCGCCGGGGTAGACCGGGATCGCGAGCACGTCCTCGGCGAAGACGCGGTAGACCTCGAGCATCTTGAGCGTCTCTTCTTCGGCTTCCTCGTAGGTGGCGTGGGCGGTGTGCCCTTCCTGCCAGAGGAACTCGAGCGTGCGAAGAAAGAGGCGCGGCCGCAGCTCCCACCGGAAGACGTTCGCCCATTGGTTGATGAGGATGGGGAGATCGCGGTACGACATCACCCACTTCGCGTACATGTGGTAGATCACGGTCTCGGATGTGGGCCGGAGAACGAGCGGCTCCGCGAGCTTCTTGCCGCCGCCGTGCGTCACGACCGCGCACTCCGGCGCGAACCCCTCCACGTGTTCCGCTTCTTTCTTCATGAAGCTTTCGGGGATGAGCGTGGGGAAGTAGGCGTTGACATGCCCCGTCTCCTTGATCATCCGGTCGAGGTGGTCGCGCATGTTCTCCCAGAGGGCGAACCCATACGGGCGGATCACCATGCACCCCTTGACGGGCGCGTAATCCGCAAGCTCCGCCATCTGGACGACGTCCGTGTACCAGCGCGAATAATCCTCGCTCATCGGGGTCACCTTCTGAGCCACTCGAAAGTCCTCCGTGTGTTCGAACACCCGATTCTATCGCGGTCCGCGGGAGGGGGCAAGGGGAGGAGAAGGTGTGGACTTTCCCCATTTTTCAGAGACCTTCGAGGGCGGTCTGGAGAGTAACCGGCGGTGGCTTTCTTCGCAGGAACTGGCAGAGCGGTCCCTGCCCCGTTCGTCGCAGGATCGCCGCGATCCCATCGGCCAGCGCATAGCAGTGGAACGCCGGGACGCCGTAGATCCGCTTGGCGGCTTTCAGCACGCGCCGCGCCAGCACGGCCACCTGTAAGCGCTCCCCCAGATGCACCACCGCGAAGAAGCTCGCCGCGAGCACCAGAGCCACCAGATTCCGCAAGCGTCGATAGGTCAGCACCCGGATGTCTTCCAAGTGGTAGCTCTGCTTCAGGAATCGGATCATCTCCTCCACCTTCCAGCGTGTCAGGTAGCTCTCCACGACCGCCCAGAGCATCTCCCGATTCCGCCGCATCGGAAGAGAAGACCGGGGAGAGAGTCTCCCCGAAGAATCGTGAATCTGCTCTCGCAATTCCGCACAACTCCGCTAACGTCAATCCGTCAGAAGTGTGCTCCTTGCAGGGCCGCCGGGGCGCGGGGCGAGGGGGTGAACCGGCGAGTTCGCGAGCGAGCCGGGCCTTGCCGATCCGGCACCGTGTCGTGGGCCCGGTGCGCGAGGACTGTTTGAGCCGGCACCCCCTTGCCCCGCGCCCCGGCCGAGAAAACACCGGTCGAGTTTCTGTCGGATCAAGGCTTCTATGAGCCAGGCCCCCGTCAACCTCTTCTGACTGAGACGTGTCTCTCGAAAC
>Ga0194127_10003541_pt1 | contig 19893 bp, 9 predicted proteins | sample TA2KigC100mmetaG_FD_148624 | JGI IMG/M metagenome (GOLD analysis project Ga0194127, IMG submission 148624) | Freshwater microbial communities from Lake Tanganyika, Tanzania - TA2015036 Kigoma Deep Cast 100m | ecosystem: Environmental > Aquatic > Freshwater > Lake | place: Tanzania: Lake...
CCCCTCCAACTTGTAGTATTTGAAACGCTCGTGTACGGCGGTGCCGAGAATCGGCGTCATGCCTGACACCGTGGCGTTGACCCCAGGCGACGTGATGACCGCGCGTGCATCTGGGCAGGCGGGGCCTTGCACCACGACGGTGGGGGTCCTCGAGATCAGCGTCGGCTCCGGTCGCAGCGTAGGCCGCACACGGGTCGCGGTTGCCGTGGGGGTTATGAGCACACTCTCGGGCGCGGGCGGTGTGGGCGTGACGGCCGGCCGGCTGGTCGGCTGGGTGGGCAGGGGAGTCTGCACCTCGACGACCAGCGGCTGGACAGCATCGGAGACGACCGTGCTCAGCAGATACACCAGGCCGATGAAGACCGACAGCGCGATGGCGGCAGTCCACGCGCCATAGGTGCGGTTGAGCGCGGTCTCCCGTTCCAATGCGAACATCGAGTGGCGCCGCTCGCGGCGGGCCAGGATCGTGACGCGCAGATACCATAGCGCGACCAATGCGCTCACACCGTAGGCCCAGGGTGCATAGGTCTTGATCAGTTCGACGACAATGGCCATAGAGGTCGCTGTCCTTATCGCGGCTCCGGCATGGCCGTCAAGATTCCACGCAGCAGCGCCATCAACTTTGGCGTCAGCGTGCGGCCCGCAGCCAACACCTCCTCGTGGTCGGCCTCCTCCTCCGCGTCCGGGTTGGCGATAGCCGCGTTGGTGATGCCGCTGAGACCGAGGACGCGCATGCCCAGGTGGCGCGCGGCGAGCACCTCTGGCACGGTGGACATGCCCACCGCGTCCGCGCCGAGCAGACGCAGCAGACGCACCTCGGCCGGCGTCTCGAACGCCGGGCCGCCCAAACCGACGTAGATGCCCTGGCGCAGCTCGATGCCCAGCTCGCCGGCTACCCGTAGGGCCAGCCGGCGCAGGGCAAGATCGTAGGCTGTGTTCATGGAGGGGAAGCGCGGGCCAAGCGTCTCGTCGTTCGGCCCCCACAAGGGGTTGCGCCCGGTGATCGCCATCAGGCCGATGTGGTCGTTAATCAGCATCAGATCGCCGGGCTGAAATGCGGGATTCAGGCCGCCGGCCGCGTTCGTCACGATCATCGTTCGGATGCCCAACTCGTGCATCACGCGCACGGGAAAAACCACCCGCTGCTGCGAAATCCCTTCATAGGCGTGGCTGCGGCCCTGCAAGATCAGCACGACCTGGCTGGCCAGCCGGCCGATGACCAACGCGCCGACATGGCCGACCACGCTGGTAGTTGCGAAGTGTGGTATTTCCTTGTAGGGGATGTGGTCGGCGTCGGTCGCCTCGTCGGCCAGCGCATTCAACCCCGATCCCAAGATCAGGCCGATGGTCGGCCGGTGTGCAGTGCGACTGCTGATCGCGGTCGCGGCCTCGCGATATTGCGCCCGTGTTATTGTCTCGTAGTCGGTCATGGGTGTGATTGGCTATTATGCCCTCGGATGCGCCTCGTCGTACACTTCCCGCAGATGTTCGCGCGACACGTGCGTGTAAACCTGGGTGGTCGAGATGTTGGCGTGACCCAGCAACTGCTGCACCTCACGCAAGCCTGCGCCGCCGTCGAGCATGTGGGTGGCGAACGAGTGGCGCAGGGTATGCGGTGTTACCTTGTCTTCCAGACCCAGCTCCCGCGCGTAGTTCTTGATGATCAGCCAGAGCCCCTGCCGCGTCAGCCGCTCCCCGCGCGGGTTCAGAAACAGCGTGCGTTCGCCGCGCTCATCGCCGAGAAATGCGTCGCGGCCGCGTTCCAGGTAGGCCCTGACGGCTTTGATCGCCTCGTCGTAGAGCGGCATGACCCGCTCTTTGTCTCCCTTGCCCACACAGCGTATCTTGCGCCCTTCCAGGTCGAGATCGTCCAGGGTCAGGCTCGCTACCTCGCTGACGCGCATTCCGGTAGCATAGAGCACCTCCAGCAGCGCCGTGTCGCGCAGGCCCTTGGCGGTCGCGCTGCTCTGCGCTGGCAACCGCAACAAAGCCTCGACTTCTTCGAACGTGAGAGTGCGCGGCAAGCGCTTCTTGACCCTGGGCGAGTCAAGGTCTTCGGTGGGATCATCCTCGATGATCCCACTGCGCAGCAGGAAGTGGCAGAACGATTTCACCGCCGCCACCTTGCGCGCGACGGTAGCCGAGGCATACTCGCGCTCTTTGAGGCTGAGGATGTAGTTGATGAGCTGATCGCGCGTGACCGCGCCCCAGATCAACTCGCCATCTGTATCTCCGGACTGCGACAGGAAATCGTGGAACTGGGTCAGGTCGTTCTGGTAGGCGGCGATCGTGTTGACAGAGCTTCCCTTCTCGGCGCTCAGGTAGTCCAAAAACTCCTGAATATTGGCTTGCATGGCTGTTTCTCCCCTAGCACGAGTGACGGTAGACTCAGCCGCCATTCTACCATAGCTTTGCATAAGAACAAAAAGCCGCACCGGGCAGGCGCACGGCCATGCCCCTACCCACCGTCGGTATCCAAGGCCAGGCTGCCCTGGCCGCTCTCCAGGGCCAGCAGGCGCGTTTTCATGTGTAAGCCGCCCGCAAAGCCGTGCAGACTGCCATCGGAGCCGATGACGCGATGGCATGGAATGATCAAGGGAACCGGGTTCGCGCCCACAGCCGCGCCGGCGGCCTGGGCTGCGGCCGGCCCGCCGCCCACTTGGCCGGCGACCCAGGCGTAGGTGCGCGTCTGGCCGTAGGGAATGCGCGCCACGGCCGCCCACACCGCCAACTCGAAAGACGTATGACCGCGCAGATCCAGTTCCACCGCATAGTTGCGCAGCTTGCCCGCAAGGTACGCCTGCACCTGGCGGGCGACTTCGAGCAGAAACGGATCCGCGGGATGGAGCGGAACGTTGGTGTAGTGCTGCCGCAAGCATCGCACGGCTCCGGCCTCTGTGCGTCGCGGCAGACCCAACATGCGCAGCCCACGGCCAGAGGCGACCAGCCCCAACCAGCCCCAGCTTGCCGCCTCGAAGGTCAGGCCGCGCAGCTCATCGGCTTCGGCTGGCGCTACGTTATCGAAGGGTGCGGCCAGATTCTCCGCCGCGCGATCTTCAGCCATCGTCGCCTCTCTGTGGGGCCGCCACGCGAGCGATTACCAGGCCGATCAGCAGGAGCGTCGCGGCCAGGCCAGACGCCAGCGCCGCGGTGCGAATCCACGGCGCCGCCCACACCCGTTGGGAGACCAGCCCCAGCCCCAGCGTCACCAGGCTCACCGGCGCCACGCCGTTGAACGCCAGCATCAAGCCCACCTGCAAGGGCGCCAGCGCCGGCTTCCGGCCCAGGCGGGCGCTCAGCCACAGGAGCATGCCCATCGGCAACGCGACGCCGACGACCAGCAGAAGGATTCCGATGACGATTTGCATGTGATCTCATGACCCCAAGCGCGTTACGGGCGATGTAACTTCTCAATGACAGGAGTTACGCAGTCGCCCGTCATTGCGAGCGCATCCTTCGACAAGCTCAGGACATGGTTTGCGAAGCCCTGGCCTGAGCCAGGACGAAGGCAATCTCCTGGTCTGGGGGGAGATTGCTTCGTCCTGAGGGATGCTGGCGCAATCGCACACTACGTTCCTCGCAATGACGCCTTCGAGAAACCCTCTGCGTAAGTCCTGTCAATTACAGGAGTTACGCAGTGCCGTGCGGAGTAGCCACGAATTGCACGAATTTCACGAATTCAGCCGCCTGGTCAACCCATTTTCGTGTCAATTCGTGTCATTCGTGGCTGGTTTTCGGCGCCACTGCGTAAGTCCTGTCAATTAGAATACTTTACTCAAACTTCCCGCGGTCGCGCGCTCGCCAAATTCGCCACACCATCTTGAGGAACAGCAAGCTGTCCTGGATCGGCCGGAAGTGGCTGGTCTTGTCGTTGTAGATTGTCTTGATGGGCACCCACGCGAGCCGGAAGCCGGCCATACGTGCGCGCAAGAGGATCTCCACTTCGGCCTCGAACCGGGCGGCCGCCGGCCGAATCGCCTGCATCACCGGCCGGCTGAGCAGACGATAGCCGCTCTGGTTGTCGGGGATGTGCTGGCCCATGGCTTTGCTCAAGAACCAGGTGCCAACCCGGTTGCCGAACTGGTTTTTGGCCGGCATCTGGGCAAAGGTGCGCTGGCCGATGATCACGTCGCCCAGGCCGCTGCGGAACGCAGCAATGAACTTGGGAATTTCGTCCGGGTCGTGCTGGCCGTCCGCGTCGAGGGTGAGCGCCGCCTCTACGCCTCGCTGCACGGCATACGTGAAGCCCGTGTTCAACGCCTTGCCCTTGCCCTGGTTGGCCGCGTGAACCAGCACCTTGGCGCCGGCCATGGCGGCCGCTGCGCCCGTGCCATCGGTCGAGCCATCGTCAATCACGATAACCGGGACGTACTTGAGCGCGCCTTTGACCACCTCGCCGATGTAGCGAGCTTCGTTGTAGGCGGGGATCAAGGCGATGATCGAAGCATCTTGCTGGGACATCGTGTTCTCCTCGACCGCAGTGTACCGCGGGATGCTCGAAGCGTCAAACTGTCGGAGAGCAAGGCAACAATGCGAGAAGTGACCGCCCATCGGATGTCATTCTGAGCGGGCCGGCCGCTTAACCGTGGCTACGGAGTGCATCCAGCGAAGAATCTCGGCTTGCTGTGCAAGGAGGTTCTTCGCTAGAGTCACGCCGCAATGGGAGTTGAACTGTAAGCCCGCTCAGAACGACGTTTGCGCCCTATGCTCATCCGAAGCTGCTGAGGACCAGAGGCGACGAAGTGCGTGTGCGTTTTCTGTGGTATACTCTCGGCGGGATATGATAACTGGGGCCATGAAGTAGACCTGTCAGGTTTTCGAGGCGAACTCGATGCGTAAAGCGCGCGGTACTGGAAACGGATAGGTCTCTTCTCCCTCACACGGAGAAAGCCGCACGCATGACAATCGTTACCGTCACCCTCAATCCTGGCTTCGACCGCACACTGAGCATTCCTGAGCTGCGACCGGGCGCGTTACACCGGGCGCGCGTCCTGCAGCAGGATCTGGGCGGCAAAGGGATCAACGTCTCCCGCGCGCTGGCTGCGTTGGGCATTCCCAGCCGCATCGTCGGCCTGGCAGGCGGCGTGACGGGCCGCGGCCTGCATGATGGGCTGGCGGCGGCCGGCTTCGACGTGCGTTTCGTCGCGGTGGATGGCGAGACGCGGCAGAATCTCACGCTGCGCGATGAGGCCAGCGGCGTCTACACCAAGATCAACGAGCCCGGGCCGACGATCGGCCCCTGCCACCTGGCTGCGCTGCGAGAGTTGATCGCGGAGATGGCCCGGCCAGGCGATCTGTGGGCGTTTTGCGGCAGCCTGCCGCCTGGCGCGCCGGCCGACCTCTACGCGCAGCTCATTGCCCTGGCGCAAGGGCTCGGCGCGCGCGCATTCCTGGACAGCAGCGGCCCGGGGTTGCGCGCCGGGCTGGCCGGCCGTCCGTTTGGAGTCAAGCCGAATGTTGAGGAGGCCGTCGAAATCCTGGGGTGCGAGCTGAAAGATGAAGAGGCGCACATCGAAGCTGTGTTGCGTCTACAGGAGTTGGCGGCCGCGCCCCTCGTCGCGCTGACGCGCGGCGCGGCCGGCCTGATCCTGGGGCTGGGACCGGACCTGGCGACGGCCACCCCACCAGCCGTGCAGGCGGCCAGCCCAATCGGCGCGGGCGACTCCGCACTGGCCGGGCTGCTGTGGGCTGTCGCAGATGGCTGCGACGCGACCGAAACCGCGCGGCGTGCGGCGGCCTGCGGCACGGCCGCCGCGCTTCAGGAGGGCACAGGGGTCGGCGACCGCGGCCTGGTGGAAAGCTTGCTGCCGCGCATCATGGTGGGGCCCCCGCGGCGCGGCCGTTCTGTGTGATCCGCCGCCATCAGTGGCGCCGCTCGCCTGTCAACAGGCCGAAGGCCGGCTGCCAGGCGAGCGCATACCCTTCAACGACTGGGCAGACGGCTGATGATGTACCCCAGGTTGTTGTGATCTTTGTCGGTCGCGTGAATCCAGATCGTCGTGCCGATTTGGGGCGGAATCACCTGGATGGTGAAGAAGGCCGGTTGACAGAACTTCAGCGGCGCATCATGGGTCATGAAGCCGATGCCTCCCACTATGTTCGGCATCGGCTGCCAGCCGGCCGGCCATCCCAGCGGCGTCGCCATACCCCACGGCGGGAACTGCTCGGCGTAGAAGATCTCGATGTCGAAGATCACGCCATCCAGGGTCGGGTCCTGCACGTGGATCATGATCTCGATCACCCCTTCGCCCAGATGCCGGAACGTGGAGCTGACCCCGGTCAACACCGGCTTTTGCGTCGGCGTGGGCGTGACGGTGGGCGTGGGAGTGGGCGTCACAGTCGGGGTCGGCGTGATGGTGGCGGTCATCGTCGGCGTGCCGGTCTTTGTAGCAGTTCCCGTCGCGGTCGCGGTGCGCGTGACGGTAGCCGTGGCCGTGCGCGTGCGGGTCGGCGTGGAGGTCGGCGGCGCCGTGGGCAGGTCAGTCGGTCGTTGTGTGGCCGTCGCGGTCTGAGTCCACGTCGGCGCCCAGGTCGGCGTGGCGGTGGGCCGCTCGGTGGGCGATGCGGTCGGTGTGGGCGTCGTCTCCACTGGCGAGACTGCGATGGCGTACTCGACCTCCACCTGGAGCGGGCCGCCCGTGTACGGGCCGCTGAACTCGATGAACTCCTCTGGTACGTTCTGCTCGGCGAAGTTGAGCGCCAGGTCGGTGGTTCCATAGCCCACCGGTCCCCACTGGCCGCCGGGGCTGTTGGTATTGACCAGGTTCCAGATGTCGTGCGAGACATACGCCGCGTCGTTGTGGAGCGTGGGGCTGTGCGGCGGCATGTGCGGCATGAAGGGCAGCACGCGGCCAGGCCCGCCCGCTTCGGCGTTGTCGCGGATCGGATCGCTGAACACCAGGGCGTTTGCCGGCAGGCTGGCGCCGGCGAGCGTGACATAGTGTCCGCCCACGCGCACCCAACTGCCCGTGGGCTGCAACTCCCAGAAGCCCAACAGCAGGATCACATCCTCGGAGCGCAGCACCTCGCTCACAACCCATTGGAAGGTGGGTTGCTTCTGTCGCGTCAGCGTGTAGTGGCCGGCCAGTCCCTTGTTGGCCAGGTGCTTCTGGATGCCGCTGAATAGATCGCCGATCCTGGTGCCGCGGTGCGCCGCGCCTGTGCGCTGGCCATCGGTGTCCATCAACCAGGCCAGCTCCTCGACGAATTCGCCATTCGGACCGGGCGCGGTGGCGGGGCTGTCCACATTCAGCGGATCATGGTCATCCCAGGCAAGGGGATTGTACGACTGCACCAACGGGTAGCCGTCGTTGATGACCGGCGGCGCCACGGGCTTCGGCTCGAACTTGGAGTCGAACCACCACAGCGAATTGGCGGCCGCAACCGGCCCACAGTAGGTCCAGCGCCAGTCGGCCGCGCCCGGCGCAGCGCCTACGCCCCAGCGGTCTTGCCGCTGGTCGAAGTCGGGCATCCCGCTCGGCGCATAGTCAATCCAGCCGCCCGCCTTCCAGAAGAAGGTCGGCGTGGCCGTCGGCGTCTGCGTTGGCCTGGGCGTGACGCTGATGGTCAGCGTGACGGTGGGCGTGGCGATTCTGGTTTCTGTGGGGGAAGTTGTGGCGCTCGGCGTCGGCGTGATCGTCGGCGGCCGGCTGGGGGTGGCGGTAGGGGTGGGCGTGATCGTGGGCGGTCGCGTGGGGGTGCGCGTGGGCAGCGCGACGACCGGCGAGACCGCGATGGCGTACTCGACCTCGGCGACGACGCGCAACCACGGGTTGTACGTGGCTGTATAGGGCCTGAACTCTGTGGGGACGTTCAGCCCGCTGAAGTTCGCCAGGTTCAGCCAGCGCGTGTAGAGCGCCGGCCCCCAATTCCCGCCGGGACTGTTGGTCTGAATGACCCGGTAGAGATCGTGGGAGACCAGGCGCGCGTCGTTGTGCAGGCCGCTGCCATGCCCAGGAGGATGCGCCGCGGGCAGCACCCGACCCCACCCGCCGACCTCGGCCGCATTCGCGAACGGATCGCTGAACGCGATCAACCGTCGGACCGGGTCCGCGCCCGCCACCGTCACGTAGTGCCCGCCGATCCGTCGCCAGTCCGCAGCCGTCTGCTGCCAGAAGCCGATCAGCAGGATCACATCCTCGGAGCGCAACACCTCTTCGGCGACCCATGCGAAGTCCGGCGTCTTCGCCAGCGCGACTGTGTAGGCCGCGGCCAGGCCCTTGACCGCCAGGTAGTTCTGGATGGCTTGCGAGAGCTTGACCACGTCGGTGCCGGCCGGGCCAGTCCCAGCCAGCCCAGCCAGGTTGTTGACAAACGGCAGCACGTTGCGCGGGTCGTGGTCATCCCAGACGCCGGGGCTGTAGCTTTGCACCAGCGGATAGCCATCGCTGATGGCGGGCGGGGGGATCGCGGCCGGTTCGAAGACGGAGTCGAACCACCAGAGGGAGTTGGCCGCGGCGACCGGCCCGCAGTGCGTCCACTGGCCCCCGACGTTCTTCCAGCCGCCTTGTTTCTGGTCGAAGTCAGGTACGCCGCTGGGCGCGTAGTCTGGCCAGCCGCCCGCCTTCCAGTAGATGGGCGGCAAGATTCTGGCGAAGAGGGCGAAGGTTGTCAGATGATCCACCGCGGCGGTCACGACGCACGGGTCCACACCGATCGTGCTCTCCACCTCCTCCCAGGTTGCGCCGTCCGCGGTTTGCACGAACAGACCCAGTCCATTCGCCTGATCGCCTGCGGCATCGTAGCAGCGCAGCGCCAGGGTGATTGGCTGGCTGAACTGCGTGACGGGCGTGCCGCCTGACTCCGCGTTCAGGGTAAACGCGTTGCCCGCGTCGCCATAGCCGGCCGGAGGCGCCGGCGTGGCAGGCGCATAGTCGAAGGTAGTCTTGCGATCCACCGCGCCTTCGGGCACGATGACCTCGGCGCTGCCATCGGGCGCGGTCAGCTCGCCGCCGGCCGGGCCGATCACGACCGACGTGGGGCCGGGGGGCGGCGCGGCCGTGGCGGTGGGTGTGGGGGTCAGATGGATGTTGTTGCGCACCATCCACGGCATCCACTGCGCCTGGCCGACGGCCACGGTCCCGCGCATGTCCGGGTGCAGATCACAGTGATAGGGGAAGTGACCGGAGACCGCAAAGATCGTGCTGTACTCCTGGCCGGGAGCCAGCAGCGGCGAGCTGAACGACCCATCGTCCGCGACGACCCGGTGAAAGGTCGTGTCGTCGTTGCGCCAGCGGACCGTGGCGCCGGGGTCAACGATCACGTGGGGCGGCGAGAACTGCAAGGCCGCCATGCTGATGACGACTTCGCCGGTCGAGCCAGGACTGGCGACCAGGCGCGGCGCAAGGGGACGCGCTGCGACCTGGGCCACGATGACGAACAGCAAGAACAGAGCGAGCGTTGCGATCAAACCAGTGCGTTGTCTGCGTCCGAGTTGAGCCCACATCGTTGCACCTCCTTATGGCGAGAAAGTGGGTGAAGTGGAAAAATATCCCGGTTTGGAGGCTTCAGCCGGTTACGCTGTTGGCGAGAGTGACCGGCTAATCCTGAAGGAGGCTTCGCACAGCCTCGAGACCAGAGCGGCGGGCGGCGATTTCAAGGACAGGCCGCCAGCGCGGCTGGCGGCAGAGCAGGCGGAGTGCGATGTGAGCAGCAAGGCAAGACGCAACCAAGAACCGGCAGTATCTTCTCATAGAAAACGGACTGGTCTACTCCATGCCCAGTATCGCGCAATCTGCAACCAATAACAAGATATCCGTTTTCCTGATCGTGCATCAATTGGACGCCGAACCTTTGTTCTGCTATAATCGGGCTGGAGGTGCGCCATGTCTAATCCTCTCGAAGGCTTTTCCCCCGCGGCGCGCGCGTGGTTCACCGAGACGTTCGGGCAGCCGACCCCGCCGCAGACTGCAGGGTGGCCGGTCATTCAGGCCGGCGAGCATACGCTGATCCTCGCGCCGACCGGCTCTGGCAAGACGCTGGCTGCGTTTCTGTGGGGGATTGATCGCATTTTTCAGCAGACGAGCACCGACGGCCGGCCGCCGACGGCCGAGTCGGTCGCGCCGGCAGACGGCCGCGGCCAGCGATCAGTTGGCGGCCCGGCCCGCGGCGTGCAACTGGTGTACGTTTCGCCTCTCAAGGCGCTCAACAACGACATCGAGCGTAACTTGCGCGCGCCGCTGGCCGGCATTCGGGCCACGGCCGAGCGGATGGGCATCGCGCTGCCGCCGCTGCGTGTGGCTGTGCGCACGGGCGACACGCCTGGCCATGCGCGCGCGGCCATGCTGCGCGAGCCGCCGCACATCCTGATCACCACACCTGAATCGCTCTACCTGATGCTGACGAGCCCCCGCGCCCGCGAGATGTTCCGCGCCACGCGCACGGTGATCGTGGACGAGATCCACACCCTGGTCGGCGAAAAGCGCGGCGCGCACCTGGCCCTCAGCCTGGAACGGCTGGAGCGCATCGCGGGCGCGCGCGTTCAACGCATCGGCCTTTCAGCCACCATCTGCCCCCTCGAAGAGGCTGCGCGCTTTCTGGGAGGACAGGAGTCAGGCGTCACCGTGTCACCCTGTCACCCTGTCACCCCATCCCCCCGCCCCGTGACGATCGTAGACACCGGCTACCGCAAGCCGCTAGAGCTGCGGGTGGTCACGCCGGTGGAGGACTTTCGCAACCTGCCGGCCGACACCATCTGGCCGGCCGTCATCCCGGCCGTGTTGGGCGATGTGTTGCGCCACCACAGCACGCTCATCTTCTGCAACAACCGCCGGCTGGCCGAGCGCACCGCAGACCGGCTCAACGCGCAGATCACAGCCGAACGTTCAGAAGAGATCCCGCCTGGCAGCACCGAGGCGCTGGCGCCCGGCGGGATCGCGCGCGACCGCGGCATCTTCGCGCTGGGCGCGGAGGGACCGATCCGCGCACATCACGGCAGCATGGACAAACAGGCGCGGCGCCAGATGGAGGAGGATCTCAAGGCCGGCCGCCTGCCTGCGCTGGTGGGAACCAGCTCGCTGGAGTTGGGCATTGACATCGGCGCGGTAGACCTGGTGGTGCAGCTCCAATCGCCGAAGAGCATCTCGCAAGGGCTTCAGCGTGTGGGACGGTCCGGCCACATGGTCGGCCAGACCAGCCGCGGCCGCATCTATGCGACCTTTCGCGAAGATGTGCTGGAAGCTGCGGCCGTGGCGCGCGGGATGCTAGAAGGGGACGTCGAGCCGGTCGCCACGCCGCAGAACCCGTTGGACGTGCTGGCGCAGCAGATCGTAGCCATGGTCGCGGTCGAGACGTGGTCGGTCCCCGCGCTGTTCGACCTGGCGCGGCAGGCGTATCCGTATCGCAATCTGACCCTGGAGGCTTTTCATGGCGTGCTCGACATGCTGGCGGGCAAGTATCAGGCGCTCGGCGGGCCGACGCACGCGTCGCTGCGGGCCAGGGTGGCTTGGGATCGCGTCAACGACCGCGTGGCCGCCCTGCCCGGCTCGCGGCTCCTGGCCTTGATGAACCCCGGCGTCATCCCCGACACCGGCGCGTACGACGTCTACCTGGCCGACGGCAAGACCCGGGTGGGCCAACTGGACGAGGAGTTCGTCTTCGAGACGCGCGTCGGCGACAACTTCCTGCTCGGATCCAACATCTGGCGCGTGCTGGAGATGCGCGACGATCGGGTAATCGTGGGCGACGCGGCGGGCGCAGTGCCGCGGATGCCATTCTGGCGCGGGGATTATCCCTGGCGGCCGTGGGAATTGGGCCTGCGCATCGGCCGGCTGCGCGGGGAGATCGGCCGGCGGGTGGCGGACGAAAATCGCAAATCGAAAACTGAGGCTGGGGAATCGCCGGCTGGTCTGCCCTCCACCATCGCCTGGCTGCAGCGCGAATACGCGCTCGATGCGAACTCGGCGCACAACCTGGTCGGCTATGTCCAGCGGCAGTTGGATGCGGTGGGGGTCGTGGCGTCGGACAAGACGATCGTCGTCGAGACGTTCCAGGATGCGGTCGGCGATGGCCGGATGGTGGTGCACTCATCGTTCGGCGGCCGGGTGAACGGCGCCTGGGCGCTGGCGCTGAGCAGCGCGCTGCGAGAACGCTACGGCGTGGGCATCGAGGCGCAGGCCAACGACGACGGCATTCTGCTGCGCTTTCCGCAGACCATCGGGGCGGCGGCCGGCGACCCTCGGCAGGGGGTAGATGTGGTCGCCAACATGACGGCCCAGGAAGCGCGCGAACGCATCCTGGCCGAGCTGCCGCAATCCGCGCTGTTCGGCGCGCACTTCCGCATGAACGCGGCCCGCGCGCTGCTCTTGCCCCGGTCGCATGGCCACAAGCGCACCCCCTTCTGGCTGCAGCGACTTAAGGCCAAGGATTTGCTCGGCCTGGTGCAGCGCTACGGCGATTTCCCCATCGTCGCGGAGACCTATCGTGATTGCCTGCGCGACGTGCTCGATCTGCCCCACCTGGAGGAGGTGCTGACCGGCATCGAGAACGCCGAGATCCAGGTCGTGCCCATCGCGACGCTGGCGCCGTCGCCCATCGCCGCGGGGTTGCTGTACAATTTCATCAGCGTCTACATGTACGAATGGGACGCGCCCAAGGCCGAGCGGCAGCTTCAGACGCTGGTGTGGCAGGCCGACTATCTGGACGATCTGCTGGCGCCGGCCGTGGGCCGGCCGTCCGCGGCCGTGACCGTGGGGACGGGTGCGCCAGCCGCCTCCGCTGAGGACCGCGCAGCCACGGCCCCCGATCTGACGACCCTCCTGGAGCCGGAGGCGATTGCCGAGACGCTGGCCCAGGTTCAGCATCTGCCGCCCTTCGCCGCGCGCAGCGCGGATGAGCTGGCGGTCATCCTTGCCGAGTTGGGCGATCTGGACACGGACGAGGTCGCCGCGCGCTGCACAGGCGATGCGCACGCCTGGCTGGCCGATCTGGCGGCTCAGGGCCGCATCAGCGAGCTGGAGATGCCCACCGCCTCTGGCCCCGCGCGGCGCTGGGTGGGGGCAGAGCTGGCCGAGGAATATCGGAGCGCGTTCCTGGCTCCGCGCTTTTCACTTCCCATCCTGCACCGCTATCTGCGGGCGGCCGGGCCGGTCGCCCGGCCGGAGATCCTGGCGCGCTACGCCTTCGATGGCGAGCGGCTCGATGCGGCGCTGGCGCAGTTGATGGCAGAGCGCCAGATCGTATCGGGCCGCTTCACCGCTCCCGGCGACAACCTCGGCGGTGCAGCGGCAGGAGATCAAGCGGCGGCAGCCGCGATGCCGGCCGCCGGCGCGATCCAATACTGCGACCGCGATCTCCTGGCGCGCATCCGCCGGCGCACCATCGCGCTGCTGCGCTGCGCGGTGCAGCCGGTCCCGCTGGCGACCTATGCGGACTTCCTGGCGCGGTGGACTTCTGGATCGTCGCTGCGTGGGGTGATGGCTCAACTGGCAGGAGTGGCCTTGCCCGGCCCGGTGTGGGCGCGCGATGTGTTGCCCGGCCGGCTGCCCGATTTCCACGGCGATGATCTGGCCGCGCTTTGCGAGGCGGGCGAGCTGGTTTGGGTCACGGCGGGCCGCGATCCGCGCCGCGGCCATGTGCGTTTCTTCGGCCGCGGGCAGGGCGGCCTCTACCTTGGCCCGCCGGAAGAGGGCGGGCTGAGCGAACTCGCGCAGGCCGCGTATGCCTTCTTGAGGAGCGAAGGCGCATCCTTCATGGCCGATCTGCAGGCCGGGCTGGGCATGAAGCCGGCCGACGTGCAGGCCGCGCTGGTGGAGCTGGCGCTGGCCGGGTTGGCGACGAACGATACGCTGGACGCGCTGCACGCGATTCTGGCCTTCCAGCCCGCGCCCTTGGCCGACAAGACGCCGTTCAGCTCGTTGGAGGCTGACCTGGCGGGCCGCCTGCCCCCGCGGCCGCTGACCCGCAACCGCTATCGCACGGCCAAACAGGAGGCCGCGCGTCGTGTGGAGAGAATGACGGCCGCGAATGAATTGTGGCCGGGCCGCTGGTCGCTCGTGTACCGGGTCGCCGTGCTCGGCCCGCCGCTCTCCGATGCTGCGCGCAGCGAAGCCCAGGCGCGGGCGCTGCTGGCGCGCTACGGCGTGGTCGCCAGGGAAGTGATGGACCGGGAAACCGGCCCGTTCGACTGGGCGCTGATCTACGCGCAGTTCCAACGCATGGAGCTGCGGGGCGAGCTCCGCCGCGGCTACTTCGTGGCGGGTCTATCGGGGGTGCAGTATGCCCTGCCCGAGGCCGTGGAGCGCCTGCGCGCGGCCGGCGAGGAAGACACGCCGATCGTCCTGAACGCGACCGATCCCGCGAACCTCTACGGCGGCGAGGGGTTGGGGGACGCCCCGGCCTTTGCGCGGCTCCCCTCGACGCACGTCGTTCTCGTGGCCGGCCGGCCGATCCTGATAGCCCAGGACGGCGGTGAGCGCGTGATCGCCGCCGCGAGCGCGACCGAAGAAGAGCTTCGCCGCGCGCTGCAGACCTACCTGGCGCGTCCTGCCGCGCCGCGGCGCATGTTCGTGGCCGAGTGGAACGGGGCGCCGGCCCTCGATGGCCCGGCCGAGGCGCTGCTGCGCGGGCTGGGGTTTCATCGCACGCCCGCCGGCCTGGAGCGGTGGGAGGCGAGGTGATGACGGGTGGGGCCTCGGGCTTTCGAGAATTTCCTGGATGAACGGCCCCTTCTTCCTCCGTCAACCCGTATCGCCGATACACCTGGTGACCTGTCTATCGGACCTTTTCCGAAGCCTATAGGACAGCCATAAACTAGTAATGTCCTATAGATGGCTGTCCGATAGGTTGGGTCTGGTTGTCTATGACGTAGGGGATGCGCATGGCGGCTTTTCTATAAAGGACACCCTCACGCTCTAAAGGACAGTCTCCCAATACCAATGTCCTTTATGAGAGTGAGTTATAGAGATGAGCTGTGTAAGATGTAGCGTGCCCAGCGACGTTTGCCCTGCCTATCGAGCCAGCCTTCTTCTGTCAGACGCTGCAGAATACGCGTTGCAGTCTTAGTGGAAACCTGCAACACTACCGAGACATCCTGATTCACAATGAATCCCTGCTGCTGTAGCAAGGGCAGCAACAGCGCAAGATCGCCTGGCATGGCCCGCTCTTCAAGCGAAGGCTCGATAATCTCATACACTCGGCCGCCCTTCCGGGTTAGACGCGCTATTTGCTTGCCGATCAGATCCTTGATGGCGCTGGAGGCCCGGTAGATGTCCAGACCGACAAGCTTCTGGAACTCTCTGCTGGTGAAATGTCCTCCATGTGCTTTCGCGTAGGCCAAGATGCGCTTCTGGTCTCCCGTCAAATTCCTGTTCTCAAACCGCTGTAGCCATATTAGCGTCTGCGGATCATAGACGGGTTGGTTCAACAGGGTCACTTGCACAACGAACGTGCTGACGAGATCAAACTGGGGTGGATAGAAACCTTCGCGCTCCATCACGTCGAACATCCGGGGGATGCCTTCACCCAATTCGCGCATATACCCCAAGGCTACCAAAACCCGGACCGCCAGCGGATTGCGCGAAAGGTGGACACCTCTTCTTAGCTTGAGGTCTTCGAGGGTGATTGGACTGGGCGGCAGACCGGGGCTGCGGATTTCCAGCCGATCGTCAAACATGGATACCTCGATGCCAAGCCCTTGAATGCTGTAATCCCGGTGGGCGATAGCATTGACGATGGCCTCTTGCCAGGCGAAGGTGGGGTATTCCAGGCGTTCGGTGAAAAAGAGATCCTGCAAGGTATGGCGTTCGCGGATGAAAGGCTGAATAGCGGCATACGCCTTCTCGGGCAACACGGCCAACGGGAATTCGACGGGAATTCGTTTGGCGATGTTGAGTTCTGCGCCGTGCCGCCGTTCGACGCCTTCCCAACGCACGAAGTCTATGCCGCACCGGGGGTGCCAGCGCAGCGGATCTTTGCCGAAAAGCAACAACCCCGCCAGGTTGGGCGCCAGCCGTCCATTCCGATTCTCCACCAGGCGGTAGGCGCGCAAGGTATCTTCTGCAGATGCGCCGGGCAGCAGACGCTCACTCAATGATCGCACCAGAGCCAGGTCCACGTCATCCAGCGTGGCGCCAGGGGGAAACGAACGCTCCCAGAGGCCCTGCCCCTTGGTCTGCTTGAGGGCGGCAATCTGGGTCGCATCGAACGGTTGGTTGGCATCACTGACACGCAGGAGGTAGCGGCCGTCGGTAAGTTGGTGGACCTCAGGGCTCCAGTCTACCTGAAAATGCAGCAGAACCTTTCCGTCCGAAGTCATCATCTCCTCGCCGCGAGCCCGTAGCGGCGGCTTGACGTAGTCCTGGCTGGTCGGCGCAGAACGGATCAACTCCCGCTTATCGGCAGGATGCGGTACCCCGCTGACGTCGCCGTTGTCCTCGATGCCGATCACCATCTCGCCGCCGTCGGCGTTCGCCATCGCCGAGAGGGTCGCGGCCACATCGCGGGCAACGTCGGTGGCCTTGCGATGCCGCCACGTCCCGCCGCCGCGATCGAAGGCTGATTTGCGCTCGAAGAACTGGCCCTCTTGCTGTGAGGCCCAGCGGGTCAATGTTTCCACCGGGACCGCGTTCATTTCTTCCCCTCCACCACCGCGACCTCTTCCTCCGTCAACCCGTACAGCCGATACACCACCTGGTCAATCAGCCGGTCGGTGGCGGCCAGGCGCGCCTTGAGCGGCAGCAGCTTCGCCAGGTTGGCCTCGTACTCGATCTGGAGTCGCTCCTGGAATGCACGGCCGCTGGGGTCGGTCGCGAGCTTGCGGCGGTTCTTGCGCAGGATGTTGAGCAGCTCAGCGAGCGTGACGTGCGGCTCGGCCTTCTGGTAATCGCCCAGGTAGCCGAGCAGTCGGCTCTTGCCGGTGAGCGTGTCCGGCGCCGCGCCGATTTCGCGGCCCAGCCAGGCCAGGAAGCCCTTGACCTCGGCCTGCTTTTGCTTGTTCAGGGCGATCATCTGCTCGGCGAGGTGGGCCAGGAGGTCATGGATCACATCGCGCCGGTCGGATGTGCCAGCGGACGTGCCAGGCACTTGCGAAGTGCCTGGCACGTGACCCGGCGCATCCCCGGCCGGCGCCAGGTGCGCATCCACGCAGGCCAGGAGCGGGGCCGCGTCGCCGGTCGCGGCGAACCGGGCGTAGAGTTGACGGGCTTCTTCGGCGTAGCGGGTGCGATCGGCGGTGGGGGTGGTGAAGGCGATCGGTGGAATGGGAAATGGGTTGAGGTACGCCGTTTTCATCCGAAAGTAACCGCCCCGCAGGTCGGTGCCGGTTTGTTGCAGGAAAAAGGTCATCATTTGGCTGTTGAGCAGAGCTGTCAGCGCCAAAAGAGACATTTTGCCCTCGTCGCGCAGCCGGATACCATAGACGGTGTCTATGATGAAACGACCTTCAAGGTCACAAGCAAACTCGGCCCGCCCGGCGACATCCGGTAAGACAAGTTTGGGTAACGGTAATAGCTGAAGATTTCGTGGGTAACTATGGCAAAACCAATCGTCTCGCCCCACAAATCTACCCCGATCCCGACTTTCCAAGTCGCGCCGGTTCGACGGATGATTCAGGTATTTCCATGTCTTCGGGTACTGTGTTGCCAGTTCGTTTGCAAAGAGTAACCGAACGTTGTTATTTGCTGTTTGATAAGGAAACAACAAGTAGTTGTCGGTCTCATAGCTGTACGGGTCAATATCCCGACCAGTCAGTGACGGTCGCATGAGGTCACTTTCAATTTCTACCCGTTGTTCCAGGGCGCGCGAGTAGAATTGGTCGCCCTGGCGCTGCATTTGGAAAATTTGATCGGCGCGTGTGCCCGTACCCTGGAATACTACTGCAATATCTTCAAGGCGCGGGTTGCGGCTCAATTTTTCCAGCAAGGATTTCGTAACGCCTATCGAGAAGTTCCACGGCCGATCACCCGCGACGTCGCAAGCAGCCGTTCCATGCTGCCATCTTCCGGCGCTATCGGGCAGTGGTTGGCTATCTTCATTAGCGGTATCCAGGCTGGCGAACCGTAGTGTTTGGGTGGGCGTATTGTGCAGAAACAATAAGCAGGTGTAGGTCATGACTCCCGGAAACACCTGGAAGGAGCCGAAGTCCACCAACAGGTCAACAACGCGCTGCCCGGCGAGCCATGAACGGAGCGCTTCGCCTACGCGCGTCGTGAACCATTTGTTGGGCATAATCATGCCGAAGCGGCCCTCTGTCTTCAGCAGCCGCAGCCCCCGTTCGGCGAAACAAAGGTAGATATCAAACTCGCCTTTGGCAGCCGCGTGATAGGCACGGCTATAATATGACCAGGCGGCCGGGTCGGCGTCTTTGAGCCGGATGCTCCGCACATACGGCGGATTCCCGATCACCGCATCGAACCCCCCATTCTCCGCCCAATCGCGCCGCGCCAGGTCAACGAAGACCTCCGGGAATTCCAGCTCCCAGTGGAAGAAGCGTTTCTCATCCCACAGCCGCCGCGCCTTCGCGATGGCGGCGCGATACTTCTCCTCCAGCTCGCGTTCCCCGCGCAGCGCGGGCAGCACGTCCGCGGCGTGCACGGTCAGCAGCTCGAGGGAAGCGCCAGACCTTTGAGGTTTCAGAAACCTCAAAGGTCTTTCTTCGTCGAAGTATTGGCTCACCCACAGGTCGAGCACCTGTTTGTAGGGGGTCAGCGCCTGTTGCAGGGCGGCGAACTCATCGGCGCTCTGCCGCACGTCGGCCAGGGTGGCGTCGGCGCGGCCGGCCACTTCGGTCATCACCGCGGTCAGGTCGAGCAGCCCGGAGAACGGCCCGCCCCACAGCGCCATCTGGCCGCTGTCCGTGCTGGCGATGGCCGCCTCCACGGTGCGCACGTCCGCGCCGATCAGCGAGTTGCCCCAGCGCAGGTGATGATCCAGGAAGCTGAGGGGCGCGCCGACGGTGAAGGAGTGGAGCCACAGGCTCAGCTTCGCCAGCTCCACGGCCATGCGGTTCAGATCCACGCCGTAGATGCACCGCTTCATCACCAGGCGGGTCAGCAGGCTGGTGTCATCCAGCCGGGCCGGGTCTATCGTGATCCCCTGCCGCGCCAACTCCGCGGTGATGTCGCGGCGCACGGCCGCCACCAATTGGTGGATCGGGTTCCACTCCGGCGGCGCGTCGCGATGGTCGTCGTGGTAGGCTTGCAGCCGTTGGATGATGCCGTCGGTCAGGAAATCCACCGCGTTGACCAGGAAATGGCCCGACCCCATCGCGGGATCGCACACCTTGATCCCCAGGAACGCCTCGCGGGCGTCCCGTTCGGCGGCGGCCAACTGCTGGCGCAACAAACGGTTGGTCGCCGGGGCGGCCGCGGCCGGCCCGGCCAGCTTGCGGCGCAGATCAACGCAGCGCGCCATCGCCGCCTCGAAGACCCCCTGGCGCTCGGCCAGCACCGGCCCCAACGTCTGGCGCACGATGTAATCCACGATGTAGTCGGGGGTGTAGTAGGAGCCGGTGGCTTTGCGCTCATTCGTGACAGCGGAAGAGATGCCAGAGATGCCATCTCTGCGGAGAGATGGCATCTCTGGCATTTCCAGCAGCCCCTCGTAGATGCTGCCCAGGTTGCGCACGCTGATGTAGCCGTAGTCCACCGGCTCGCCCGCGTCGTACACCAGGATGTTCACGGCGCGCGCCACGGCCCGGTCGCTCAGCTTGTGCGTCTCCAGGAAGCGGTTTTCGGGCGTGGCCGGGTTGAAGAGGCCGCCGTCGTAGCGGGGGATGCCCAGGCTGGGGTCGCCCAGGTCAATACGGTGGAAAAGGGCTAGCAGGCTGTCGTATTGCCGGGTCGCGTGGGTCGCGTCGCTCAGCGGCAGCCCACGCTGGCGCTTGTCCGCGAACTCGGCCGCCATGCGGGTCAGGCTTTCGGCGTGATAGGCGGGATTGTCCACTGGGAGCAGCCCGCG
>Ga0194127_10003545_pt1 | contig 19880 bp, 19 predicted proteins | sample TA2KigC100mmetaG_FD_148624 | JGI IMG/M metagenome (GOLD analysis project Ga0194127, IMG submission 148624) | Freshwater microbial communities from Lake Tanganyika, Tanzania - TA2015036 Kigoma Deep Cast 100m | ecosystem: Environmental > Aquatic > Freshwater > Lake | place: Tanzania: Lake...
GGGGATCGGTGAGAATGTCGCCGAACAAATTGTCGGTGACGATCACGTCGTAGCGATGCGGGTCTTGCACGAAATAAATGCACGCGGCATCGACATGGTTGTATGCGGTGGAGACATCTTTGTATTCTCCGGCGACCCGATCGAATGTGCGCTGCCAAAGATCGCCGGCGAATGTCAGAACATTCGTTTTGTGCACGAGCGTCAAATGTTTGCGGGCACGGGTGCGGGCAAGATCGAACGCGAAGCGCACGCATCGTTCGACGCCCTTTGCCGTGTTCACGCTTCCCTGCGTGGCGACCTCGTCGGGGGTGCCGCGGCGCAACACGCCGCCTTCGCCGACATACGGACCTTCGGTGTTTTCGCGAATGACAACAAAGTCGTGGGCTTTGGTCTGACCGGGTGCGATTCCACTGAATGGACGCAGATTGACATACAGGTCTAGTTCGAAACGCATCTTCAACAACAGGCCGCGCTCGATCACACCCGGCGGAACTCCGGGCGTGCCGACGGCACCCAGCAGGATCGCGTCAAACCGTCGCAATTCGGCCAGGGTCGCGTCAGAGAGCACCTCTCCGTCGCGCAAATAACGCGCGCCACCGAGATCAAAACTCGTCGTCGCAAGTTTGACACCGGTCGCCGCGACGGCCTTCAACGCTTCGGCCAAAACTTCGGGGCCGATCCCGTCGCCACCGATCACCGCGACGCGATGACCCGCCGCAGACCTATTCGCCATCGGTCGGCCCGTGAAATTTTTGCGAAAACATATCTCAAGCGTACGGTGCAAACCCGAGCCAATCCCGCCCATTTAGACGGCGCAATGTAGATAGCATTTTGAGCCAGATGATCCACAAACTTTCCCGAAAAACCTTCGAGCGCCTGCGCGAGGAGCATGCCGACCTGACCGGTCGTGGCCGAATCGCGGCAGCCGAGAAAATCGCGCGCGCCCGCGAGCATGGCGACCTCAAGGAAAACGGCGACTACCACGCCGCCAAAGACGAGCACGGCCAAATGGAGGCGCGCATCCGCCAACTCGAATCGATCATCGAGAATGTCGAAATCGTCGAGGTTTCCCAAGACGGCACGGTGGGCATCGGCATGATCGTCTCGATCGTTTACGACGGCGTCGACGACTCGATGGCCGAAACTTTTCTGATCGGCCACATCGAGGAGCAAAGCGACGCAACCATCATGAGCCCGACCTCTCCCCTGGGTTCGGCGTTGCTCGGCGCGAAAGCGGGCGACATCGTCACCTATCAGGCGCCGAACGGCAAGATGAAGGTCAAGGTTTTGGAGACCCGGGCACAGTGAAGAAAGAAGCGGTGGCACCTCTGCCCGGCTTGCCACCAGGTTTCGAAGTCGAATTACCTGGTCGCGGAAAAACCTTCTACCGAGAAAAGAAAGGCCCCGATGGTGCGCCCACGCTGTTGCTTCTGCACGGGTGGACCGCCACGGCCGACCTGAACTGGTTCACCTGCTTCGACGCGCTTTCTGAAAACTTCAATGTTGTCGCCTTAGATCTGCGCGGTCACGGACGGGGCATCCGCACCAAGTCAAACTTCAAACTCGAAGACTGCGCCGACGACGTCGCCGCGCTCGCCGATCAACTCGGCATCGCGACATTTATTCCTGTCGGTTACTCGATGGGTGGCACGATCGCCCAACTCGTGTGGCAACGCCACGAGGCGCGAGTACGGGGCATCGTGTTGTGCAGCACGGCGAGTCACTTCGTGCAGTCGCGAGAAGAGAAACTGAGCTTCTTCGGCCTCACTGGTTTGGCCGCGCTTTCGCGCTTGACGACGCCCCAGGCCCGCACCTGGTTGACCGACCAGATCTACCTGCAGCGCAAGTCGACCGGATTAGCACCGTGGGCGATACAACAAATCGCGAGCCACGACTGGCGCCATATTCTCGAAGCGGGAAGCGCGATCGGCAACTTCGACTCGCGCGAGTGGTTGCCCCATCTCGACGCACCCGCGTCGGTCGTGATCACCACGGAAGATGGTGTAGTGGCACCCGATCGGCAAACCGAGCTCTATCAACTGGTCGGCGATGTCGAGGTGTTCGAGGTGCGCGGCGGACACAACGCCGTATTCGCCGAAAAAGAGATCTTCGTGCCAATCTTGGTCGAGGCGTGCATGTCGGCTTATCTCCGCTCTACGCGCTGAAGTTTCTTGCCGAAAAACTAATCGACGGTTTCGCGACTGACCACGACCTTCGGGTCGAGCCACAAGTTGTTCACCGCGTCGGCCAGACTGCCCCGTGCCGAACCCGCGTCGGTGACAATGTCGTTTGGCGTATCGGCAAAACGCAAGACAGAGGCCACGCCGTTGTCGCACACGCTCACGACCAAACGCACGCGACGACGCTGTGGGTGCTGGCTCGGCGGAACGTCGTCGACAGTCTCGTCGTGTGAGTTTTCGTCGCTGTCGATCGGTGCGGCCCAGCCGCAGGTTAGAACGACCGCCGCGTCGAACATTCGGGCGATCGCGCTGCTCGGGGCCTCGAGCAATTCGTAGACGTCGCCGTGTTCGGCCAAGAAACTGATGCGAAGCGCGCCGTTTTGATTGGTTCGCACCCCGTCGGCGTCGACGATGCTGACGCCATAAAGTCGGGCTCGCGGCAAATCAAAACCGTCGAGTGAAGAATGCAGGCTGGCTTCGACACAGGTGGCCAAATCGATCGGCTCAAGTTCTTTTTGCATGCCCCGATGTGTGCCGCTCGCACCGACTCGGCTCGTCCACGGTTGGTGCACCCGTCATCGATCGTCGAACCTCGAACATGCAATTCATGAGAAATGTGCGACTATTTAACTGATGTCTGGGAGCACAGGTCTTGCCATAAGAGTCTGCAAAAGACCCCTGATTTCTCTGACGACCTCATTTTTTCTTTTGATCTCTGTTTGGTCACTGCTGACACCGCTCTTTGCCGGACCAGATGAACCAGCCAGCTACATACGCGGTGCGGCGATCGTTCGAGGAGTCATAGTTGGGACCAACATTCCCGCAAACGAATCAACGGCATATTGGTCTACCTATGTCGATATTCCCCAACAATTTGGTGTCGCACAACTAGTGCCATGGTGCTTTGTTGGACAACCTGAAAAACCCGCATGCTCTCAGCCATTAGAAACTTTGGTACCCGTGGAGGAACCCCGAACCGACATGGGTCGATATCCACCAATCGGATATGTTTTCAGTGGGATCGGCTCGCTGATTGGCCCCACCGACTTGTCGGTTCTACTGAGTCGAATGATCAATGCGCTCGCAAGCGCCTTCTTAGTTTCTCTTGCATGCATAAATCTGCTTCAGGTGAAACGAAGTTTGCTTGTGGTGATTGTGGCGGTCACACCTGGAGTGATTTTTTTCGCTTCAATAATCAATTCGAGTGCGATTGAGATCTCGGCAGCACTCTGTTTTTGGTGCGGAATGTCAGTTCGTCAAATCAACGAATCGAAGGTTCACCTTTTATCCATTGCCGTATCAGGATCTCTTCTAGTCTTGGCCCGCACCACCGGACCCATTTACTTTGTAATCACCTTGCTAGTGACTTGGATGGCCAACTATTCGGATAAAGGATTCAACGAGTTCAAAGCCCGCTTACTCAAACCACTAATCGCACCAGTGATCTCGCTTGTCATGGCTCTTCTCTGGCACCTTCGGATCTACTCATTCAACTTGAAGAGCAACTATGCAGAAAAAAGTGCCCCACTGACTCTATTCGAGGTCATTGAACAGTCTTTTGCTGATCTTTCGCGCAAGATCAGCGAAGCAATTGGAAACTTTGGTTGGCTCGATACCCCTGCGCCAACTATTGTTGTCTGGTTTTTTATCTCCGCAACTGCTGTAGTTGTTTTCTCTCGTTGGGAGCAAAAGCCAAACACGACGAAATTGGCCTTGATAGCATTAAGTTTGCTCATTTTTGCCGTAATGGTTTATCTGAATTGGAATACTCAAAAATACGGTAGAAAATTTGGTGTGCAAGGACGACACCTCACACCATTGCTGGTCGGTATTCCGATTATTGGCGGTACGCGCTGGCGACCTTCAAAAAGCACCAGAAAACTGCTTTTACTCGGTTGGTCTATCTCCGTCTTCATCTCGGGCGTCTACTCCGTTCGGCGCTACAGCGTCGGGGTTAAAGACTTGAATTTTTTCAAGATGTTTTCTGATCCTCTTTGGACACCGCGGTTCGGTGTCATACCGTCGCTTCTGAGTCTTTTCATTTTCACTTGTGCCGTTGCCTTCATTGTTTACTCAATCGAAGCGAACAATGACACGGCTCCCGTTTGAACGACGGCTGAGGCCGGGCAGAATAGAACGGTGAGTTCGCAACCCAAAACACTGGCGCAAAAGATTTGGGATCGCCATGTCGTGACCTCGGGGGCGAACCAACCAGACCTTTTGTATATCGACCTGCACCTTGTTCATGAGGTCACGAGCCCGCAGGCATTCGACGGTCTGCGCCTGGCCCAACGCACGGTGCGACGCCCCGACCTCACGGTGGCGACCGAAGACCACAACGTCCCGACCGAAAACATCCACTTGCCGATCGCCGACCCGATCTCGGCCAAGCAAATCGAGGTGCTTCGCAACAACGCCAAAGAATTCAAGATCACCCTCTATGAGATGGGCAACGCGGGTCAGGGCATCGTGCACGTGATCGGCCCCGAGCAGGGTCGCACTTTGCCCGGCATGACGATCGTTTGCGGCGACAGCCACACGGCGACGCACGGCGCATTCGGCGCGCTCGCGTTTGGAATCGGCACGAGCGAGGTCGAACATGTTTTGGCCACGCAGACTTTGCCCCAGGCCCGACCCAAATGGATGAGCGTCACGGTCGATGGTCGGGCCCCGAACGGCGTCACCGCCAAAGACATGATCCTGGCGATCATCGGCAAGATCGGCACGGGCGGCGGCATCGGTCATGTGATCGAATATCGCGGCGCGGCGATTCGAGCGCTGTCGATGGAAGGTCGAATGACTATCTGCAACATGTCGATCGAGGCGGGCGCGCGGGCCGGTCTGGTCGCACCGGATGAAACCACCTTCAACTATTTGCGCGGCCGCGAATTCGCGCCCACCGGCGCCGAGTTCGACGCGGCGATGGCCGACTGGCAGACCCTGCGCACCGACGACGGCGCGGTATTCGACAAAGAAGTCGTGATCGACGCGAGCAAACTCTCCCCGCATGTAACTTGGGGCACGAACCCCGGCCAGGTCGCGACCCTCGACGGTCAGGTGCCCCAACCGTCCGATTTTGCCGACCCAACCGAGCGCGACGGCGTGTCCCGAGCCCTCGATTACATGGGTTTGACCGCGGGCACCAAGATTCGCGACATCAAGGTCGACACGGTGTTCATCGGCTCGTGCACGAACTCGCGCATCGAAGACCTGCGCCAAGTCGCCCAAGTGGTGCGTGGACGAAAAGTTTCGGTGAAGCGGGCGATGGTCGTGCCGGGCAGCCACGCCGTCAAACTTCAGGCCCAGGCCGAGGGTCTCGACAAGATTTTCATCGATGCCGGCATCGATTGGCGCGAGCCCGGTTGTTCGATGTGCCTGGGGATGAACCCCGACAAGTTGGCTCCGCAAGAACGTGCCGCCAGCACCTCGAACCGCAACTTCGAAGGGCGCCAAGGCAGAGGTGGTCGAACCCATCTCGTTTCGCCCAGCGTCGCCGCCGCGACCGCGATCGCCGGCCACTTCGCCGCCCCCGAGGACTTGAAATGAAAGCCGTTCGCGTGATCTCGGGTCGAGGAGTGCCATTGAGGCGCAGTGACGTGGATACTGACCAGATAATTCCTGCCGAATGGTTGAAGCGCGTCGAACGCACGGGCTTCGAAAAGGGTCTGTTCTCGACCTGGCGCGACGATCGAAATTTCGTGCTCAACGACGAGCGATTCGCGGGTGGTTCGATTCTCGTGGCGGGAAAAAGTTTTGGCGTTGGCTCATCGCGCGAACACGCCGTGTGGGCGATTCAACAAGGTGGATTCGACGCCGTAATCGCGCCGAGTTTCAGCGACATCTTTCGCAACAATTGCGCAAAGAATGGCCTCGTCGCGGTCGAAGTCGGCGAAGACATCGTGCACAAACTCTGGCAAATCATCGAAGCCGACCCACAAACAGAAATCACGGTGGATGTCGAACGCCTGCTCGTCGAAGTGCCGAGCAGAGGTTTGAGCAAAAATTTCGCGATGAACGCCGACACCCAAGATCGACTGCTCAACGGGCTCGACGACATCGCAATTTCCCTTCAATTCGAAGCGGCGATCGCCGATTTCGAAAAAACCCGGCCAAGTTGGTTTTAGCCGGTCTTTAGAAAAGAAGCCAGATCGACGAGTCGCTTGTCGGTCGAAAAAACCTCGATCGGAGCCTGGGTCGCGAGTCGAAGCCCACGCTGAATGATGCGACATGTCGTGTGCTGGTTGTATTCGGCCAACGTGACCGCCCAACCGTCTTTGCCCGCCCGTGCGGTTCGCCCCGAACGATGCAGATACGTTTTCACCTCGAGTGGCGGCACATAGTGCACGACGATGCCGACATCGTCGATGTCGATGCCTCGCGCAGCGACATCGGTGCAGACCAATATGTTGAGTTCGCGCCGGGCGAACCTTCGCAATGATCGTTCGCGTGCGCCTTGCGCCATGTCGCCATGCAGAGGCGAAACTTTTTCGCCCAGTTTGGCGAGATCGTCGGCGACCTTGTCGCAGGTGCGCTTGGTGTCGCAGAAAACCACGGTCTGACCACCATTGCGGGCCATGACGGCGATCACCCGATTTTTGTCCATGTGGTGAACGCCCAAGAAAAGATGGCGCATCGTGCCAACCGTGTCGGTCGGTGCGTCGATGCTGACTTCTTGCGGCGAATTCATATAACGCTTGACGAGCGTGGCGACCTGACCGTCGAGAGTCGCCGAGAAGAGCATCGTCTGATGCTCTTTTGTGACATGCCGCAGAATCCATTCGACCTGGGGCATGAAGCCTTCGTCGGCCATGCGGTCTGCCTCGTCGAGAACCATGATCTCGACACTGCCCAAGTTTGCCTCACCTTCTTTCATCAGGTCGATGAGACGCAACGGAGTGGCGACGATGATTTCGACGCCCGAGAAAAGTTGTTCGACCTGTTTGTCGCGTGCCGCGCCGCCGTAAACGGCGACGACCCGCACGCCACAACTTTTGGCGATCGGCGAGAGCACATCGGTCACCTGCACGGCAAGTTCGCGGGTCGGCACAAGCACGACACCGCGGGGCTTTTTGGGTTCGGCCTTGGCCGTGCGGATTGCGCGCTCGATCATCGGCACGCCGAAAGCCAGCGTCTTGCCCGAGCCCGTTCGGGCCCGACCGCAAAGGTCTACCCCGGTCAAGGCCACCGGAATCGCCTCCGTTTGGATCGCAAATGGTGAAGCAAACCCCGCGCTCGCCAGGCCCGCGTCGACGCGGTCGCTGACCCCGAGACGCGCAAACTCGGTCGGTGTCGGCACGGGCGGACGAAGGCTGGTGTTGGCGCCGATATCGCCCGTGGCCCGATCGCTTGACTTGTGCTTTGGTCCGCGACGCCGCGATTTGGGGTCAGACATTTGAACTCACACGCTACCAACTCGAGTTCGCTGACTCAGGAGTCAGTTTCGGCTGACCACTCAGACAGTAGACAAATTCAGATGATGTGAGTAAGGTCAAAAATTGTGTCACAACAAAACTTAGGCGAATCAGTTCTCGACGAGCCGCTCTTCACCGGGCGCAAAGGCATCGTCTATGACTGGCAAAAATTGTTGGTTCCATCCGAGGCAGTCTTCGAAGCATCTCTTGAAACACTTCTAAACGCTGGCAAAGACGATTCCGCCCCGCGATACGCGTGAACGCTCAAGCGCACCCGAATCGGGTGCTTGTTCTGGGTTGTGGTTCTGTGGCGCAGTGCGTGATTCCACTGCTGTTGCGTGACCTGAAGATCAAACCCAGTTCGCTTTCGATCCTCGACTTTGTCGACAACCGACCACGCGTTGCCGATGCGATCAAACAGGGTGCCAGTTACGAGATCGGTCAGGTCACCCGAGAAAATCTCGACGCAATTTTGTCGCCACAACTGTCGGCCGGCGACATCTTGCTCGACCTCGCCTGGGACATCGACAGTCCGACAATTCTCGAGTGGTGCCACAATCGCGGTGTTCGATATCTCAACACATCGGTCGAACTTTGGGACCCTTACTACGACATGGTGGCGACGAATCCACTGGATCGCACGCTTTATGTGCGACATCAATCGATTCGAAAGATGATCGCCCGATGGGGTTCGAACAACGGGCCCAGCGGTGTTGTCGAGCACGGCGCGAATCCGGGCTTGGTTTCGCACTTTGCGAAACAGGCGTTGTTCGAAATCTCGAACAAGATATTGAGCGAGGATCGCGCCGGTTCGCGACAAAGCGCGATCGAGTCGGCCCTGGCTAACGAAGGCTTCAACCAATTGGCGATGCTCACGGGCACACGGGTGATTCATATCAGCGAGCGTGACACGCAAATCAGCAACCAACCGAAAGAGCTGAACGAGTTCGTCAACACCTGGTCGATTATTGGCTTCTATGAAGAAGGTGTCGCCCCCGCCGAAATAGGTTGGGGCACGCACGAACGGTGGATGCCCGCGAACGCGCATGTGCACGCCGATGATGGTCCGTGCAATCAAATTTGTCTGGCCCAACCCGGCATGGAGTCGTGGGTGCGATCGTGGGTGCCGAGCGGTGAAATACTCGGCATGATCATTCGTCATGGCGAGAGTTACACGATGAGCAATCACCTGACGGTGCGCGACGATTCAGGCAAGGCGATTTATCGTCCCACTGTGCATTATTCGTATTGCCCGGCAAACGAGGCGATCAACAGCGTGCTCGAACTGCGCATGCGAAATTGGCAAAAGCAGCCCAAAGAGCGGATCATGAACGACGAGATCATCTCTGGTCGCGACGAACTCGGTGTTTTGCTGCTCGGTCATGACTACACCGGCTGGTGGACGGGAAGCCGACTTTCGATAGACGAGACTCGTTCGATCGTGGCCGGTCAAAACGCAACGACTCTGCAGGTCGCCGGTTCGGTGATCGCCGCCGTGAAATGGATGATCGCCAGCCCGAACGAGGGCGTGTGCGTGCCCGACGATCTGCCGTGGAAGTCGGTGCTCGCCGATGCCCGCCCGTATATCGGTGAGATCTACAGCGCGCCCACCGACTGGGACCCGTTGAAAACCCGCAATGACTTGTTCCCGGGCTTTGGCAACACGGGCCGAATCGACCCGACCGACCCCTGGCAATTCAGAAACTTTCTCACGCCGACCCCGAGTTGATTCGCCGTCGGGCAAGTTAAACTGAAGCCGATGATTACACGAAACGAGCTTCTACTTACGTAACGGCGCAGTCACATATCACTGCCGCCGCACCCTCTGAGCCAAAAGGCCCAGGGGGTTTTCTTTTTGATACCAGCATCGAAAACACGAAACGAGAGACAAAATGCCACCAAAACCAACGAAGCCCCGAAAGATGGAATTCGAGAAATACGCGCACTCGGTGCCGTTCGTGCTCGCCGACCGCACCTGGCCAAACCGCATCATCGACAAGGCACCGCTGTGGTGTTCGGTGGATTTGCGCGATGGCAACCAGGCTCTCATCGACCCGATGGACCCAGAGCGAAAACTGCGCATGTTCAAGACGCTCGTCAAGATGGGCTTCAAAGAAATCGAGGTCGGGTTCCCCTCGGCCAGCCAGCCCGACTACGACTTCGTGCGGTTGCTGATCGAGCGAGATTTGGTTCCCGAAGATGTCACGATCCAGGTGTTGGTTCAATGCCGACGCGAGTTGCTGGAGCGCACTTACGAATCTCTGATCGGCGCGCCAAAGGCGATCGTGCACTTTTACAATTCGATCAACCCGCTGCAACGTCGCGTCGTTTTCGGTCTCGACAAGAACGGGATCATCGACATCGCCACAAACGCGGCGAAGATCTGCACCGAACTCGAGGATCGGGTCAAAGGCACCGCGATTCGATACGAGTATTCGCCCGAGAGTTTTACTTTGGCCGAGCCGGATTTTGCCGTCGAGATTTGCGAAGAGGTGATGAAGGTCATCGAGCCGACTACCGACCAAAAAATCATCCTCAATTTGCCGGCGACGGTCGAGTGCTATTCGCCGAATGTCTACGGCGATGTCATCGAGTGGTTCGTTCGCAACGTGCCGCGCCGCGACAAGGTTGTTCTATCGTTGCACCCCCACAACGACCGCGGCTGCGCGGTGGCCGCGGCGGAGTTTGGCGTGATGGCCGGCGCCGACCGCGTCGAAGGCACGCTGTTCGGCAACGGCGAACGCACCGGAAACGTCGACGTGATTACCCTGGCGATGAACCTGTTCACGAACGGGGTTGATCCGCAACTCGACATCAACGATATTGATGCGCTGCGTCGCGACGCCGAGTATTGCAACCGTCTGGCCGTACCCGAACGCCAGCCATACGCCGGCGATTTGGTCTACACATCTTTTTCGGGCAGCCACCAAGATGCAATCAAGAAAGGCTTCGATGCGTTGCCAAAAAATTACGACAAATGGGCCGTGCCATATTTGCCTATTGACCCGAAGCATGTCGGCCGAACCTACGAGGCGGTGATTCGCGTCAACAGCCAATCGGGCAAAGGCGGCGTCGCGTATGTCATGCAGACCGAGCATGGTTTCGCCTTGCCGCGTCGACTGCAAGTCGAGTTCTCGAAGGCGATTCAACACATCACCGAAGATTCGGGCACCGAGATCGCGCCCGATGTGATGTGGTCGGCGTTCGAGCGTGAATATTTGTTGGCCGAGTCGCGCTTCAAACTCGAAAGCCACGAGTTGCGCAGCAACTCGAAGGGCTCGACAACCATCAGCGCCCAGATGCTGGTCGACGGCTCGCCGCGAACGCTCAACGGCACGGGCAACGGACCGATCGACGCGTTCGTTCAGGCGTTGCGCCGGGAGTTCAACGCCAAGTTCGACGTCAAGGATTATGTCGAGCACGCGTTGAGTCAAGGCTCAGAGGCGATGGCGGTTGCATATATCGAGGGCGCCGACGACGAGGGCAACGTGCGTTGGGGTGTCGGCACCGACCCGAGCACGATCACCGCGTCGCTGCGCGCGGTTTTGTGCGCGTTCGAGCGTCAGGGTTCTGTGGACTAGTTTCACATTGATGAAAGTCAGCGTGAACTTTGACAATTGCGCGTCGACCGGAGCGTGCACGCAGATGTGTCCCGAAGTTTTTGAGATTCGCAGCGACGGATTTCTCTATGTCTTGATCGAAAACCCCGGGCCCGAGTTGCATGAGGCGGTCAAATCTGCCGAAGAAATCTGCCCGACAGGTGCGATAACGATCGAAGCATGAACACGAGCGGATCATGAGTTTCTACGGGCGGCTCGATGCGGCGTGGAAACGCAGTGATTCGATGCTGTGTGTCGGTCTCGACCCCGATGTTGGCCGTTTGCCCGCCAAGATGCGTGGCGCGCGAAACCCTGCCGAACAAATCGAACGGTTCTGCACGGCAATCGTCGATGCGACCGGTGATCTCGTTTGCGCGTTCAAACCGCAGATCGCCTACTTTGCGGCGGTTGGCGCCGAAAAACAACTCGAAAACGTCTGCGGTTATATTCGCTCGAAGTTTCCCGATGTGGTGCTGATTCTCGACGCCAAGCGGGGCGACATCGGGGACACCGCGTCGCTCTACGCCCGTGAGGCGTTCGAGCGATATGGCGCCGACGCCGTGACGGTCAACCCCTATTTGGGCACCGACAGTCTCGAACCTTTTCTGAAAACGCCGGGCAAAGGCACGATAATTTTGTGCCGCACTTCAAACTCGGGTTCGAGCGAGTTTCAGTCGCTGCACAGTGGCGACGAGCCTTTGTATCTGCGAGTGGCGCGCACCGCCGCCGAGAAGTGGCGACAGATCGGTGAATGTGCGTTGGTGGTCGGAGCGACATATCCGAACGAACTCGCCGAGGTTCGTCGAATCGTCGGGGATATGCCGATACTCGTGCCCGGTATCGGTGCCCAGGGTGGCGATGTCGGCGCTGTTGTTCGCGCGGGCGGCACGCCGGTTGCGAGATCGGCGGCATCTAGACACGGCCTGATCCTCAATTCTTCGCGGGCGATTCTCTATGCCAGCGCCGAAGCCGACTTCGCCGAGGCGGCGCGCAAGGTCGCTGTTGCGACCCGCGACGCGATCAACCTCGCCTGCTCGACCGCCTAGGTTTTGCGACCCAAGTATCGGCTTCAATCACGGTGCTGACCACGGCCCTAATCTGCGACATTGATCACCTCGTCGAGCAACACCTGATAGTTCGGCTTGTCATCGGTGCGTGAAGTCAAATACTTGCGCTTGTACGACCCCCGCTTCGCCTGATCAATCACCAGCGCGTCGCGCAAATCCTGCTCCGAATACTCCCGATCAATGTTGAAAATCTTCGCCCCAGTCTCACTCGAAATATTCGCGATCAGGGAGGCTTTGTATTGATCACGACCGCTTTGAATCTGATCTGATGTCACAAGAATCAGCGGTTTGTCAAACGCGACTGCATAACTAATCGAAGTGCTGTTAGTCGCAATCACGAAAGAACTATTTGCGACCAACTCGGCAGTCTTTCCCCCGATGGTTTCACGATGCTGAAACATCGACTTATGATCTCTACCGATGTGTTTTGGATGAATCGAAATGATTACTGACGAATTCAGAAAACCCTCAACAAAACTCAAGAACTTGTTGAGCTGCGGATACCAAACTTCTGCACTTACTTTTTCTCGAATGCCTTCGAAAATCTCATCCCGCGGAAACCCTGGAAAACCAGTGTCCAAATAGACTCCAACCGAGGCGTTTGGGTTGTTCGCAATACGCCAGTTCAGGCTATTCGAATAGTCAGACGAACTTGCTAATACGACCGCAGTCTTCTTCGGATTATCTCGACGGACACGCGCAACCTCTTCTGAGCCACCTGCTACCACGCAATCAGGCATAAAGATTGCCAATGCGTTGCGCCGAAAAAAGTGGAGCACACTCTTTATTGGCTTAGGTAAATCAACCTTTTCAACATCAACTCGAAAATCAGAAAATGGAACTCCACCGATTGAGAATCCGACGACTCTTGCCTTGGAACGACACAGTGTCCAACAAATCAGGGTCGACTCGAGATTTATTGGTCGAACATGTGAGAAAACAATCGCATTTTTTGAAACATTTTTGAATTCGCGACGCCAGTCTTTCAGGGAATTGAATCTTTGCACTGCTGGATTCTCGGATCGATTGGCATATGCCACAGCGAACTCTGGTGTCAGCGCCTCAAGCAATTCATGAACATGAATCTCTACATGAGGTGCAAGATAGTCGAGTTCAAACCTTTGCCAGTCGAAATCGCGAAACCGATATGGCCAGACAACAATCAGTCTTTTCTTGTCCACGAGACGATCTATATGCGTCTGGTCGAGCCGACAATCACGCGTTATCTTTCGGCTTGATCGAGCCCTTCGGCTTGCCCGTCACCGGCATTTTCATGTATTCATCAAAAGCTGAGAACATCGCCAGCGTTTCAGGAGTGTCGAGCACCTTGACCTGCTCCCACATTTTTCCTTCATGCCAGGAACCCGCAAAATGAAGAAAATAATTCGTGAAAAGCGAAGCCTCGATGCATTGCTTGATCAGGGTCAAGTCGTTTGGGTGGTCGCTGTAGAGAAATGGGTAGCGGGTCGCAATTTCATAGGTCCATAGAGCCTGAAATTTGTAGTCCAACCAACAAACAAGTCGATTGGATTGCACAAAGTAATTCAAAAAAATTTGCTCTCCGCCACCATCTCTATCCATTACATTCGCATCGAAGGAACGAAAAAAATCTGCTAAACGCTTGCCGTGCGATCGACAATTGAAAACAAAGACGCCCGTACAGGCATCATCCTGCTGAACTGGCAGTTCTGCAACTTTGTACAGGTCATTCAAAGTTATGAAAAGACTCGAATCGAGCGGGTAAACAGAGTCGTAATAACGATTTCTTAAGAACGCCATTCGTCTGAGAATCGATTCATGTTCATAAGGCAAATCTCTTCTCTTCGAAACCAATCCGACTTTGGTTTCGTTGACGCTGAGAAATATGTTGGGGGCGAGGGGGCTGATCAAGATGTCAGTATCAAGGCAACAAACACTGTTAATCTTCAGCTCGCTTCTTGTCAGAGTTTCGCCGATCAGAAACTTTTGCCAATAAGGGTTTTTCCACTGTGGATCGGCCTTGTCAATCAAATGATCGTCGAAGAGAATGAGGCCGAGATCGTGGCGGCGGCAATACATTTCCCAGGTGTGATAGGCGTACTTCATGAACGGCTCGAGATACTGGTCGCCGATCGCGATGGTCGCGAGCACGTTGCCAGACTTACCCGGCGGAATCAGAACCTTCAGAAAAACCCCTCGCGACGAATGAAAACGACGAAATTTGCTCCCTCAGAGTTTAGCGATGTGCGTGAATCGGCTCCGGGGCTCGAGCGCGAAAAAGGCTGGGCGCACGGCGCCTGACAAGTATCAAGTCGTCGGGTGCACCGCTCTTGCCGCGAAGATGCCGATCGCGCTCGTGATCGCACCGGTCAACAACGCATAAGAAAAACTCCGCACGACCCCCGACCCCAAGGTCGCTTCGTGTATTCCGACCATCACGGCGGCCCCCAGAACCGCCCCCATCTGATTGAGCAGTTGCTGAACCGCGCTCGCAACGCCAAGGTCCGAGATTTCGACGGAATTTGCCAACAGGGCCGTCAACGCCGGTGAGGCGACGCCCAGACCAACACCCGAAAGCGACAACCCGAAGGCGATGAACCAGTTCGGCGAACCCACATCTATCTGTGAAAGCGCGAGCATCGAACCCAACACGCATGTCGCCCCGATCACCCCGGCATTGCGATCGCCGATTCGCGTCGCGATGCGGCCGGAAAACGGAGCGACGATGGAAAACACCAACGGTCGAGCGATGATCAACCAGCCGATATGGGCGGTCGAGAAGCCGAGGCCAATTTCCAAAAGTTGGGGCACGATCATGAAGCCACCCATGTAGGCGAAGTTCGTCATCGCTTGACTCAGAACCGGAAACGCAACATTGCGCGTGCCGAACCAATGCAGCGGCAACATCGGATCACTCGCCCACCGCTCGACACGAACGAAGATCGACAGCGCGGCGACACCCAGCAGCGCCACCGCGAAGGTGCGAGTCGACAAGAATCCCCAACTTGGTCCGCGATTGATCGCCAGCAGAATCAGAACTGATCCGATACCAAGAAAAATCGCACCCTGCACGTCGAACTTGACGTTCGATTTTCGTTCGGTGTCGCCAAGCAGCCACCCCGCGATCAGACAACCAATCAGACACAGCGGGGCTTGAACCAAAAAAATCGTCCGCCATCCGAAAAGTGCGACCAACGGCACGCCGCCGACAACGCCGAGCACCGGCGCGCCCGCGGTGACGAAACTCCAGTAGCCAAGCGGGCGAACTCTCTCGCCGGGATCAAACATGCGGTTGATATACGCCATCGCGGCCGGGCCGAGCGCCGAGCCCCCCGCTGCCGAGAGCGTGCGAAAAATTATCATCGACGGCGCGTCCCAAGCCACAGCCGTGCACAATGCGAAGAATCCGGCGACAAAAAGTCCCCAGACGAAAACTCGTTTGTGGCCCCAAAGATCGCCGACCTTGCCGAAGGCCGGGCCAACCACACCGAAGGCCAGCATCGGTGCGGTGATCGCCCAACTGATCAAACCGGTTGTGCTGCCGAGATCGTCGGCGACCGTCTTCAACGAGACAACCAGCAGCGTGATCATGAAACTGACCGTGAAAACACACGAGAGAAGCACGATGAGCGTGGCTTTGCGGCGCGAAACCCCGACCCGTTGCACAAGTTTTTGCCGCAACAGAAGCGACCATGGAATTACAGAAACTTCGTCGACTCCGCCGGCGTCGAGAACCGTCAACCCCGACGAGTCATCAGTCTCTTTTTTACCGCCAATACTCACGGAAAGACCATGTCGATCGCCGAACCGCGCGGCACCTTGTCGCCATCTTTGACGGCGACACCCTTGACCGAAGCGCTCTTCATGCGATACGACTTTCGACCCGACACTTCACCCACCACGAAACCGGCACTGACCAAACGCTTTTCGGCCTCGGCAAAATTGATGCCGATGATGTTCGGCAGTTCGACGAAGTCTGGGCCGAGCGAGATCGAATAGACCAAGGTGCTGTCTCTTGGCACCAATTGGCCGGGTGGCGGAGACTGCGCACCGATCAAACCAGCGGCGACATCGTTGTTGAAACTGTCGTCACTGACACCCAGCACCAGGCCGAGTTCGCTGGCAATCGCCGTGGCTTCTGCAAGTCTCAAACCGACTATCAGCGGCACACTGCGAAGAGCCGGACCGCTTGAAACAACGATGTTGATCAGCGTTCCGGGCAACACTTCATCTCCTGCGACAAGCGAAGGTTGCTTGGCCACCGCCCACGAAATCACATTGCCCACCGGCACGCTTTCACTCGCCTCGTTGGAGACGGCGACACTCAAACCTTGACTCATCAGAGCCTGCGTGGCCGCGTCGCGCGACTGACCCGCCACATCGACGAGCACACCGAGCGGCTCGCCCGCCGAAACATACATCACGAGCGCATCGCCCTCCTTCAGCGACTCGCCCGCCGCTGGTTCGGTGCGAATGACGATGCCAAACTCGACGTCATTCGTGCGCTCGGCACGAATGATCAACTCCCAGTTGAATGTCGCGATCGAGTTGCGCGCCTCGGCCTCGGCCACACCCGTCAAATTCGGCACCACGAAACTGCTCACATTCAAAACCTGAAATGCGATCAATGTCGTGACCAGCACGGCGCTCGCCGCGCCGAGCGCGAATACCCACTTGAAGCGGCGACGGGTTCGCGGCGACTCGACGACAACGGTTTCAGCCTCATCGCCACCCGGCTTCGACTCGGTGATCGATGAGTCGGGTTTCGGCGCGGGTGGCGTGATCGGATGTGGTCTGGTGATGACATCCTCGAACCTTTTCGGCACAACCGTGTCTATCGGCGATGGTCGCGGCATCTTGTCGGCGATCTGTGCCAAAGCCTGACCAAGTTCGAGCGCCGAAACCCGCTCTTCGGCGATGGGGCGACCGGCCCGCTCGATGGGTGCGGCGATTGGTCCCATGTCGGCGTTCACGGGCAAAAGTTTTTCGACGCGATTGGCCAAGGTAATCGCCACCGACTCGCCGACGAACGGCACTTCACCCGTGATCGACTCGAGCAAAGTGATCGCCAACGAATAGACATCTGTCGCCGAATTTGGAACCGCACCGAGCCCGATTTCTGGCGCCGCATACTTCGCCTGCTCGATGCTCATTTGTTCGGCAACCGCACTGCGCTTCGTGCCGAGGCCGGTCAGACGCACGCGCACGTCGTCGCCGAAGATCAAATTTGCCGGGCGAACATCGCCATGGGTCAGACCGTTTTGGTGGGCGTGGTGCAGCGCCCGACAGACGTCGATTCCGACGACCAAGGCCTGCGAGGGCGACAACCGACGACCTCGATCCAAGAACTCGCGCAGAGTGCCTTGACCAAAAAACTGTGTGACGCTGAACGCGTGTCGCACCCCGTCGATGAAAGTATCGCCCCAGTCATCGATGCAGACAAGGGTCGGGTGATTCATCGCGAACAACTGCTGCATCGTCGCCTTGTGCGCGTCAACCGCGGCGCGCTCGTCGCCAAGACCGGATTCAATGTCGATCAGCGACGAGGTCGGCGTCACTCGCATCGAAACCTTTTTGGCGTGGCGCAGATCCAGCGCTTCGTAGACGTTTGTCACGGCCGCCCGATCGCTCAACAATGCTTCGATTCGATATCGCCCGACCAGAACTTCGCCGATGAGGGCCTCAGGGTTGTTCATTGCCCCTTCAAAACTACTAGTCGCTGACGACTGGCAATGCTTTCTGGATGATTTCGGGCGAGAATATAGGTGTGACATCAAACTCTGATAACTCGGCGAATGCCGATCGATCGCGAAAAAAACTAGACCGCGAAAAATTGTTGATGAGCGTCGGGATCGCGCTCGGTCTCGTGCTGATTTTTTTCGGTTTCAGAGCGTCGCAAACCGGCCGAGACGAATCGGGCTTGCCCGATGTGATCGAACGCATATCGCCGGCCGATGGCGACCGTGTGTTGCGTCAAGCCCAGATCATCGTCGACTTCATCGAAGGCTACGAAGCGGTGATGTTCATCGACGGCATGGAATTGCCGACAACCCGCCTCGACGAACTCACTTCATCGGGTCAACCGGCGACACCCGGTGCGCAAGTCGAACTGCCGCCCACGGCAGTCTTCGATCCGGGTAACTCGATCATCAGTTTTCAGCCGCAGGTCGGCGCCGTGATCGAAGGGTTCACGCAGGGCGAGCATCAAGGCAAAGTTCTTTATTGGAAAATTCTCGACGGTCGTTCAAAGGCCCGCGTCTACACCTGGCAGTTCAAAACCGACTGAGAATCTACAAATCGTTTGTCGCAGGTTCGAATCCTGCCGGGGGCGCCAATGAAATTAGGGATTCTCGCGGCGTCGTAATGAGAGCCATCCCGATTTGGGAACAACCTGGGAACACGCCCTGTCCAACTGTTCAGGCGGAGGCTGGTGCGACTGACTAGTTGGCGGAAGTCAAAGGCGAAAAATTCAACGTAGTTGTGTTAGAACCCCCTCATGAGAAAATTTTGGCTATTTGCAACGATTATTGGAACTTTGCTTCCCTATTACTTTTTCTACAATCAAATCGTTTCCTCCGATTTTGAGTGGGGAAACCTTCTTAGCCTTATTTTTCCAACATATGCGGCAACAGGCTTTGTTGTAGATCTACTTATTACATCATTTATATTCTGGATATACATATTCAAGAAGGTTGACAAAAGCCAATTCATTCAAATCGTGGCGATAAATCTAGCTATTGGCCTATCAGCAGCTCTTCCATACTATTTGTTCAAAACTTCAGAGAATAGCCAAAAACTCCTTTCCCATTAATGATGTGAGCCATCGCGTCAGGGGAACATTTGTGCGCAGTCGCCGCCGACAGCCCACGACAGCCGAGAACCATTGACGCATCCAAACCCAAATAGATCAACCGTTGAAGACCGCCGACGACAACCGAGAACACGGCGTAAAGAGTTTCTAAAAGAAACTGCATCTACGTCTTAGTCAGACTCTCTTAGGGCAATTCGCCCGTTTCGAGCAGCTTCAAGAACCCTGCCCGGTCCAAAATCGGTATTCCGAGTTCGGTCGCCTTTGTAAGTTTGTTGGCCCCCGGCTCGTCGCCGACAACCAAGGCGAAGGTTTTCGCACTCACGCTGCCGGGGCTCTTGCCACCGCGGCTCGTTATCGCCTGTTGCGCGCCCTCGCGGGTGAAACCTTCGACGGTGCCCGTTACGACAACCGCCTTGCCGACCAGATTCTGTGGTGCCGTGCTGACCGTGACATTGCCGAACTCGACGCCCGCTTGACGAAACTTTTTGATGATCTCCTTGTGCGATTTATCGGCGAACCACTCGGTGACTTTGCCTGCGATCACCTCGCCAAGACCGTCGATCTCACCGAGTTGCTCGGGAGTCGCGGCGATGATCGCGTCGAGCGAGCCGAACCGACGGGCCAGCGACTCGGCCGCCGACGGGCCGAGATTCTTGATGCCTAAACCGACCAACAACTTCGCCAACGGTCTCGACTTAGAGTTCTCGATCGCGGCTAACAAGTTTTTTGCGCTGAGTTCGGCGAAGCCCTCGAGTTGCAGAAGTTTTTCGAGGGTCAGCGAGTAGAGATCACCGATGTCCGAGACGAAATTCTTGTCAGACAAAGCGAACACG